>Ga0105348_1002046_pt1 | contig 12626 bp, 12 predicted proteins | sample EN8Hudsemesocosm_2_FD_83504 | JGI IMG/M metagenome (GOLD analysis project Ga0105348, IMG submission 83504) | Methane-oxidizing microbial communities from mesocosms in the Hudson Canyon - EN8C Hudson Canyon | ecosystem: Environmental > Aquatic > Marine > Cold seeps | place: Hudson Canyon... | reverse complement strand
GGGCGTCAAAGATCTTCTTGCGGAACAGCTGGCAGTGGTAGGTGCCATAGAGTTCGGTCTTCTGGCAGGCAATGTCTGCCGGATCGAAGTTCTTGTGACGGGGTTGTGCCCGATTTGTGCCTAATCTGTGCCCTAACGGAGCCCTATTGGGACCATCGGAGACCGGAAGTGGGTTGTGAGGGTGACTGCTACAGAGCCCGAATTCATTGGGCTCTGGCGGTCTAGGATGGTGTTGGGTTGCCCCGAGTTTGGTGGAGTCGGGGGGAGTTGAACCCCCGTCCGCTGATATTTCCCGTGTAAATCTACATGCTTAGATTCCGTCAATTAAGTTAACTCTTAACAGCCCGACGGGCAGGACGTTAAGCGCGATCCCGATAAGTTTTAGCAGCGCAGCCTCGAGAAAGCATTGCAGCGATCCTGTTCTGTTTGACAGTCTTTAGCGCGATACAGGCATCTTGCTAGGGACCGTTAAAGACCGTAGTCTCTAAATGGGCTTTTCAAACTGCTTACGCAGCTAGAGCAGCACCGTAGTTGTCATCGTTTGCAACTATAAGTTTGCAGCTTTGGATTTACGTGATTGGCTACCCTCACGACATGCATTACAAGTTCCATTCTCAACGTCGAATCCAAATCGACCCCAAAAACACTCACTAGCTGATTACGATGCTTCCGCTAGTAGAGATTCCAATATTATAAACGGATTAAGTTTCGGCGTCAGTTATTGCTAGTGATTTAATTTGTTTGGGCGGACTTGTGGGTGCTGTTATTTATTATGGTCGCGCACGATGCGTTGTTTTTGGCGATCCCAGTCACGGTCTTTATCTGTGGCGCGTTTATCGAAATCTTTCTTGCCAGTAGCTAATGCTATTTTGCATTTCACTAAATGCTGTTTCCAATAGAGCGACAGAGCTATGCATGCATGGCCTTTTTGTGTTGTTTTTGCAAAAAGCTTGGCGATTTCTTTTTTGTGAAGCAGTAACTTACGTTGCCTTGTTGGTTCGGCAAGAACGTGGGTGCTGGCTGTGTCGAGCGGTGATATGTGGGTATTTAGTAACCAAGCTTCACCGTTCTTTAGAAAGACGTGGCTATCCACCAATTGCACTTTGCCCATGCGTAAGCTTTTGACTTCCCAGCCCATGAGTTCAAGTCCAGCTTCAAAGGTGTCTTCGATATGGTAATCGTGACGTGCTTTCTTGTTTTGGACTATCGTGTTGTCGTTCTGAGGTTTTTTCTTCGATTTTGCCATGGCGGGCATTATAGGTTTAAGTCCTTTAAATGAGTACGATTTTTTGCTCTTGCTTGAGACATAGTGGCAAATAGCTGACAATTGCGCGGTTAACTAATCAATAGGAGCGATCATGTCTGCAACTAGGGAATCTTCCATTCACGGGATATGGACTAGCCGTTGGACGTTTATTTTAGCGGCCACGGGTTCAGCTGTTGGTTTGGGGAATATCTGGAAGTTTCCGTATATCGCGGGTGAGAATGGTGGTGGTGCCTTTGTACTGGTGTATCTACTCTGTGTGGCTTTTATCGGTGTACCTATCATGATGGCTGAGGTTATGTTGGGCCGTCGTGGTCGTCAAAGCCCCATTAATGTGATGATTGAGCAGGTTAAGGTGGTGCGGGCGAAAAAAGTCTGGCGATTATTAGGCTGGAGTGGTGTGCTGGCGGGCTTTTTGATCCTTTCTTACTATTCGGTCATCGCTGGCTGGGTGCTTGATTATGTTGTGCGTATGGCGCAAGGGGTGTACCAAGGGGCGACGGCTGCGGAGGTTGAGAAATCCTTTGATCAGTTAGTGGCGGACCCCTATGAGCTGATTTTATTTCACTCTGTGTTTATGTTGATGACAATGGTTGTCGTTGCAAAGGGTGTGAATCGTGGTCTGGAAAGGGCTGTACGGATTTTGATGCCAGCTTTGTTCATTCTGTTATTGATTATGTTGGGTTACGCGATTAACAGCGGTGGTTTTGAACAAGGCTTTCATTTTATGTTTGATTTTGATTTTAGTAAGTTGAGTTTAGATTCATTGTTAACTGCTATGGGGCATGCCTTCTTTACCTTGAGCTTAGGGATGGGGGCGATTATGGTTTATGGCGCCTACATGCCGAAGAATGCTTCTATTGCGAAAACCACTATTACGGTGGCTGGGTTGGATACATTGGTGGCTATTGTTGCGGGCTTGGCCATTTTTCCGATTGTTTTTGCCAATGGTTTAGAGCCGGGTAAGGGGCCTGGTTTGTTGTTTGTATCGTTGCCCATTGCCTTCGGAAATATGCCCGGGGGTCAGGTTTTTGGCACCTTATTTTTTCTACTAGTCACTTTTGCTGCTTGGAGTTCATCTATTTCTTTAGTAGAACCGGCAGTGGCCTGGTTGATCGAGCGCCATAATTTCTCGCGATTGAGTGCGTCAGCGTTGGTCGGAGGTATGGTTTGGGCCTTGGGGTTGCTTACGGTTTTCTCATTTAATTTGGCCAAGGATTTCAAGCCTATTGCCGGTTTTAATATGTTTGAATTGCTGGATTTCTTAACCGCGAATCTTATGTTGCCACTTGGCGGTATGTTTATTGCTATTTTTGTTGGTTGGGTGATGCGTCGTCGTGCTGTTAAAGATGAAATGTCCATGAAGAGTTTTGGTCTATTTAATTTATGGATAGCGACTATTCGGATAATCGCGCCTTTGGCGGTGTTGGTGGTTTTCGGCTTTGAGTTGTATGGCCGTTTTGGTGGTTAAGCAGAGTTTTTGTATGAGAGTTGTTGCGAATGACGGTTATTGATCGCAGTGCTTTAGTCGCGTTTCCTGATCAGGTTATGTTTGATTTGGTCAATGATATTGAAGCTTATCCGGAGTTCTTACCTGAATGTAAGGGTGCAGAAATACTGGAAAAAAATGAGAGGCAGGTTACTGCACGCTTGGATCTGGCTAAGGGGGGGGTAGGTTACAGTTTTACTACCTGTAATACATTCGAATCACCTGCCAGTATGACCATGGATTTGGTGGATGGCCCGTTTCAGTCTCTGCGGGGTGTCTGGACCTTTAAGCGTCTGGATGCTGGTGCCTGTAAAATATCTCTGCATCTAGAGTTTGAGGTAAAAGGTAAGTTGTTAGGAAAAGCGTTGGGCACCCTATTCAATCAAGTGGCTAATAATATGGTAGATGCTTTTAGTAAGCGGGCCGAATATCTGAGTAGGAGTAAGGAATGACCTCGGTAGATGAAACTATTCTGGTGGAAGTGGCTTATGCGTTACCTGATAAGCAAATGATAGTGCCGGTTAAGGTCAAAAAAGGCACCGACATGATGGCTGCTGTAGAGCAGTCTAAGATTGTGGAGCATTTTCCTGATATTGATTTGGCAACCGTCAAAATGGGGTTGTTTGGCAAAACTGTGCGCTCAACTGATCAAGAGTTGCTGGCGGGTGATCGTGTGGAAATTTACCGCCCCTTGTTAATTGATCCTAAAGAAGCGCGAAAAAATCGTGCGGCCAAGGTGAAGGCTGATAAGGAAAAGCAGAAGTGAAAAAGCTTAGATTAGTGGTTAATTGGGCTGTAGAGGGCTGAGTTAACGCTTCTAGCGCAGCTCTGTGTATATGATATTGTATTGGTTTTAAGGAAGGCGAATAGGTAACTATTCGCCTTTTTTGTTTATTGGGCTTCTGGGTTTTCAGGTTGTTTGTCAGAAGTGGTAGTAGGCTCTACGCGTCTGACTGGGCTACTTGCCTTGGCTGGACCTGAGGCTGCAGAGGGTTTTAGATCTCCGTCAAAGTGCGATAGTTTGTCATTTTCGAAGTGCAGTGCAATGCGTTCTTGTTCTCGAAGATTGCCTTTTAGGCTGGCGCTGTAGAGGTAGTCCCAGCGATCTTGGTGGAATGGGTCGTGGATGAGAGGAGTGCCCATTATGAAGACGACCTGGCGCTTGCTCATCCCAGGGCGGAGCTGGTCAACCATTTCAGCGGTAATTACATTACCTTGCTGAATGTTGATCTTATAAACACCCGGGAACTGGAGGTTGGATAACTCGGGTAAATAGGCGCAGCCGTTGATGGATAGTAGTAACAAGCTTGTCGTTAATGTTTTATAGAAACGCATTCGATTAAGACTTCCGCTTTCTTGCTTGGTTAAAAAACAGGATAATACCCCAAAACATTCATTCTGCTAAGGGTATACCGAGAAACTGTCTCATGGAAAATCAAGATTTACGAAAAGTTGGGCTAAAAGTAACACTTCCACGCATTAAAATTCTACAGATTTTAGAGAATACCAACGTTCGCCATATGAGTGCGGAAGATGTCTATAAAGCATTGATGGAGGCTGGTGATGATGTGGGTTTGGCTACGGTATACCGTGTGTTAACTCAGTTTGAGGGTGCCGGCCTAGTGGAGCGTCACAACTTTGATGGCGGTCATGCGGTGTTTGAATTGGATCGTGGCGATCATCATGACCACATGGTGTGTATGGAATCTGGCCAGGTTATTGAGTTTATTGATGAGCGTATTGAAAAGCTTCAGCATGAGATTGCTGAGGAGCATGGCTTTGAACTGGTAGATCATAACTTGGTTTTATACGTTAAGAAGAAATAGCCTATCTGTAGCGTTACTGCAATGGAAAGCAGCGCGTTAACTAGCGCTGCTTTCTAACATCTCTTTGGCGTGAGCTAAGGATTGTTCCGTCAGATTAATGCCGCCCAGCATGCGTGCAATCTCCTTCACTTTCTCTTCCTGAGGTAATTCATCGATACCGGTTTGGGTTTGAGTGCCATCCGTTGTTTTTATAACGTTTAGGTGTTGGTGGCCTTGTGCGGCCACTTGGGGGAGGTGTGTTACGCACAGTACTTGCCCTTGGCTGCCAAGGGCTCGAAGCAGTCGTCCCACAACCTCTGCGACAGCGCCCCCGATACCCACATCTACTTCATCAAATACCAGTGTTGGGATTTTAGAGGCTTGTGCCGCGATAACCTGTATCGCCAGGCTGATTCTTGATAGTTCGCCGCCTGATGCGATTTTTGCTATTCCCTTGGTGGGTTGGCCGGGATTGGTGCTTACTTGAAACTCAACGTTCTCTAAGCCGTGACGGTTAAGTTCGTTCTTCTCGTGAGGTATTAGTGCGACGGTAAAATTGCCGCCAGGCATGCCGAGCTGTTGTATTTGTTCGGTTACGCTTTTTGAAAAGGTGCTTGCGGCTTTCTTGCGAGCTTTGCTGAGTTTTTTTGCGGCAGAGGTGTATTCTTTTTCTAGATTGGCAATTTCTAGCTCAAACTCTTCCAGTGCAACGTCAGCATTCTGTAGTTGATCAAGTTGTTGCTGCAAGTTTTGGTGCAGCTCAATGAGGTTGCTTGGTTTGATTTTGTGTTTGCGAGCAATGTCGTAAATGGAGGAGAGTCGCTGTTCCACTTCTTGCAGGCGTGCAGGGTTTATTTCTATGGCGCCAAAGTGATCTTGTAACGTGTCAGCGGCTTCTTCCAGCTGGATTTTAGCGCTTTCTAATAGGTCTCGTGCTTCGGTAACTTGCGGATTGTTTGAGTTTGTATCATCGAGCGAGGTTAGCGCCTGACTAAATAGAGCGCTTAGATTTGCGCTATTACCATCACGACAAATCTCGAGTAATTGTTGCCCTTGTTGGATGGATTCTTCAGCGTTAGCAAGTTGCTCTTGTTCTTGCTCAAGGTCAGAAAGTTCATGCTCTGCAGGTTCGAGGGTATCTAACTCTTCACACTGGTAGCGAAGCAGTTGCAGTTGTGCTGACTGTTCTTGGTTTTGCGTTGATAGATTTTCATGCGCAGTTTTACTTTTTTTCCATAGCTGGTATATGGCTGTTACATCTTTCGCTAGGTTTTCTGCGCTGGCATGTTCATCGAGTAAGCGCTTGTGGGTTTCTTTTTTGAGTAAAGACTGGTGTGCGTGCTGGCCGTGAATATCAATAAGTAGCTCACCTATCGATTTCAAATCTTGTAAGGTGCAGGGTAGACCATTGATAAAAGCCCGAGAACGGCCTTCTTTAGTAATGGTGCGGCGTAATATTACTTCGTTGTCATGTTCAATTTCTTTCTCTGCTAGCCAGTTGGCTGCTTCGGGTAAGGTGTTGATGTCGAAGCTGGCGTGAACTTCGGCGCGGTCGGTGCCTGCTCTAACGGCTCCGCTGTCGGCTCTACCGCCTAAGGTTAAACCCATGGCGTCAAGCATGATCGACTTGCCAGCACCGGTTTCGCCAGTGATAACAGTCATGCCGGTGCATAGATCTAATTCGAGATGTTCAACAATAGCGAAATTGTGGACGGTGATATGATTGAGCATGGCCTTACTCTTAATGGGTGGCAGATTTATTTTTTCGCATTATATACGGATTCTGTCGATTGACCCGTCTTAATGCGCAACGCACAATGGCGTCATTCAACTATCAACTCGAAGAATAATAAAGTGGTAGATCAATCTCTCCCAGAGCGTAGTCAGTATTTGTTAAAGGCTCTTATCGAGAAGTATATCGATGAGGGTGCACCTGTTGGCTCTAAAACGTTAGCTCAAGAGTCCGGTCTGTCCTTAAGTCCTGCAACCGTTCGAAATGTGATGGCGGAGTTGGAGGGCAGAGGTTTAATTATGTCGCCTCATACGTCGGCTGGACGAGTGCCGACAGCGCAGGGTTTTCGTTTTTTTGTTGATACCTTGATTAGTGTTCGCCCAATGGAAGGTGTTTTGTTGGAAAAAATGCAAGGGGAGCTTGAGGGGTATGCTCACAGTGAGCTGATCGCATCGGCATCTCAAATGTTGTCAGGGATTACCCAGATGGCTGGCGTTATAACCTTACCGAAGCGAGAGCTTGTTACTCTGCGCCAGGTTGAGTTTCTGCCACTATCTGGTGAGCGGGTGTTGGTGATCTTGGTTGTTAATGAGCAAGATGTGCAAAATCGCATCATTCAAACAGATAGGTCTTATGCAGAAGGCGAGCGGCGACAAGCGGCTAGCTTTATTAATCAACATTGTGCGGGGTTGTCTTTGGATGGTGTTCGGGACTGCCTACTGAAGCGGATGCAGGGTGATAAGGATGAGTTGGGCGGTCTGATGCAGGCGTTGTTGGATGTGTCGACACAGGCTTTCGGTGGTGATGGAAAGGATGAGGGTTGTATTGTCGCTGGCAAGACTAATCTTATTAATACGGCAAAGCCTGAGGATATCGAAGGGCTGCGTGGATTGTTTGATGCTTTCCACCAAAAGCGGGATATTCTTCATCTGTTAGATCGTTGCTTGGATGCTGATGGGGTGCAGTTGTTTATCGGGGAAGAGTCTGGCAGCTGTGTGTTTGATGATTACAGTGTAGTGACTTCTCCCTATCAGGTTGAAGGCCAGGTAACCGGTGTGTTAGGGGTTATTGGCCCGACTCGAATGCCTTATGATCGTGTTATTTCAGTGGTTGATGCTACTGCTCGCCTCCTTAATGCGGCTTTAGATCAGTCGGCAAAAATATCCTAAGTTATTGCCAGCTTCTTGTTGAACCCCCTTGAATCGTTCTTAAAAGACCCCATATACAGTGCCAGTTTATGGATCTACGCTGGTTGCTAGCGTGGGTGGAGTCATTTTTGGAGCTTGTTAGATGACCAACGAAGAAACCAAGCAGAGTGAAACTGAAGCTGTAGAAGAGGTTCAAGTAGAGGCGGTGGATACTGAGCAAGCAGAAAGTATTGGAGAGCTGCAGGCTAAGTTGGAAGAAATGCAGCAGCAGGTTGATGCCTTTAAGGATCAGGGTGTACGCGCTCAGGCTGAAGTGCAAAACGTTCGTCGTCGTGCCGAGCAAGATGTTGAAAAAGCTCATAAGTTTGCTTTAGAAAAGTTTGTGAATGGCTTGTTGCCTGTGGTTGATAGCTTAGAGCGAGCATTGGGTGCCATTGCAGCGGATGATGAGCAAACTAAGACCATGCGTGAAGGGGTTGAGATGACCCTGAATATGTTTGTTGAGACGCTAAAGAAAGAGCAAATTGAGCAGCTGAGACCGGAAGGCGAGCCCTTCGATCCTCAGTTGCATCAGGCCATGTCTATGCTGGAGAACGCAGACGTTGAACCGGGTACGGTGCTGAATGTTCTGCAGCCGGGTTATACCTTGAATGGGCGTTTGGTGCGCGCGGCTATGGTTATTGTGTCCAAGGCTGCGGCGTCTCAAATAGATGAGCAGGCTTAAAGGCTGTTTGCTTGAAATTTGATAAAGCGGACCAATATCTAAGGCAAGGATGTAGTTAAGCGTACAACTAAGCGGCAAGGTATTTGGGTCGTGAAGTATTGAAATAGCGAGGTTCCTGTCTGATTTGAGATGTGGTGCCTTAGAAAAAGCGAAAGAAATTGAATTTAATGTTGGAGAAGAGTAATGGGTAAAATCATTGGTATCGATCTGGGAACCACTAATTCCTGTGTGTCTGTAATGGAAGGTGACCAGCTACGTGTAATTGAAAATGCTGAAGGTGGGCGTACTACTCCTTCGATCGTAGCTTATACCGATGACGGTGAAACCTTGGTCGGTCAGTCAGCAAAGCGTCAGGCGGTTACGAATCCAGTTAATACTTTGTTCGCCGTTAAGCGTTTGATTGGTCGTCGCTTTGAAGATGACGTGGTTCAAAAAGATATCAAGATGGTGCCTTACACCATCGCCAAAGCTGATAATGGTGATGCTTGGGTTGAAGTGAACGGTGAGAAAATGGCACCGCCACAGGTTTCTGCTGAAGTTCTGAAAAAGATGAAGAAAACTGCCGAAGATTATCTCGGTGAAGATGTTAAAGAAGCTGTTATTACTGTCCCTGCTTACTTTAACGATTCTCAGCGCCAAGCAACCAAAGACGCAGGTCGTATCGCTGGTTTGGACGTAAAGCGTATTATTAATGAGCCGACTGCTGCTGCTCTTGCCTATGGTATGGATAAGAAACGTGGTGATTCTACTATCGCTGTTTATGACTTGGGTGGTGGTACCTTCGACGTATCTATTATCGAAATCGCTGAGGTTGATGGCGAGCACCAGTTTGAAGTGTTGGCAACTAACGGTGATACTTTTCTAGGTGGTGAAGATTTTGATCTTCGTTTGATTGAGTTTTTGGCTGATGAATTCAAGAAAGAGAGTGGAATCGATCTACATAACGATCCATTGGCGCTGCAACGTCTAAAAGAGGCGGCAGAGAAGGCCAAGTGTGAGCTTTCTACTAGTCAACAAACGGATGTGAACTTACCTTATGTAACCGCTGATGCAACTGGTCCTAAGCACTTAAATGTGAAAGTGACTCGTGCCAAGCTTGAGTCTTTGGTTGAAGAGTTAGTGGCTCGTTCTATTGAGCCTTGTCGTATAGCGTTGCGTGATGCTGATCTTGAAGCTTCTGAAATTGATGAAGTGATCTTGGTGGGTGGTCAAACACGTATGCCTATGGTTCAAGAGAAAGTTGCTGAATTCTTCGGTAAAGAAGCGCGTAAAGATGTGAACCCGGATGAAGCTGTAGCTATGGGTGCGTCTATTCAAGGGGCGGTTCTTTCTGGTGATGTTAAAGATGTATTGTTGTTAGATGTAACGCCTTTAACCTTGGGTATTGAAACCATGGGTGGTGTTGCTACGGCAGTTATTGAGAAAAACACGACTATTCCGACGAAAAAGTCGCAAACATTTTCTACCGCAGAAGATAATCAAACCGCTGTGACTATTCATGTAGTGCAGGGTGAGCGTAAACAAGCTGCACAAAATAAATCATTGGGTCGTTTTGACTTAGCTGATATTCCACCGGCTTCACGTGGTGTGCCGCAAATCGAAGTGTCTTTTGATCTTGATGCTAACGGTATCTTGAATGTGTCTGCGAAAGATAAGGCGACGGGTAAAGAGCAGTCTATCGTGATTAAGGCTTCTAGTGGTTTGTCTGATGATGAAGTTGAAAAAATGGTGCGTGATGCCGAGGCGAATGCTGAGGAAGATCGTAAGTTTGAGGAGCTCATCGCTGTTCGTAACCAGGCAGATGGTTTGATTCACGCTACCAAGAAAACCTTAGAAGAAGCCGGTGATAAAGCGACTGCTGAGGAGAAAGAAGCCATTGAAAAAGCGATTGCTGATGTGGAAGAGGCGTTGAAGGGTGATGATAAAGCTGAGATCGAAGCTAAAACGCAGGCATTAACAGAGGCTTCCGGTGGTTTGGCTCAAAAAATGTATGCTGAGCAGGCTGCGCAAGAAGGTGGTGATACAGCTGAAGCTGGCACTGAGGCTTCAGGCGCTGCAGCTGATGATGTTGTTGATGCTGAGTTTGAAGAAGTTAAAGACGACAAATAATAGGTATAAAACACAAAGCTAAACTATAACGTTTGGCTTGTGTGGAAAATCTATTGGGTGCAAAGCACCTTGAATGGGTTGGATTCAGGTGAAATACAATGCGCGGGATATATTCCCGCGTTCTTGTGTCTGACCCTTTTTGCTTTTACGTTAAATGTAATTGTTTAGGCGTAGAGGTGTGACTAGTAAGAGAAGGCAAAGTTAAGCCGTATGTCTAAACGCGATTATTACGAAGTGCTAGGGGTTGCCAAGTCGGCAGACGATAAAGAGGTAAAGAAAGCCTATCGTCGTCTTGCTATGAAATTTCACCCGGACCGTAACCCGGATGATGAAAACGCTGAGACTAAATTTAAAGAAGCTAGTGAGGCCTATGAAATTTTGTCGGATGGGCAAAAGCGAGCGGCTTATGATCAGTATGGTCATGCGGGCGTAGATCAGTCGTCTGGCGGTGGCGGTTTTCACGCTGGTGCTGGTGGCAGTTTTTCCGATGTTTTTGGCGATGTATTTGGTGATATCTTCGGTGGTGGTCGAGGCGGTGGTCGTAGCGGGGTGTCCCGTGGCGCTGATTTGCGTTACACGCTGGAGTTGGATCTTGAGGAAGCTGTCAAAGGTACTTCGGTAAAAATTCGCGTCCCCACGTTGGCTGGTTGTGACGGTTGTGATGGTTCTGGTGCTAAAAAGGGCACATCTCCAACAACCTGTACCACCTGTGGTGGTGTTGGTCAGGTGCGCATGCAGCAGGGTTTCTTTTCTGTTCAGCAGACCTGTCCTCGATGTAACGGGAATGGTCGGATGATTAAAGACCCTTGCCGCAAATGTCATGGCAAGGGCCGTGTAGAAAAAGAAAAGACTTTGTCAGTGAAAGTGCCGGCAGGTGTGGATACGGGCGATCGCATACGTTTATCCGGTGAAGGAGAAGCGGGTGCGGGTGGTGGACCAACAGGTGATCTGTATGTGCAAGTTTCGGTGCGTGATCACAGGATATTTGAACGTGATGGTCAAGACTTGTACAGTGAAGTGCCCATTAGTTTCGTCGATGCTGCCCTAGGCGGCTCGCTGGAGGTTCCAACCCTGGATGGTCGGGTGAAGTTGCGTATTCCTGCCGAAACTCAGACCGGCAAACTATTCCGATTGCGTGGTAAAGGTGTGACCTCTGTTCGTGGTGGCGGTGTGGGTGATCTTTTGTGCCGCGTGGTTGTGGAAACGCCGATTAATCTAAATGGTTCGCAGAAAGAATTGTTGCAAAGCTTTCAGCATTCTTTGGAGAAAGAAGGTGCTCATCAGTCGCCAAGAAAGAAAGGCTGGTTTGATAGCGTAAAAGACTTTTTCTCTGAAATATAACGGGCTGGTGAATTTATGGTTGAAGTAATTGTCACCGGTGCCGCTGGGCGCATGGGGAAAACGTTGATAGAGGCGGCAAATACGGCTGAAGGTGCAAGTCTGGCTGGTGCAGTCGTCTTGCCGGGCAGTAGTTTGATTGGTGCAGACGCTGGTGAAGTTGCGGGTGTTGGTACGCTGGGTGTCAATGTCGTTAGTGAGTTATCTGAAGTAATTGCCGCAGGTGATGTGTTAGTTGATTTTACCAGTCCAGAGTCAACCATGGCTAATCTAGAAATTTGCCGAGTGAATAAAAAAGCCATCGTTATTGGTACCACAGGTTTGGATGATGGGCAGAAGTCGCGGTTAGCAGATGCGGCGAAGGATATTCCAGTGGTGTTTGCGCCGAATATGAGTGTGGGTGTGAACCTCTGCCTTAATCTGCTTAAGATGGCGGCGAAGGTGATGGGCGATGAGGCCGATATTGAAGTGATTGAAGCGCATCATCGTCATAAAGTAGATGCGCCATCAGGTACTGCTTTGCGCATGGGTGAAGTGGTGGCCGAGACTTTGGGACGCGACCTTAAAGAGTGCGCTGTTTATGGTCGTGAAGGTAAAGAAGGGCCGCGTACTCAGAAGACTATTGGTTTTGAGACTATTCGTGCCGGCGACATTGTGGGTGATCATACGGTGTTGTTTGCGGTGGACGGTGAGCGTGTGGAAATCACGCATAAGGCTAGCAGTCGTATGACTTTTGCGAGTGGTGCGGTACGTGCGGCCAAGTGGCTTGAAGGTAAGCCGGCCGGTTTATATGATATGCAAGATGTGCTCGACCTGAACTAGTGCGTCGTTTGGCTTTTGCGTGATTCGACATGTCGTGCCCGTGGACTAAACTGGGCGCTTAACGTAGAATGCGCGCCAGCTTGCGGCCTGGTGAAATGCCAAAAACAGTATAATTTTAATAAAGCGGGATGGAGTCTAGACTCCCTTCCGCTTTTTTGCAGCCTGCTGTCGCCGTAATAAGCACAAATTTTCTAT
>Ga0105348_1002044_pt1 | contig 12637 bp, 9 predicted proteins | sample EN8Hudsemesocosm_2_FD_83504 | JGI IMG/M metagenome (GOLD analysis project Ga0105348, IMG submission 83504) | Methane-oxidizing microbial communities from mesocosms in the Hudson Canyon - EN8C Hudson Canyon | ecosystem: Environmental > Aquatic > Marine > Cold seeps | place: Hudson Canyon... | reverse complement strand
GCTAGACAAAAGCGTATATATGGGTGGCCTCAGACCTCGCATTAACCCATGCCTACCAAAAAGTAATCCGATATTGGGATTGTTTGACTGCAACACGGAATTTTCCCACAACCGGTTCATCACTTCTTTAGAAAAACGAACACCAGGACAACCAAGGTCGTCATAATTAATGTCTGATGCTTCACATAGAGCACGAGACTCTAGCCCTTCCTTAGCAAGAGTTGCAACATTGAGACGTGCCCATTCTGAAGAAACGCTGCCATCGTTCATAACATACACTCTCGTCATCTTTACTTAATATTCTGGCACAAACAAAATCAATCGACCCAAATTATGCACTCAAAATCATGGCGTAACTCTTATTACCATTTGTCACTAATAGGTATTTTTGAGTCAATAACCATCATATCTGATTACCACTAACTTGCAATATGCAAGTTAGTGGTATAACTTTAACTTGCAATACGCAAGTTGCGTCGTGAGTATAAAAAACTCGCCCCTATACTGCCAAATTGAATATGGCAGCACTTAGCGTTAAGCACCCCTATTTTGTTGATTATTAAACGGTGAAAGTTATGTCCAAAAAAGTTGCTGTAATTATCGGTGTCGGTCCGCTAAATGGCATTGGTGCCCAACTATGTAAACGTTTTGCTGATGATGACTACCACGTTGTTATTGCAGGGCGTACTTTAGAGAAGCTTGAAAAGGTAGCTGACTCGATCCGCACTGAAGGTGGAAATGCCACGGCCCTCGTTGCCGATGCAACAGAACCAGCGGCAATGAAGGACTTATTCAAACAAGCAACTGAAATTGGTACCGTCGGCTTAAGTGTCTTTAATGTGGGAAATAACATGCCTGGCGAATTCTTAAAGATGGAACCGGATTTCTTTGAAACTTGCTGGCGTATTGCTTGTTATGGCGGTTTTGTATTTAGCCAAGAAGCCATTAAAGCGATGCTACCACAGGGCGAAGGATCGCTATTGTTTACTGGTGCTAGTGCGTCCTTAAGAGGAAAACCGCTGTTTTCGGCGTTTACCGCAGCTAAAGCAGGAGTAAGAGCCTTATCTCAGTCGCTTAGCAGAGAGTTCGGTCCTCAAGGGATTCATGTAGCCAACGTGATTATCGATGGTGCTGTTGATGGTGATCGAATTCGAAAAGGTCGACCTTATGTAGTTGATATGAAAGGCGATGACGGCCTAGTAGATATAAAAGGTATCGTGGATATTTTTCAAATGCTGCATAACCAACCGAAAAATGCGTGGAGTCATGAGATTGATGTAAGACCTTTCAAAGAAGATTGGTAATAAAACTGGTGGTAAATTCTTTATCCCTTTAACTTGCGCTAAGCGTCTATTAGAAGCTTCCTATAATGGAAGCTTCTAATAACTAACAATATCAGGCCCCCACAGGTACTTTCGACGGAATAACATCTAATCCAATAGTCGATTAAACCTAGATAATTGAAGAAAGTGTCAGTTCGCCTCAGCTAATCACCTGCATTTAGTAATGGAGCTCACCATGAATACGATACTTCAACTTCCTCACGGGAGTGCAGTTATACCGAAACAGAAAAATACCGGCGCCATGAAGCGATTATAGACGCAGTCGATAGGCATACCATTGATTGATAGCTCACAAAGATTTCATGTGAAAAGCTTTATATTTTGGGTCAGAATATATCTAGAACCCATAGCAAAGGAAAATTCTATACTAAATAACACCAGCATCATAACTTGACATTGATACATAGTTTTTCTTATAACGACTGGGCGTATTTCCATACCAACGTTTAAATGCACGTATAAATGCTGTTGGCTCCGCAAATCCCAACTTATTTGAAATTATGTTTGATGAGATATCATCTACACATAAATAGTCTTTCGCTAATTCTTTTCTCGTATTATCCAATAACTCTCTAAAAGTCCACCCATCCTCCTTGAGTCGACGCTGGAAACTTCGTTGTGAAATATTAAAAAAACGTGCCATCTTTTCAATAGTTGCATTACCGCTCGACATTTCCTTTAACATTTGATCTTTGACTTGTAAATACAGCGCGTTAGACTTTGCTCTGTGCAGTAAATCCCTTAACGATTCTTCATGTGCTTTTGCTATGTATTCATTGGCGGTCGGAATAGGTCGTTCAAAATCCTCCGCAGAAACTATTAGGCGATTATGTCCTGAATCAAAGACGATGGGACAATTGAATGCACGCTCATAGACTGATTGATTCCCCTGTTCTTTGTGCGACAGCTCAATCCGTATCGGTTTCACCACGATTTCTGACACCCAATTCATAATCATGGTACAAGATGCAAATGATGCATCAATGGTTTGCGGTACTGACGGAAGTTCATCACCATGGTGGACAAAATCCACGATGTAACCTTCTCCATTTTTATAAATACTAATATCAATTGATTCACTTAGAATATGCTGATATTTCTGTATACGCTTAAAGGATTCTTTAAGTGTGGTACTACTAATAAAATTATAAACTATCGCATCAAGCTGTCGTAATGATGTGCGATTTGCCATTACAAGACCAATGGCTGAATTCCCTGTAAACTTCTCAGCCTCGCTCCATAGGCGGGTTAAGCAGTCTTGTGGAAATCGTGAATACGAATTTTTCAAATCATCAACGTTTATTCCTGATTTTGAACAAAGTGCCAATGCATCCAAGCCAGAGTCCTGCAATGCCTCTATCACCAGACGAGTCCATGTTGCAGAAACAGTTCTTTCTGTACCCATGATCAAAACCCTACTTATAATATTTATTTACAAACTACGATGTCATCAGCAATACGCTGAACGCTAGGACTGTACTTCACTTCATTCTGCGCTATAGGGCCACAAGTAAACGCTAATACCGGAAAAATACACGAAATTAACGCCAAAAGAGTAATCTGCTTCATCGCCTACTACCTCGATATATCGATTCGTCCATCGTTAATATGTCGCAGACAAGTAATCTTTATACGCATGATCAAGCTATTTTTACTGAAGGATTGTTCGCCTACTACGGAAATAGTTCGGTTCTTCGACGAGTAATCCAGCTCTCCCAATCCATTTATTACATACAGTAATATCTGAAATAATGGTGAGTGACCTTATATCGGCAATCAACCTGTTTATTAGTTTAAGCGTTTTACCTATCCCTGCCATGACCTAGAGCGACAACCGAATTTACTTAATGTACACCTCGCTCAGAAGTTGCTATGCCATCGTATAGAATGGTTTATCTGAGCAGTTTGATGCCGATATATTCAATACTTGAATTTGTTCTGGCCAAAAAGAACTCTATGTTACAAGGTAACCAAACAAGGACTGTAAAATAGTGAGCGTATGAGGCTGATCTATTATTTTGGAATAAGGGATTCGTTACGGGCGGGAATAGATTATCCGCTGGATCACGCTATACCGCATATCAATCTAACCAGGCTAAACTGAATCTGCAAAATCTATCTTTTCGGTGAAATTTGCTGTTCTATACGGATATACTGACGTGTCGCGTCAAAAATTAAGCCGCTGAGAGTTGATCCATCAACTTGGCTCTAATCTCTGGGATATCTAGCTGAGCCTCTTCAGTGGAGCCTGTAGATAGCACATCACTGCTAACACTCCACTTAATAAGCTCAACCATTGCAGGAAGTAGATTAATACCCGTAATGGTTAAATGATAAGTCGTTTTTTTCAAATTATTGGGGTCTACCGTTTTAGTAATAAGACCATTGGCTTCCATTTTGCTCAGTCTGTCAGCTAAAATATTTGTCGAAATCTTCTCTTTTGATTGTAAAAACTCCTGATACCTATGTTTATCTTTAAACATCAGGTCTCGGATAACAATCAAACTCCATTTGTCACCCAGTAGCTCAGCCACATAATTCACAGGACAATCTGATCGACGTTTAGGTTTCCTTTTTTTCATATTCGACATTATAACCAAACCCCTAAAACTTGCAATATGCAAGCTGCTACCACCACAAACTTGCATTTTACAAGTTTAGACTGTAAATTGAACTTGCAGATTGCAAGTTAGGTCGTGATAAAGCTAATTAATAGTACGATTGACTAGCTGTACTTTATTTAATTGAGTCACAACCGGTGGAAATTATGTCCAAACATGTTGCTGTAGTTATCGGCATTTATCCGATAACTCATATTAACGAATAGCTTCATGGCCCATCGAACAAACACGGGTCTAATGTGGTTAATGTAAAAAATCAGAGGAAATTTTCTCATGAAATTAGTAGGCGCTTTTTTATCCCCTTTCGTTCGTCGCGTTGCTGCCACGCTCAATTTATACCAACTTGAATACGAACATATTAATGTATCTGTGGCTGATAACCGTGATGTTATCGGCTCCTACAATAAACTGGTCAAAGTACCTTCTCTAGCGCTGAATGAAGATGATGTGCTTATTGATAGTCACCAGATTATCGCTGAGCTAGACCGAATGGTAGGCGATGATAAAGCGTTGGTTCCTCAAGAAGACGCTTCGTTAAGACCTTATGGCCAAATGATCGGTTATTTGTCAGGCGCCTGTGAAAAAACTGTAGCTTCTCTTTATGAAGTATTTAGACGCCCATCAGACAAAGTATGGGGCGAATGGGCAGAACAATGCCAAGAACAAGCTATTGGCGGTCTTGAAGCGGCAGAGAGCAATGCTAATGATTCATTAGTTGAGGGTGGTTATCTTTTTGAAGACAAACTAACCCACGCTGATGTTCTGGCAGTAATTGCCTATGAAACAGTAGCGGCTATGTTTTCCCAGCAAGTAAATGCTGAAACGTTTCCTAAACTCTCTGCATTAGCAGGAAGACTAGGTGAAACCGAGTCTTTCACGACGACTCGTATGTAATGTAAATGGGCTTAAAGATCGGTGTTTTTTACGCTGAATCCTCCATCAGAAGTTTCCTATATAGGAGACTTCTGATAACACCAAAGTCGATTTACAAAAACATTTATCAAATACTATTTATACAGAATCGTTAAAATGTAGCATTGCTTTTCACTAAACAGTTAAGAGTATTGTTCTTCTTTTAGCTAGTTATGGTTTGGCGAATTATAGTTTCTCTACTTTAAGTTCGTCTTATTTATTCTCAACTAACTTAAGTTTAACTACTGATAGATCAACAAGCATAAAGAATGAATAAAGAAACCATCGATATTTATATGATTGAAAACTATCAATGCATAGAGAAATACCCGTTCAACCTAGGCACAGGTTGGTTTCAAAAATATGTATTAAGCAGGTATAGTAATGAAAATTAAAAGAGTTTTTCCGCTTAGCACTATTGCCTTATCACTGATTGGCTCAAGTATAACCGCTCACTCTCTAGAATTTTCCATGGGGGATGTTGAAACTAGCGTGAACTCAACGCTAACTGTCTCAAATCTTTGGAGTACACAAAGCGCTGACAAAGATTTTACTTACGTTAGTAATGGGGGTACCTCCATTGACCCAAATTATGACAATGGTCGCATAAATTACGATACCGGGACATTCTCTACTAAATTTGCGGGTTCACACGAATTATTTCTACGCTATAAAAATTATGGTGCCGTTGTTAGGGGCTCATACTTCTATGATACCGATGTAATGGACGAAGATACTCGCCGAGCTGACTTACGGAGCGATGAAATTGATTTGGTTGGAAAATACGCTGAAATTTTTGATGCCTTTGTTTATGGCCATTTCGATATGGGTGAAACCCCTATCAGCGTTCGACTAGGCCAGCAAACTATTAATTGGGGCGAAGCTTTTTTTACCCCTGGTGGTATCAATGCAACTAACCCCCTTGATCTTACGAAATTTCATATTCCAGGATCAGAACTTAAAGAAGCCCTACTTCCCATCGGCGCACTGTGGGCATCAACTGATATAACGGAAGACATCGCACTGCAAGCATACTATCAGTATGAGTGGGATCAGATGCGTCTTGACCCTAATAACAGCTTCTTTGGTATAGAAGACACTCTTACCCCTGGTAGCATATTGTCTTGTTTGCCAGGAACGATCACTGATACCAGCATTAGTAGTGGTGGTACCTGTATAAGTCGTACAGCAGATAAAACACCGACCGATACTGATCAATACGGGCTCAAATTAACGTGGTTGGCAGAACAGCTAAATAGTACTGAATTCAGCCTCTATCACATGAGATACCACAGCCGCCTTGGTGCCATTAGCGGTACCGCAGGTGAAGTCCCCAATATTGCAATCACACCTTTACCGACGACCTATAACGTAACCGCAGAATCCCTCGCACTACCCGATAGTACCTATACCGTGGATTATGCAGAAGACATTAAAATGTTTGGTCTCGGTTTCAATACCACAACCAATTTGGGTTTTACCGTACAAGGTGAAATAGCATTACATAAAGATAAACCTGTACAGTACTCTCGTTCTGAAATCATTAGTTCTTCCGCTTATACCGTAGTTGATGCCTGCATACTTGATCCCACTATGATGACACCTTGTGGACTAGCTAATGTCACTGTTCCACTACGGAACATTAATTCAGCTTTATCACAAGGCTTATCTCTACGCGCACCTGGTGAATTTTCTCAAGGCTATGCAAAGCTAGATGTATGGCAAGCCACCACTACCCTGCTTTCTGAATTTCATAACGTTCTGGGAGGGTCAAATGGTATTTTCGTTTTTGAAGTAACCGGCACCAAAGTTCATAACATGTCAGATGATATTGGTTTTGCCATTTATGATGCTTCCGGTTCATCCGATGTGGCTGATCACGTGGGTTGGGGTTACAAAATGCTGATCGAGAATGAATATATTCTCAGTCAAGTAAAAGTCACCCCATCCTTTGCGTTTTTTCATGACGTAAATGGCACACTGCCAATCAGCGTTGGTCCTTTTATCGAAGAAAGTAAGCAGGCGAGTCTCGGCGTTACCGTGGACTACCACGATACTGTGGCGGTTAACCTTGCCTATAACACTTACTGGGGTGCTGGTACCAAGAATCCACAATTAGACCGGGATTTTGTCGGTCTTAGCGTTAACTACTGGTACTAAACTCTCTCATTGATGGTGAAACAAATGAAAAATACGATTTTATATTTTACGGTTGCTGCAGTTTTGTTTACCTCCACTTTAATATCAGCGAAAGTTACTGATGAACAAGCTAAACAATTGGGTCAAAACTTAACCCCTATGGGAGCGGAGAAAGCCGGTAATAAAGATAAAACCATTCCAGCATGGGATGGTGGTATTACCCAGCCAATTGCTGGCTATGTTAGAGGCGAACATCACCCTGACCCTTACGCTAATGAAAAGCCATTGTTCAAAATTCAACAAAATAATATGGACGACTTTTCTGACAAACTTTCAGAAGGCCAAAAGGCGCTTCTTTCAAAATATTCAAGCCTCTATTTTAATGTTTATCCAAGCCACCGAAGTACAGCTTATCCTCAGAAGGTTTATGACGCAGTGCGAAAGAACGCAACAACAGCGGAACTGGATGATAATGGTAATGGCGTAAAGAATTCGGAAATTTCCATTCCTTTTCCTGTACCCAGCAACGCACTTGAGGTGCTATGGAATCATATTCTTAGGTATCGTGGCGAAAATTTACTCAGAAAATCATACTCTGCTGCGGTTGATAGCAAAGGGGGCTTCGTCCCGGTCTTATCGGAAGATAAGGTTCTGTTCAATTATGCGCAAGGTGGCGAGACTTCGCATGAACTCATGTTAGCTATTATTCAAAGAACACTGGAACCTACTCGTTTAGCAGGCGGTATCACCTTGGCCAAAGAGGCCGTCAACCAAGCGAAATCACCCCGCCAAGCGTGGGCTTACAACAAAGGTCAACGCCGTGTGAGACGTGCACCAACGTTTGGCTATGATGCTTACCAACCTGGTACCGATGGTTTAAGAACCATAGATGAATTCGATATGTTCAATGGTTCACCTGATCGCTATGACTGGAAGCTACTCGGTAAAAAAGAGCTATATATACCTTTTAATAACTACAAGGCTCACAGTGCTGAAGCCAAGATCGACGTGCTGATGCATGAGCGACATCTTAACCCAGAGTATCTTCGATATGAGCTGCATCGTGTTTGGGTCATTGAAGCGACCCTTAAAGAAGGAAAACGACACGTCTATGCTAAGCGTGTTTTCTTCCTTGATGAGGACAGCTGGCAGATCACTATCGCTGAGTCCTATGACAAGCGTGGCGAGCTATGGAGAGTAGCAGAGGGTTTAAGTATCAATTACTACGAAAAGCCGATACAGCAGTATGTTTTAGAATTAAATTATGACCTAAAGGCCAACCGTTATTATGTTGGTGGCATGCATAATGGTTTACCGCCGGTGAATTTTGATGTATCCCACGCACTAAAAGATTTTAGGCCAACGGTTATTCAGCGGCTTGGCGTTCAATAAACAATTTTCCTTTTTGACAGACCCTGTCCTAGGCCGCTTTATGCGGCCATTTTTTCAACATGGCATAGATCAAAAAATACTGACTATCGAGTAAGGTAGGCCTGTCTACTACTGTTTTTTTAGCGGTCTAATAGCTTAAAGATTCTGAAGACTCTTCGCGAGTATAGGTGGTAAATAGTTTAATTCCTCGTCACGTGGCATTTTTCTCAAAATACCAGGGCCTACGATTGGCATTAGTTCTTGTGGAATGATGGGTGCTTTACATTCATCGCAACAGAGCACTGGAGTCGTTATATGGCCACAGGAACGATGTTTGTATTCCACTGGGTCCCCATCTGCATCAGACATCCATTTGTTGCCCCAAGTAGTGAGGGATAAGAGTACCGTGTAGATATCTACTCCCTTGGTAGTTAACTTATATTCATAACGAGGAGGCGTATCTTGATAGCGTACTTTTTTGAGAAATTCAGATTCAACCAATCTGTTGAGCCTGTCTGCTAACCTATGGCTGCTAAGACCTATACTCTTTTGGAATTCATTGAAGCGACATGCACCAAAGAAGCTGTCCCGTAAAACCAATAGGGTCCAACGGTCGCCAACGATAGAAAGTGTTCGGGCGATTGAGCAAATTTCACTGTCAATTTCATTCCAGCGCATTAGGGTTAGTGTATCCTGATAATACTTATTACATCTCTATACTCAGAGCCAAAATAATTTGGTAATCAAGGCTTGGGTAACTTAATTATACCTATGTAAGGCGGTCTGTTTTAGTCTAGAAGAGATACCGGTAGGTCATAGGTTTTTACAACTCTTTGCGGTATCGACACAATCCTTTCAGCTTCATCTATACCAATGCCTAACATTTCTAGCATTTTCTGCGCACAAGCCTTATCGCTGTTAAGAGGCAGTTTTTCATGGTAAATAGCTTTGGCTACGGATAAGAAACCACCTGTATGGATGGCTAACATTACCGGCACATTATCAACGTTAAAACGACCTGCATCGATGCCATGTGTCCAGTCATTGATGGCTCTAGTTTGCAGTTTAGTTATTATACTTTCTATAGGGGCGCCTAGGTCGAACAGCAATTTTCCCCAGTTAGAGCCCGGTTTAGCTTTGTTAAAGGTATGTAGTATTGACGCAGACACAATTTTCGCAGGATCATCTAAACCCATGGTGACGGCATCTATCTCTCGATAATACCCATGGGCTATAGATTCGACTAATCCATCTACAATATTTGTTTTGGACGTAAAATAATTATAAAAGGTACCCAAGCCGATATCGGCTTTCTCTGTAATCTGATTAATCGTGACGGCACCAACACCATATTGTAAAAACAGCTCTTGGGCCGCTATCAGTAAATCATCCTTCGTCTTTAAACGTTTACGTTCCTGCCGGGACAACTTATTTAGTGGAACTGAAACCATAATGCCCTCTGCCTTAATATAAAATCCCAATATGGATCGTCATATTTAGATTTAATATTTCAACATATTGATCTATACCAACAGTAAGATAAAGGACCCTGAAGGAAATACTGAATGTAGCTTTTACTATCTATTGCTAATACAGAACAGTTCGAATTTATAAGTAACAAGTACCGTTAGAAAATAAATGTTGGAACAACGCATTTGACAAAATATCCCTAATATAAAACACCACTATTGATAAACTTAAGATGTCGAAAAATAGTTCGATCGGATCTGAGATTGTTTATGATAGATAGATAGAGCTATCTTGCGCTTGCATTAATGGAAATATCCTTATCAATATAGTACGGAAGAAAAGACAAATAGTTTACCGCATAAACGGCGATAGTTGGTTGTACAGATCATAGGTGAACCGATATTTTCGCATTAACGTACCTATTTCGCGCTATAGCTTTAAGTGATCACCACATTATGTATATAGAAACAGGGTATAAAACACACGCATATCGCTATTTCGTATTTACTATACTCATTAAACAAACACGCTATTAAACGTTGCTCTCAAAATATTGTTATCTAGGTATGCTTAACTTCATAAAACGAATAAAACGACTATCTTGTTCCCACAGCCTTGGAATATTGATTGTATTCCTAACGAATGCCAATATATCAGCGAGTAAGGAAGACTATGAACTGAGTGAACTATTTGATCTGTCCTTAGAAGAGCTTATCAATGTAAAAATCACTGTGGCCTCGCTATTTGAAGAATCTAATCGAGAGGTTGCGTCTACGGTAAACGCCATAAGCCGCGCCGATTGGGAAAAAAGAGGTGCCAAAACAGTGACAGAAGCTATTGCCCATCTGCCTTCAACTCAAGTATTGGACAGCCTCACAGCTAGCAAGATTATTGCCATACGCGGGTTTACGGGTATTACATCCGCTAGGGGTATTCAATACCAATTTGAAGGTGTTCCTCTTAGCGATTATGCATTTGGTTCCACGTCCTATGGCGTAGGTAATATTGGTCTGGGAACACTACAACGTATTGAGATGATTCGTGGCCCTGGCTCAGCACTCTACGGTGCCGACGCTTTCCACGGTGTGATTTCCTATCAAGCAATGGACTACGATGAAACAACCGTAAAACTAAATATGGCTGCAGGCTCCAATACTTATTACCAATCGGATTTTCACTATAGTAATGGCGAGTCCGATGTTTTGGAAGTTGATACGGCTATTTCACTGTCAGGGCAACATCAGCAAAATAGAGCCTTTACCTATACGGCAGATACCGCCACGAATCTATCAAGAAATGCTGAATATGACTACGAATATCAAACTCATTCTTTGTACTTAAAGGCTACAAAACCTCATCATAACGATGCACAAACTGCAGTGACATTCCTTCTCAATGAACACAAGCCAGATAGTTATCCTGGTATATCCCCCATCTGCCAATCAAGTAGTCTTCCCGTAACATCCCCGGTTAAAGATTGCTTTCATGGGTCTGAAAAACAACTGTTACTAGGTAAGATTGCTTATCAGCAAGATTTCGTAAATACGCTTCAACTTGAATTGTCCGCTTATCATTGGCAAACAGATGCTGAACATGTTCTTCCCATTGTTGTGCCACGTGCAGTACATAAAGAAGTCATGGAATTAGATGAACAACGCTCTGGTGCAAAGGCACTATTGAAGCAGCAACGCTCAAATTCGACTTGGGTTCAACAATGGGCAATTGGTGCAGAATACACACATGAGAAAGTCGATGAAGTTAATGTTACGTTTAATGGCGTTCCAACCTCAGTAGACACAGTACCAAAACTTCAATCCGGTGATTCACGACAATTTAACAGCTTATTTTTTCAAGCCGAGTCCAATATAATTCCAAATAAACTAAAAACAATCTATGGTGTGAGGCTCGATAAATACCAAAGCTTTGGGAATCAATACACGCCTCGCGTTGGGTTGATTTATGACTCCGATAAATACAATACCTTTAAACTGCTGTGGGGAACGGCCTTCCGATCTCCCAGTGGCTTTGCGCTTAAGGGGGATGCAGTACTCTCTGGCGATGAGGATACAAGCCCCGAAGACATTGAAACTTATGAAATTTCCTGGACATTTTCAAGGGATAAACATAGACATCACGCTACGCTATTTGAAAGCACTATTAAAAACAAAATACAGCTAAGACCTACAGTAACAGGTTCAGCAAAACCTCTGGCTTTCACCAATAGTACCGACAATGATAAGTCCTACGGACTAGAATATGAGTACACTCTTATTGAAGGTGATTGGACGACAGAATTTAATGCCAGCTATGTAAAGTCTAAAAATGAAGGAACTGGCGAAAATTTCGTCGCCTTTCCTCGACGTATCGTTAACCTCAACATTAGTAAAGATCTACCTACATTTAACACTCTAATTTCAGTTAACACTAAAGTACACGACGGCATGAATTCCGGGCCATCGTCTGACAAGTCACTGCCAACATTTTGGCAAACAGATATTCATATAAGAAAGACATTCGATAACGATAATGAAGTATATTTTGATATTTCAAATATTTTTGACAGAGAAAATTATTCGCCGTCTGTGTGGAACGTAGAAAATGGTTTTCCTCAAGAAGACGTTAACCTGACACTAGGATTCAAATTCCCACTGTAGCTACACTGTACCTACCACTGTGGCTCTCAATGTAGCACCCAATGTAGTTACGCGTAGTAAACCAACATATCTCTTTGCAATATTAAAAATATACTAATTACAGGTAGGCTCGATACGCGGATGTAAG
>Ga0105348_1002043_pt1 | contig 12649 bp, 7 predicted proteins | sample EN8Hudsemesocosm_2_FD_83504 | JGI IMG/M metagenome (GOLD analysis project Ga0105348, IMG submission 83504) | Methane-oxidizing microbial communities from mesocosms in the Hudson Canyon - EN8C Hudson Canyon | ecosystem: Environmental > Aquatic > Marine > Cold seeps | place: Hudson Canyon... | reverse complement strand
TTCTAGACGTTTGAAACTGCATTCATCAGTTAGTGAGTTGCAAAAATCAAGGTATTGATCCTGCCACGTACCGTGCTTGCCCAGCGATAAGTCAGGGTGAGACACCAAAGCTTTAGTGAGGAGATAGAATCTCCATGATGGGTTGGTGGATTGCCACTCGTGCTCATTACTTGGTACAACCGGATCCCAGCTGGTCTGCAACGAGAGATCACAAATTACAGGGAATATATGACGTCGCTCGGCACCGCACTCTTTGATAAACCAATCAAAAGCTACGGTATATACCTCGCTTAAGCCTTCACGGTTTTCAGCTGCTATCTGAGGGAATTTTAATACTGCTATGGCGCAGGAGCGCTCAAGGAAGTGGGCGTGCCCTTCTAAAATATCCACCGTACAAAGTGCCTTGTTTCCATTGGATGTTTCAATTATAGGATTGATGTCCCAACCGGATTTCATGGTCACTAAGTTAAGGCCGCTGATTGAATTTGTGTTCGGATTAACTAAATAGCGGGATTGGGAAATCTTGTTATTTTCTATGAACACCTGATAAATCTGCCAAGCTTTTAAATTGACCTTAGGGTTACTGTTGCAATTTGAAAGCGGCACGCGCGGGCCATTCATGTCAGGCCATAACTCCCGCCACATTCTTTTGGTGTATCCGCTCGCTTGCCGATGGCTACTCCATTGTATATGGCCGTAACCTGTGAAGAGTGCTTGAAATAGATGTACATGCTCATGGAAATAAGTAAGAAAGTTTCCATTCGTAGCTGAATCTCTTGTGAATTTCTCTGCATGATCATATAGGCGCATTTCAAGGCGCGGAGTAAAAAATGAACCTAAGGTGGCGTGCAGCATTGAATCCATGGTTATCCTTGATTATGGTGAGTGTAGAATACGATTTTTGGCAAGCTATCGTGACGAGAAGCCTAACAACAAAGGGGTCAGAGCCCCTGTTAACTGCTTAAACCTAAATTCTGTAGAACAGTTTGTTTTAGCACTTCCGACCAAATTGACAGAGACGCGCCACCTGCTTTAGCAACAATTGTTTTCGATTGTTCCCAAATACCAGCATCTCTCGAATTCTCTAGAAACTCGTGCCCCTTCCAAGTTAGATTATTTGGAATTGCTTCAGGTGAAAGAGACTGGTCACAAGTTGAATCCATTGCATCCAGTAACCCAGCTTCATCCATTAAATAAACATGATACCCAATTTCTTCCGCGCTATACCCCTTAACCTCAAGGGCTCCATTAAATGTACCGTGATCGCACTCTTCAATTGCTAACAGAATTTCTCGTACCAAATCCATATTTCTTTTCATTCTTTAATCTCAGTTTGATGGAACGGTTAAAAATAGAATATGCAGACAATAAACAAGAGCACTTATCACATTATGCTAGTACTTCCATTCTTCATGCGATAATGGCGAAGTATTCAACGTATCACGATGCAAGCGCCAGTTAGGCATATATAAATTCATATAGTTTCTAAATCGTGTATTGTGATGGCGCTCTAATAGGTGAATCAACTCATGTACAAGTATGTATTCAAGGCACTCTGGGGGTTTCTTAGCCAGCTCTAGATTCAACGAAATTCGCTTAGCCTCAATATTACAGCTCCCCCATTTGGTCTTCATTTTCCTGATGCCCCAGCTCGGAGCCTCAACACCAATTTTTTGTTGCCAGTTATTTAGCAGGGTTGGCAATCGCTGCTTCAATTGTTCGCGGTACCATTCACTTAGTACATGTAAACGTTTATCAAGGTCGGTCCCAGTAGGAATCCTTAATTGCAGCTTTGAGCCTTTAATCACAATAGAAGGTTTTCCAATCTGCTCTATAACCTCTAAACGATACCTTCGCCCGAGAAAATAATGAGTTTCACCATCTCGCATTTCTCGTTTAGATTGTCGTGGCTGTTTGGCGAAGTCTTCACGCTGCTGTTTTATCCAGGCAAGCTTTGACACGACAGCTGCGCGTACACGCTCGTCCGTCACGTGCTGAGGGATAGCAACTCTAACCTTACCTTCTGGCGGCAATACACTGAAGTGAAGGTTTTTAATCTCCTTACGCACCACTTCAACATCAATCCCCCCCACGGTTATCGATGAATGAGCAGTGACTGCAACTTCATTCGTATTGGACATGAACTTATTGATACTCTTTTTGATTCTTGGCGATAGCTAATATTTCTTCAAGATTAATCTCATGACCAGCCGTTTCTGCACGTATCGCAAGGGCAATTTCTCGCTCCTTAATACGGTCTCCGATCCAATCAGCTTTTTTGGTATAGCGAATAGCCGTATCGACCTTAGTCGCTAGCAACTCATCTTTATCTAGATTGTCATACAAGGCCTGTTTAGCTGACGAATCCATACTTGAGGGATATGGTGAAGATCCTCCCCCGGGCTTCACTACCTTGCTGGCTAAGGCTTTTATCTGTTCAAGATATTCCTGATAATCGATGGCCTTTTCACGCCGCTCTACAATCAATGCGTCCAATAATTCCGACATGCGTTCGTAGTACTTAGGGTTAACCGGATTTTCATCAATGATGGTTTTACGCATATTGTTTTCTATCGCTTCGGCCATTGCCTCCGGATTCGATTTAATCCCATCAGGCAAGTCATCCAGAGCATCATCACCTTTCTCTACAATTAGCTCTATCAACCCCAACTCTTCAAAATCCATCAATACTTCACTGTCATCAGCCCGAATATACATATCCAACAAATGACGCATTGCAGGCTCGAAGCGTTTCATATCGAGATAATCACCACTGGCTAATTTCACTTCATCGCGCATCTTTTCATAATGCTTCACGTCTAAAGCAATAGCAGTCACTTCTGCGGTACTGTAACCGGCATCCAACATTTCATTAGCGACATTGGCATAACTGCGTAATAACTTCCCGGTCGTTTGGTATAACGCTACCCGTAAAGCCTCACGTTCAGCCAAGGCATCCTTTTGGTCGGTATTGCCACTGAAATAATTCAAATAATCTTGTGTATCACGAGGTAACCGGACTGTTTCACATAGGGCCTTAACAGCTTCTAGCGCATTATCTAGGTCCTCCTTGGCTTGCACTAGGCGATCTTTTAATAAGCCCGCCACATCCCCATCATCGTATCCATCTAAAGGGCCTGCTGTATAATTATTTACAGCCTTATCCAAAGACTTAAACAGGTCCTTGTAGTCAATAATGTAACCATACTCTTTATCATCACCATCCAATCGATTAACTCGACAAATAGCCTGAAACAAGCTGTGATCTTGCATCTGCTTGTCAATATAGAGATAGGTAGCTGAAGGTGCATCAAAACCTGTTAGCAGCTTATCCACCACAATTAACAAGCGCATTTGGCCTGGTTCGTCGATAAAACGCTGTTTTACCTCTTTCTCAAATTCCTCAACGCGTTTGGCTGCATCATCTTCAGACTGCTCGTAGTAATCGGCTAACATTTTTCGATAAATATCGTATTTCGCCAACTTCTCAGTTTTACCTTCACCCGTTTCCTCGCCTTTAATATCGGCAGGTGACGGTTTATAACTGGTGACAATCGCACACTTATTTGCAAAGTCAGTCTTGCTAAACATCTCATACACTTTGCAGGCTTGATGCACACTGGAACACACTAAGATTGCATTACCTCGGCCATCCATTAAGCGCGGTTTGGTTTCCATATCCATCAGGATATCGCTCACAATCTGCTCAAGCCGAGACTTACTGGATAGCACCTTTTGCATGGTGCCCCATTTTTTCTTTAATTCTGTTTTAGCAAACGGTGAAAGCTGGCGGGTCTTCGCCTCAAACCAATCATCTACCTTCTTTTGAGACGTGATATGTTGGTCAATGTCTCGCGCCTCATAGCGCAAGTCCAGTACCACCCCATCTAAAACGGCATCATTAAATTTATAGGTATGAATATAAGGGCCAAATATCTCAATAGACTTTTTCTTGTCCTTCTTCAGCAGCGGCGTTCCCGTAAAACCAACAAACATAGCCTCTGGAAGAATCTTCTTCATAGCCTCATGCAAACGCCCTGACTGCGTGCGATGGCACTCATCGACAAAAACAAACAACTCACCCTTGGCTTGGAAATCACTGGGAAGGCTTTTAGTTATTTCATCAATAAAGCCTTCAGCACTCTCATCATCGCCATGACGCCCAAACTTATGCACCAACGAACACATCAACCACGGATTAGTCTCATCCAATGTCGCCACTAAATCAGCGCCGGACTTGCTGCGGTATATATCCTCATTAACCCCTTTAAATACTTTCTCTATCTGCTCATCCAGCTCAGTACGGTCAGTAATAATCAGCACACGCGCATCCGGAACATTCTCTCGAATCCACTTGGCTAGCCAAACCATGGTCAAGCTTTTGCCAGAGCCCTGGGTATGCCAAATAATCCCGCCTTTACGGTCAGCCACATGCTGCTTAGCCGCCTGAATGCCAAAATATTGATTGTGGCGGCAAGTTTTCTTTATGCCGCTATCGTAAACAATGAAGTCGTGAATAATTTCTAAGAAACGATGTTTATTGCAGGTACGGCTAATATGATGATCAAGCGGATTAGCATAGTCATTCGCAACATCTTCTTTCCACTCTAGATAGAATCTCTCAGGTGTTTCAATCGTGCCATAACGCAAACCCTGAGTATCATTACCCGCCATGACTAACTGCATCGTTGTGAAGAAGTTGCGAATAAAGTTTTTCTTCTGGTTATCCAGGTTCTGGCGAATCCCCTCACCAATAGAGACAGATGACCGCTTAAGTTCAATCACGCCTAAGGCGATACCGTTAACATAAATAACGATATCTGGGCGCTTCTTGTTTTCACCTTTAACTGAAACCTCTTCGGCAATAGCGAAATCATTTGCTTCCGGGTTTTCCCAGTCAATCAACCAAACAGTCTGGTTCTGTTCTCCTGCGCCTTCCTTGTCTTTAATTCCATAGCGCAACAGGCTATACACCGCTTTATTCGCATCGTAGAGCTTTTTACCCTCACCAAGAGCCGCAGCGGTATCAAGCTGGCGCAGCGCACGACCGATGAGCACCTCACTGACACCACGACCCTGTAACCACTTACGCAGCAAAGCCTCTTCGATATTTCGATTATTTTCTCTATAACGCCAATCGCCAAGGTATTCATATTTCAGCTCACTCTGAAAGAACTGAATAATACGGTCTTGTGTTATAAGCTCAGGTTGGCCTACGTTACTCATCATCTAGTTCCTTTAAGTCTGAGCATAAATTAGTAAGCTTGCTAATGACTTTTTTGACTTCACCTTGCTCACTTTTAGCAAAGTATCCATGAACACCGACATCCTCAAATTTGCTTTCGACAAGGCTAAAGCCTTGTTTATCAAGAACAGATAAAAGCTCATCAGAAAAGCCGGAAGGATCCCCTCCTTTAAAGCGAATATTGAAAGTAGTAGCGTATTTCCGTATTTCTATTGAATAAAGGCAGTCATCAAAAAACCACCCATCCACAGAAACGAATGCCTTTTCATCAAGTGATTTAACGGATTCTAATCTTATGCTCGTGAAAGGATTTAATAGGTCTTTATTTTGACGTAATTCAGATTCCACAACCATAGTGCGAAATTCACTGTGAGGATGGTTTCGTTGTGATTGACTAAGCAAAATAATTTCATGGCCATTAATCGAGATAAATCCTTGATTACAGTAATCGATTAATTCTTTGTGCTTTATTAGCATCTGACACCAGTCTTCTATTTCACCGCTGTTGAGCGCATCCTTACAAATCAAGTCCAAAGAGTTGACTATATTTACAGGATCAAATAATGGATCATCAATTACCGCTTTAACATAGGCTTGTTTTTGCTCTATAACTGAAGAACCAATTCGCAATAAACGACGCCAACTGTGATCTCGAGGTATATTATTTCTCGTATCCCTAGAGCTAAGTAAGTTAAATCTATCGCCGGATTTTTCTGTAAAATAAATACCTTTGCTAAGTACTGCTCGCTCCCAAAGATAATTAATGCTTGAGGAGCTTCCTCTTATTAGAGTAAAGACTTCACCTGCTGATTTAGCATATTTTTTAAAGTAACTAAAATGTTGTTTATCGAGCTCTTCACTCCAATCACAATGCTCATGTTCTCGGTAAAATTCCAAGATGCCAGCAAAGTTCAGAATAAAGCCAATTTGACCATCAAAAAATGGGTGCTTCTCTGCTTCAACTATCACATCACTCCACTCGTGTGACTTCAGCAAGAGATGGGCTTTTATTTTTTCTTCTAGGATTTGAGAACCAGTGAACCCTGAAAGCTCATAATCACCTTTCAACGTAACTAATATCGGTGTGTCGAATTGACTCAATTCATTAATCGCAAAAAGCGCTTTGTAAAACTCATCAGATGTATTAATGATAGTGTTTTCTACCAAATTGTAGATAACACGCATCCAAGCACTTAAGTCAGTGTGGTCTTTGTTTTTTGCCAAGTATGTATAAAAAGCATAGAAACGTAGTTTGTCATCGTAACTAGCAGTATTAGCAATAACTTTCTTGAACGTTTTTTCTTCCGAGTAATAATAATCATTTACAAGATAAGGTTTAAGCTTGTTGTCCACCAGGCCCTCACAATAAATCAAATCTAAAACTTCGATCAGGCGAATAATTAATTTTTGATTAAAGCAATTCAGTTCATCATATTTCGATAACGTTAGTGATTGTAATCTTCCAGCTAAACCAAAAATATCACTCTTAGCTTTAGCTAAGACAAAGGGTGAGTCTTGGTTGTCTAAAAGATATTGATAAGCAATAACCAACCGAAAGAAGTTCATTATCTCATCATCAAACGTATTATCATCTGAGCATACATTCCGATAAGGCCAAAACAAATCGGCCCAATCAGTATCTATTTTGTGAATAAAATAATCATAACCATTAACACTCCCTTCGCTGAACTCTAATTGATAATCAGGCAAAGGCTGCTTAATAGACTTAATGATTTTCTCAAACTTTGCTTTAAAGTTTTCAAAAACCGTTAACGGCTTTCCGCGAGCGTTCATCTTAATATACAACTCGTCAGACAAACCAAACGAGTGAAGGTTTAAGAATTGAAAGGTTATATATGGTTTAGTCGTATTGGTTAACTTTTCAAACAAGTCTTCCGTTTGCCCAGCAAACATTTGCTGAATAGCGTCCAACATACAAAGACAAGCCTGAACTGTCGGGTCTTGCTTCCAAGACAAGTAAAACCATTGACTATCTTTTATTTGTTCACTTATTTTAGTTTTACTTATTACGAAATCTTTAGCTGTCAGCGCATTAAAAAACTCGGTAGTGCTCGGTCTTGTTTTATAAGTAAACCGAGAACGACCATCCTGTGTAATGAATTGCTCTTTAAAATCGGCAAACCGGCCATTTTCTACTGCCAATAACCAATGAAGCAAAAACAAGGTTGTCAGGCGTTGTTGGCCATCGAGCACCGAGAAAGTCTTATTCTCACTATCTTCATAATTGCCATAAACAAAATCAAGATCGAGAGGTTGTCGTAACTCACTATCTTCTACTATTAATGCATCAAACAGTGATCGTAAAAACAATGTTCTTACTTCATTTTCCTCTGTTCTTCCTTGCGCATAGTCGCGCTGTAAAATAGGAATCTCGATGCTATCTACTTCCCCAAACAAACCATAAAAGGTTAAGCTTTTACCACTATTCATGAGTGCACTCCTTTGCCACAAAAAATGCCATAAATGCTATCAACCATAGCTGACTGATGATCTTGGCTATCCTTTGCTTCCCAAAACAACATTTTGTCCACTTGCTTACTGTAGTATTTCAAGAAAGCATTTTTAGTACATAAAGGAACAAAAGTCGCTTGTTTATCAAGGGCAATAATTCTAGAACGTTTTATTGGGAATACAGCATTTTGATAGCTACGATTTGTTGAGCTGTCCAACAGTGTTAAATTGCCAATAGAGTTATCGACATCCTCATCGCCACTTGGGTCATATAGAGTCACAACCTGCTCATAAATAACTTCAAACTGGTCATTGTCAAATGACGCACTTTTTAATAATGACTTTGCATCTTCCCTGATTAATTGTGCAGTACTAGCATCTTCAACCGATCTCTCTTCAGCTCTAATGGTGTTATCCACAGAGATATAGTCAATCACATTGCTTAGCCACGTTTTTTGCTTGTCTTTAACGTTTGGCATTTCAGAGGCTACAGATCGTATGTGCTCAATATCCCATACGTCTATCTTGAATTTTTCGAATTGAAAACGAGAGTTCGTAACCGGGTTGGCTAGCAGGCTTGCAATATTGAACAACAGTAAAATTGCTCGCAGTCGCTTTGCGCCTGAGTCATAACTTAGCTGAGATAGCTCCGCTTCAACCATATCTTTAGATAGTACAGAAAAATCATTATTTGGAAATGACTTATCAAAAACACGCTCAATTAACGCTTGTCTAAATTCATATTTGGTTTCGCTAGAGGCGCTTAAATCAAATATCTCCTCAATGGCTACCTTTTGCGATACCAAATACCCCACTAAATGAAACAGAGCGCGATCATTAAACCATTCTTCCAATGTCATAAAGCACTGCTTCACTTTTAGCCACTCTTGCACAACATCAGTATTTTTCTCGTTAAGCAGACGGTTAAACTGAAGGAATATTTTTAATTTGTCTGTATCTATAATGTGTTCACTACTTAACCGTCTTGCAGCCAGAGCAAGAACAAACTCTATACGATTAGTTCTAATAGACATATTGCTTACAAAATACCAAAACGCATCATCTTGTAAGCGTTTTTCTATCGCATCCCACTCCTGGGAAATATTGAGTTGTTGGAGATGTCTAGAGGCTTTTCCATCATGGTCGAAGTTACTTGATTTTAAAAACAGCGCTTTGACAAGTTCAGCATTAACCAGTGGAATTTTTCCCATATTTAGTCGAGTAAAAACAGCCGTAGCATCTTCGTTTTCATTAATCTCATACCAAATCACTTTTACATTTTTACCGATGTCATCGTCATTGAGCAGTGTTTGTACAATTTTAATTTTATAAGTACCATCTTGTTCTTCAAACCACTGTTCAACTGCTTTTTTTGCTTCAACAATATGAAAAAAGTCTATATTTTCATCACTACGTTCATCATCAATATGATTAAGAAACTCTGCGCTGTTCTCTCTAGTTTCATAACTTAATTGATAACGTGATTTACCTAGCAGTGTCAGGATATCTTTGAGATAAGTAAGAATGATAAAAATGGTGGTTAAACGCTGCTGTCCATCAACCAGCTCCCAAGCGCCATCATGTTGTTTGACGACAATGGGCTGCAAACAATAGAAGGCGTCTTTGGAGCCATCTTCTGCTTGCTGTTGAAATTCCTTAATGTCATTCAACAGTTCGGTCACTTGACGCTCTGTCCAACGATACCCGCGCTGATAAGCAGGAATATAGAATTTTTCATTAAGTAAATCGCTAATTGGCCTCAGCGAAAGTTCATTATCTGCCATACTTTATCCTTGATATACCTGCTCTATATTTATTATTAATGGCCTTTCCGTGAAATGCCCCTTAACAGGAAAACTAAATATTAGTCCCTGGGTATAATCTTTTACGAGATAATTCATCCATTACATATGGAGCTGAACTATTTTCATCATGCGAATCTATTTTCACCGCTTTGATACGATGAAAAACCAAAGACTTATCCACGTAACATAATTTTGGCACCAGCCTACCCAATGGAGAAGTGTCCCCCTGCTGGTCAACCTCATCCTGCTTTCCAATAACAGAAGACTCTGGGAACAAGGCTATATTTATACCCTTGCCATCAGTTTGAACTGAGGTAAATTGAACACCATCGACCTCTTTGTGGTATTTAACACGAAGGTATTCAAAAAAAACCTGTGTTGAGAGATAACCTAGCTCGTCTTGTCGCCCAAGAGGTCTGGACAATTTGTAGACCATTTCTTTAAAAAACTCAGTCGCGTGGGTATGCTTACGCCAATCAACAGACAAATAATCACCAACAACAAAATCCACTGACGTCAACGAAGACAGGTTTAATAATTTCAGTGGTTTAATGGGCCGAAACTCTCCAGATATCGCAGTATCCCCTACAATAGTCCGAAGTTCACAAAGGCAGGTGTTCCTATCCAGAGAGCAATACATGGCAGAAATTCCTGCCGGAGTCATTCTCTGATTACTAGCCAACTTTTCGGGGACAGGCCCTAATTGAGAGGCGGGGTCATTACTTACTTCTTCTATCTGAGTTTTACCAGAAACAATTCTTGCTCTATATAGCTGCGCATCACAATCAATAACCTCAACAACATCCGAGTAAAGCTTTCCGCCTTGATCTAAGATTGTTAGTAGTGAATCAAGGAAATCCTTAGCTTTTTCATTAAAAAAACGCCGACCATGATGAATATCTTTAACAAACTTCTCCCATTCATGGGCATAATCATTATATTCAAGAGTGCCATCATCTAGAACATAAAGAGCTTCACTGCCGCGCTCGTCTTTATGATATTTAGCCGGGAGCCAGTTGATAAACTCCTCAGCGACTTCCTTAGCAACGACATCATCAGCGTCCTGAATAAAATCAAAAAGTGTATAGACAGGCGGTTCATCCGAACCACACTCATAAATCATTGCTTGCTCAAAGTTTGAAAGATAATCAGTCGGTGTTAGCACCTCGAACAATTGATTTTCCATATATGAATAAAGCTGTTCTTTATCCACACATTTCTGTGACGTTTTACAAAACTCACAAACATGGGCTTTGCTATTCTGATTTATAAATAGTTTTAATGAGTCTAGTTTGACGCAAGCTGCACATATCATATTAAACGCGTCTTCCCTGTCAGCAACTCCTGCATCATGCCTTGTTTGATTTGTTGAGTTTTGTCGAGCCGCAGCTCTAAAGCATCTATTTCCGCATCCATATCGGACAAAACCTTAGCTATTGCAGCCTGCTCTTCTTTACCCTTAGGAAAAGCAAGCTTCACATTCGACAATAAAGTCCCATTGGTTAGCGCACGTGTTGTGTAAGAGCTAGTCGATTTGATTTGCTTTCTTATGTAATAAGAACTGAAACAGTATTTTTTGAATAATAAATCAAGGGCATCTACTTTTTCTCTTGCTCTCAATATAAACCCACTGAAAACGCCATTAATCACGTCATCCAACAAAACTGTAGTTATACCGATTTCATCTACAGTTTCAGATGTTCTAGTAAAAAAAACGTCCCCATTTTTAACACTATACGCGGAGGTTTCTTCTTTAGTTACATCCACCAACCCTCTAATATCAGAACTATTAATACCTGGATAATTATAAACATCCATATAGTTAACTATTGGGGAACCATAACCAAAAAATTCTTTAGCCTTGTTCAAACCATTCTTAAAGCCAAATATCCGCCCTAAACTCTGAACCTCCCAATCCTCTGGAATTTCACCCAACTCGGTTTTCTGGTAGCCGGTGTGTTGTTGATCAAATGGTGGCAGGCGTTTTTGGCCGGTGAGCAGTTGCTGCATTGAGGCGGTTTTGATGGCGCTTTTTTTTGCGATCAATTTTTTCAGTGAGGCGATAAGGGCATCGACATCAGACAGGGCGTTGGCGATGGCGGTTTGTTCCTTAACTAAGGGAAACGCTAAGAGATAATTTTTAACATCATTACTGGTTATGTTTGGATCTTTTCGGCTACTACTTGCCACCCCCTTCCAATAACCCACATTGTAATTTAGTTGTGATAATAAGTAGTAGGATTCAAGCTTTTTAGGTTTTGGTTTAACTGCAACTAATGCTTGATTAATCGCTGATGGTCTCGTGATATAACCTGTTCGTCCAATTTGATTAAACCCACCATACATAGCAACTAGTACAGTACCAATAGGATGCAATTTAAGGCCCGTCTCACTTATAGCTATATCTGTTATTTGCTCTTCTGAATCGCCAATTAACGAATTATTTAAGTCAGTTGTTTTGACCCAATTGTTAGAGCCATTTATAAAGTATCTATCGTGCTGAGCTCTAGGCGGAGTAGTTCCGCCCCCAAAACTACATATTTCATTTAATGGTGCAACATCCCAATCCTCAGGAATCACCCCAACTTCAGTCTGCTTATACCCACCAGGTATTTTCACTTGCTCCACACTCGTCATCGAACTCACCATGCTAGCCCCATTTTTTTCAGGTGCTCATCTACCTTGTCGCTTAGTTCAGTTACGTTTTCAACTAAAGCAGGCATTGGGATGCTGTAGCGTTCTTCTAGGGTTCTTATGCGATTGGCTAACTGCTGAGTGATGCGCTCAATCTCGGCGACGATACTTGCTTGTAAAGTGGATAGCCATTTGTCTTCAACAATAAGCGTCTGTATTTCTTCAAGGGTCAGCAATGGATATTGATCAAACACTTGTTGATCTAATGCTTCTTGCGCCTCCTTAACTGATTTTTTATTAGCCGCTTCAGCCTCTATAAGTTTCTTTACCTTTTTGAGAGCTGAAATCTCATCAGCATCAGTAGCTAGCTTTTGCCTTGCAGTGACACTGGCCTTGCTGACTTTACCTGCTTCGGTCATTGCGTCGGCTAATAGACCATCTTCCACACTATGCTCTTCGATATAGGACTCTAAGGTCTGAGTACTGGCATCCT
>Ga0105348_1002041_pt1 | contig 12661 bp, 17 predicted proteins | sample EN8Hudsemesocosm_2_FD_83504 | JGI IMG/M metagenome (GOLD analysis project Ga0105348, IMG submission 83504) | Methane-oxidizing microbial communities from mesocosms in the Hudson Canyon - EN8C Hudson Canyon | ecosystem: Environmental > Aquatic > Marine > Cold seeps | place: Hudson Canyon... | reverse complement strand
TGGAAATGTAGTGTTTTGAATGGAATTGAATGAAACTCTACTACACTCAGTATAATTATAAATTAGTTCGACTGAGGATTGGCTAAATGTTTAAGGTGTTCAAATTTTCCGTATTACCGATTTTATGTGCTTTTAGTATTAGTGTTGTTGCTAATACAGTCTCTATACGTGCCGATGAATGGTTTCCTATTAACGGTGTGCCGGGCTCGGACAAACCCGGTTATATGATCGAGCTAGCGCAGGTTATATTGAAAGAGCATGGATATACCGTAGATTACAAAACAATGCCATGGGAAAGAAGTTTGAATGAGGTTAGAAAGGGGAGTTTTGATTGCGTGGTGGGGGCTTATAAAGATGATGCCCCTGACTTTGTTTTTCCTGGTATTCCATGGGGTAAGATAGAATCTACTTTCTATGTGAAAAAGGGAGCTAGTTGGAAATTTACAGGCATGGATTCATTAAGTAAGGTGAAAGTAGGAACCATTGGTGGTTATGCCTATAGTGATGAGTTTGATGCTTATGTAGAGGCGAGCCAAAGCGGTAGTATGGTTCAGGTTATGAAAGGTAATAATGCGTTAGAGAACAATATTAAAAAGTTGGTGGGTGGCCGTATCGATACCTTAATTGAGTCCCACCTGGTGATGGAAGCAAAGTTAAGTGAGCTTGGTAAAGCCAACGAGGTGTCTGCTGCCGGATTACTGAGTGAAGCTGATGATATGTATATAGCTTGTTCTCCTGCTAAACCTGAATCAAAACAGCTTATAGAATGGTTTACGGAAGGGGTAAAAAAACTTCGAGCCTCAGGCGGTTTGCAGGACATATTGGATAAGTATGGTCTAAAGGACTGGCAGTAACTTAATTGGCTTACTGCCTTCAGATGTTTGTTGAGCGTTAGTTTTGGTATTTCTGTAGGTACTTAGAGAGTTGTTGCTTTAGGGATTTAGGCACTTGCTTGATAGTCAGTTCGCCAGTCTGAGGATTAAAAGTAACATCTTGCCCAAATTTATCCGCAGAAAAACTAATGCTCATCGCATTATCTCTACCGGAGAAGCGAATGTAGCGTTTTAGACTTCCCCGATCCGTATGAAATTCTTCATGTTGTTCTGGGTTTTGTTCTTGTACGAAACTGGAAAACTCTCTGGGTGCATTCTCATTCACTTGGTGGGATAAATCCTGTAGGCAAACAGGTTCTCCCGTCTTGTCCTGTTCGACACAATAGTTGATAACTTTTGCTTTATACTCATTCATCTTATCTTCAGGAAGTGTATCTGCAAATTGGTCTACAACGTCTAAGAACTCATTAGTCTGTTCAGCGAGATCCACGCCTTGGCTGAATGCAGAGAAATCAGTAAAAGCATCGGACAGATTTTTATTACCACGAGAAACCAACAACGATAAATATTTTAATGAGTCTTCTTCTAGCCATTCATGTAGGTATACTTTTACAGCGAAGGGTATCCGGCTAGTATTTAAATAAGCTGTTGGTAATACATCCATATCGCCGGTTATTTGGTTAGCCTCTGAATGTTCTAGCCAAAATATATAGAAAAATTCTTGTTCCATAACTACATCAATGGCAAGCATTAAGTGCATGGAGAATGGCTCGTCGGTATTTTCCAGGCTTGTCTTTAGATGCTCGGCAATGCGTTTGCTTAAGCTATTAAAATCTGACTTGCCTTGCTGCTGATCTTTTAGCCACTGTGATAGTGGATTGTCACCTTTGGTCTTATCAAAGTGACCAAATTGCTTTTGACCACTGCGTTGATAGCATTGTTTAGCTTGTTCAAAGACCGAGACAACGCTGCCGGTAGCGGGGTTGTCGATATCTCTTATTTCACAGCTAACTTGACCCGCAGGTTGAGTGCGTTCGATTTTGTGGATGATGCAGTGTTTTAAACTCATAGATCTTAAACGCGTGAATTAAAAATAAGGGGGGTTCGTTTGAACATAATCATCGTGTAGTCGACGTGTGCGGATACACGATGATTAAATGCCTAATGTATTTTGGGTAAGCCTACACAATATCGATTAGGTGAATTTCAAAAACGAGTACAGTTTTTGGTGGTATTGCAGGTGGTGAACCTGCTTCACCGTAGGCTAGTGTATAAGGTACGGTGATGCGCCATTTAGAGCCGATTGGCATCATTTGTAAAATTTCGGTCCATCCTGCGATTACCTGGTTAACCCCAAACTCAGCCGGTTGGTTACGGTCCACTGAGCTGTCAAACACGCTACCGTCAATGAAAGTACCGTGGTAGTGGGTGCGAACCTTGTCCGTTGGGCCAGGTTTTTTGCCGTCACCGGCTTCAAGAATTTCGTATTGTACTCCAGACTCAGTCACTTCAACGCCATCACGCTTAGCATTCTCTTCGAGGAATGTATTGCCTAATTCAGCCATTTTCTCTGCTTTTTTAGCGTCAGCAGCACGTCGCGTGTCTTCAACAGCCGCGTAAGCGTCGTTTAATTCCTGCTCACTCAGGCGGATTTTTTGACCCTTGTAACAGTCGGTGATCGCGGCAATAACAGCTTCCAGCTCTAGACCCTCAAAATTGTTGCTTTGCAGTTGGCTACCAAATTGCCAGCCAAAGCCATAGCTCACTTTCTGTTCATTGGTGTCTAGGGTGACGTTTTTCGTATCTGTCATTTGAAAATCCAAGGTTGGGCTAAATTGAGGACGCGCATCATACCATGTTGATCCTCGTTTTGTGAAAGCTGACTACAGCTACAGTTACAGCTATAGCTAGGAGATGGGGCGTCCATATGGCATAGAGCTTTTATAGGTGGTACGCCAGGCAAAATACCTAGAAATGCAGTTATAGAGCCTGGCTTTTGGGGTTAAGGGCTCAACTTTTTCTTGGTGGGGTGATGAAGGTTCCAATTTTCTGCTTGTAGTCTTTGTAGGTGCTCCCGAAGTTTTTCTCAAGGTCTCTTTCTTCAAACCAAATTCCAGCAAAGACGTAGATGGTTAGGGTTGCTGCAAGGCACAGTTGGGTAAAGGACATTTGTGGATGGCACCACACACCAATGAGGACTCCGGCCATCATCGGATGACGGCTGTAGTTATACATACCTCGTTGAGTAAAGGGCAGTGAGGTATAAGGCTTTGCCATGAGGTTCAAATAGGCTTGCCGTAGGCCGAATAATTCAAAGTGATTGGTTAGAAAAGTTGCAATGAGTAGATAGCCCCAACCAAAGGCAAATCCTATCCATAACAAGGTATTAAGAGGCTGGCTTTGTACGTTCCAAGCTTCACCAGGTAGAGGCATCCATAGGGTAACAGCCATAAGTAATAGAATGCCTGACAGTAATACATAGGTTGCTCGCTCTGCATAAATAGGAATAAAACGGGTTAGCCATTGTTTAAAGCCTTGGCGTGCCATGATGGAATGTTGCAGAGCAAATAGTGTGATGAGTAAGGTATCAACCAATAGTGAGGACCAAAGTCCTGGGGACGCCTTCGCAATATGAATACCTGGATGTAGATTGCCTACTGCTAGGATGCAAGCAGCGAGTCCGATGACCCCAATTAGATAGGACAATACAGCATAAATCATCCAGCTGATTCTCGTCGGTAAGTGTGTATAGATGGAGCTAGGGGATGTCATTTCCTATACCTTTTTATTGTTGTTGCTGAAGGAATAGCTGTCAGTAGAGCTCAGACATATGCAGCCATTTTGTGGTTAAGAATATCCGCATGAGTTAACAGGGTAGGCCAACCGATAAAGACTGTCTATATGCGTAGCATTTGCGATAGTGACAATGAATGACGCTGGATCATAGCTGTGTATGTAAGGTAACTGCCAGCTTTGTAGGTGACCCGCGCTGGCAGTTGCTTCAATGGGGTATCGTTATTTTGCTTTCAATGACGGAGCGTCAAATTGAATGCCTGGCCAGCCTGAAGTTATAAAATTTCGTATATTGCCATGATCGGTTGCATCAGGGTGTTTTAAAACATCTTCTCTGTAGTATTTCCCAAAGCAGTTCAAGGTTTGTCGTTCATTCAGGCCGTGTAATTGTGCAAAGGCGAAGATTTTACATGAGCCCTCATTGGCCCCTGCTTCATTAATAACCGCTGTAGGTCCTACGCCATTACTGAATTGAGTGGGTGTGTAAGTGTAAAGCTCAGTAATGACTTCAATGACCTGCTCAAATTCAACGTTAGAAGGCGTTTCATTCAGTAATTGAAGAAGTTGATTTAATGGCATGTGTTTCCTCTGTGATAGCTTAGGAATGACTGGGTGAGTGTGTTTTATCTTTGAGTGGTTCAATAATATGTTTAAGGCCATTGGTGTGTATTTCTAAGCACAGTTGTAATAATGCGCCTAGTTGACCTTCCGGAAAGCCTTTTTTAGCAAACCACAGTAGATATTCTTCCGGAACATCAATCAGCCTACGACCAGAGTATTTACCGAATGGCATAGTCATGTTGGCTATGGTTAAGAGGTCTTCTTTTTTAAACATAGTTTGTTCTAGTTTGTTGGGGTGATTAAAGTCTGAATGAAATAGTGGGGTATTTTAGCATTATTTTTGCGTTGCAAAATAAGATAGCGAGATATCTGTTGTATTGAGCTGGCTGTCTAGGAAAATAACTGAGTACTTCATATTCTATGAGGGGCAAGTTGGATATGAGTTATTTTATGTCCTAATAAAATAACCTGTCCTTCATATCGGTCTTCCCCGGTCGCGGTAAACTCAAAAAGGTATTTTCTCCATAAGCGCGTTTTTTTCAGTTCATCTTTTTTAAACCAGATCGCCCGCAGAGCCATACTTTCATCAAGTAGCATCACGTCCATTTTTTCGCAGTATTTTTTTGCTGATGCAAAGGCTAACTCCTTCACGCCTTGAGAGCTCCACCAGTACCAGGCTGAGAATAGAATGAGAAAAGGGAAAAACAGATCGGCTAGATTAAACATGGTTTCCAGTGATTACTCTTCTTTGGGGGTAATGAATCGGGCTGTTTAATTGAACTATTGAATCTGTGCAATATTAAGTGGCTTATGATTCATGAGAACGCCAAGATTGAGGCGTGATTTCTAGAGATTGTTCGTTCTCTGAGGTGATCCAGGTAGTGCCATCTTGGATGGTGAACTGTATCTTCATTGATTTGTCACTGACTGCGCTGAGTGCTGTCACGGTATCAGCAGGGATGTTTATCACAGACAAATTGCTAAAACGATTGAACTTACCTTTATTTTGTTGCCACCAAATATCCGCGCTATTACCGCTGTAGCAGTAGATCCATACGTTTTGTGATCGACCGCATGCTTTCCTTAAACGTTTTTCATCCGGTTGCCCTAGTTCGATCCAATGGACTATTTCACCACTTTGGTTTTTTAGCCAGATATCTGGTTCATCGTCTGTACTCAGGCCTTTGGTGAATTGTAGTGATTCATCGGCATGGAGGGCAAATGCAAGAACTCTTACCATCATTCGAGCGTCGGTTTCTGAAGGGTGTTTGGCAATGGTTAGGCTATGATCATTGTAATAGTTCTTGTCTATATTGGTGATTGATAGTGTTGCTTTGTGGATGGTGGGCTTAAGTGCCATGGATTGCTCCTTTGATAGCACGCATTCTGCCATGAATGCGTCATTAATGAACAGCTGTCTCTATTCATGGTAAGCAGATAGTAAAGATATGTGCATCATTTGAGTGTCGGATTATTTGTAGGTTTAAGTGGGAAACCGACCTTGTTGGCGGAGCCTTTTGTCGACGGACTTTCTGTAATGGTGCTGGGTGAAGTTTTTAATCGTGTTTAAATTCAGAAGCCATGCGATAGGCCGTAGCAAAGGGATGTTGTTCAGTAGAATCACGTAGGCGTTGATATTGCTGGTGACGGTTCCATCGGGCGTTTCAATGTGTAGTTCAAGTAGGGCTTTTTGTGGATCTATTTGTTTGGCCTTTAATAGCTCAGCTTGCGTATTAATATCACACCATTCAATGGGTATCGTTTGGCGAAAGCGTTCATACCGGCGACGATCACGTTGGCAGGTTGGGCAAGCTGCATCGTAGTACACGCGAATTTTATTCATTTCCAGAGTATAACGCTGAATCAAGAAACTGAGTGTACATTTGGTTAGGCTTTGTGATCGAGCTGGAGTTGTTCTGGTGTTAGGGCTGTAATAATGGATAATGACGTCCATTATTCACCTCTAGCAATTAGTCAGTTAACTACGCCATGACAGATCAGCAAGAACCTAATGTATCCCCTGATGAATTACTGCGTGCAAAACTTAATATGGAGACTTCATTGATCTCTTGGCTTGAGTTACAGCGACACTATGCGGCTGGAAACGTACTGCATGTTTCTTCTGAACTCGACCTGATCGAGGCAGCATTTCAGTTGGCGAAGGACAATAAAGTTATAGTTGCCCAATGGGCTCAATCTGAAACGGTAAAAGCTGTATCGGATGAGCAAGCTAAGGCTTGGTTTAATATGAAAACAGAACTTTGGGCTATAGTGGTTGCGCCTTGGGTGCTGGTGCAGGATAGGTCTAACCAGAAGTAGTCTGCATGAGGCTAGTTGGCGATGGTCAGGGTAAGGCACTGGTATCGCCAAGAGCGGACTACAATTATCGAGATAGGTTTTGTTCGGGGTTGTTATTCGTATTTGCAAAGGTACGCCGTGTCTATTTCCACTTTAAGATCAAAGCTTTGGTTTGCCTCAACGATAAAAGTATTACCTTCACCAAAATTCTGCCAGTCTTCCGCGCCAGGTAGCTTAACGTTTAGTCTACCGCTAACTACTGTCATGTATTCTTTTTGCGTTGTGCCGAAGGAGTATTCGCCAGGTGCCATTACGCCGATTGTAGCAGGTAAGGTTTCTGTTTCTAAGGCTATAGATTTAACTTTACCATCAAAGTATTCGTTGGTTTTCAGCATGTTAAGGCTCTTTGTTGAGATGAGGTGTTAGGCTTATGACAATTTAAAAGGGAGCAGGGAGCTCACGAATCGTCATTCGAACCTATATTTGAGGTGTGCTTCAGGAATTGGAGGCAATAAAAAGGCGAAGCAACTACGCTTCGCCTTTTTAGGTAGAAATAGCGTATTAAGCTAGTTCTACATTTTCTGCCTGAGGACCTTTCTGACCAGTGCCTTCAGTGAAAGTTACTGCTGCACCTTCAGGCAAAGTCTTGAAACCACCGCCTTGAATGCTGCTGAAGTGTACGAATAGGTCTGGGCCGCTATCACGTGTAATAAACCCATAACCTTTGCTTTCATTGAACCACTTAACTGTGCCGTTTTGTTTCTCAGACATTGTTTTATAACCTTTTTGCTACGTTGTTACCCGCCAATAAGCAGGACTAATCTTCGGTGCAGATGGCTTATGCCAACACACTCGGGCGCCAGTGTAGATCCCTTCTGTAGTAATGGCAATAGCTTATTTTGTGTATTTTTAGGGGGTAAATCATTGGTGAAAAGCGACCAGTACAATTATTCCCGCTATATTTATTGGAGGTATTTTTTCGTGTCTCATATTGGGTAAATTTGACTCTATTTTATTGATAATAATCTTGTATTGATTTGCTTGGAGGTGCGTGGGGGGATTCATTTACACTTCTAAATTTAGAGGGTTTGCCGGGCAAGTTATCGTGGAGTTTGTGAAGCTGGGAACCATCTTTAGCGCTATTCCCATTTTGGTATTTTATCTGATATTGGGTGGTCCGGTTTTCTATCTAATGCCCAGTGACGTAGGGCCCTTAATTGTCATTCTATATCTGGTTACTTCTTCTGCTGTTATGTCTACAGCAGGGGAATTAATTCACTGGCTGCTAAATTGTTTGTAGATATTGGCTCAGGTCGGACTGGGTTGATATTACCGCCGGATGTCATGTTGAATTTGTCAGGTGTGCTTCTTGGTCACGAAAGGTTTGCTATGGCTGCATGGTTTAAATATTTTGCTATGGCTGCATGGTTTAAATATAACGCTGATACTCGTATGGGGGTGGAAACCCTAGAAATACAAAAAAGTATATTGGAATTTTCTGATCAGGCGAAGCGGCAGAATAAACCGAAGCGTCTAAGGCTGTTTTTGATTTGTATCTAAAGTTATTTAAACATTCAAGTTTTGCGGGGTTCGTGCAACAAGCGTTGGCAGCTCTTGATTCCAAGCGTTGCGTTTTCTTCTATGTATTGGCCAAGAAACGATCTAGGGTATTGGCAAATTTCTGTCGATCATTATGGTTGAGAGGAGGTGGTCCACCAGAAACTTGACCTGTACTTCGCATTTCTTCCATAAAATTACGCATAGTTAAGCGCTGTTTGATATTCTCCTTGGTGTAAAGCTCTCCTCTTGGGTTTATAGCATGGGCACCTTTCTCTACGATTTCAGCCGCTAATGGAATATCTGCGGTAACCACTAGATCTTGAGGGTTGGCTTGTTGAACGATGTGGTTGTCGGCGACATCGAATCCAGCGGGTACTTGTACCGATTTGATGAAGGGGGATGGAGGTGTGCGAAGTGGCTGGTTCGCTACTAAGGTTAATTGGCATTTAACCCTTTGAGCTGCTCGATACAGTATTTCCTTGATGACTGTGGGACAGGCGTCCGCATCCACCCATATCTGCATATTTCTAATACTCCATAACCCTCTGATTAAGGCGGCATATTATGCCACGAAAGGTAAGCGGATTGTTTAAGATAGTCTAAAATTAGTACGGGTAAAGCACTAGGAAGATATGTATAATCCTGTGCCTCTTTTTTTATACAAATCTGACTTTTGTCGGTTCTTTAGCTAGACGCATCTAGTAGTAGTGAGGAACATAGGACAAAGGCCCTCAATTAGGTGTAAACCGTTAATGTCTGAAACTGATACTCAGGTGACTTTTGAGCAGTTATCGCTCGCCCCCGCCATTTTAAAAGCCGTTAAAGAATTGGGCTATGAAATACCTTCGCCGATTCAGGCTAAGGCTATTCCCTTTTTGATGGATGGCCATGATGTATTAGGTCAGGCGCAGACAGGGACCGGTAAAACAGCTGCCTTTGCATTGCCACTGCTATCACGTATTGATATGTCCGGCAAAGACCCAAAAGTATTGGTATTAGCGCCTACACGCGAACTGGCGATACAGGTTGCAGAGGCTTTTCAAACGTATTCACGATATATCAAGGGTTTCAATGTATTGCCGATCTACGGCGGTCAGTCATACGATACTCAGTTACGTCAGTTAAAGCGCGGTGTGCAAGTGGTTGTAGGTACGCCAGGTCGAGTGATGGATCATATGCGTCGTGGCACCCTGAAATTGGGTTCATTAGATGCTTTGGTGCTGGATGAAGCCGATGAAATGTTGCGCATGGGCTTTATTGACGACGTGGAATGGATTTTGGAGCAAACCCCGGATTCGCGTCAGGTGGCTTTATTTTCTGCAACCATGCCTTCAGTGATTAAAAAGGTGGCTAATCGTCATCTTAATAATCCGAAAGAAGTAAGTATTAAAGAAAAGACAGCGACGGCTTCGACAGTTCGTCAGCGTTTTCTTTTTGTCAGTGGTATGTATCAGAAAATGGAAGCGTTAACCCGTATTCTGGAAGCGGAACCTTTTGATGGCATGATTGTTTTCGTGCGTACGAAAATAGCCACGGAAGAAATTGCTGAAAAACTGCAAGCTAGGGGTTATGCCAGTGCTGCATTGAATGGTGATATCGCCCAGAAAACACGGGAAAAATCTGTAGATCGTCTCAAGAAAGGTCAAATCGATATCTTGGTAGCTACCGATGTTGCTGCTCGTGGTTTGGATGTGCCTCGTATCAGTCATGTAGTGAATTATGATATTCCCTACGATACCGAAGCGTATGTTCACCGTATTGGCCGAACCGGCCGTGCGGGTAGAACTGGAGATGCCATCCTGTTTGTGGGTGGCCGTGAAAAGCGTATGTTGCGAAGTATTGAAAACGCGACTAAGCAGCCTATAGAGACCATGAAATTGCCTTCCACCGGTGTAATTAATGAGCAGCGTATAGGCCGTTTCAAGCAGAAAATCACTGACACAATTAATGCTGAAGACTTATCAATTTTCTCTAAGTTAGTTGAAGAGTATCAGCGTGATGAAGATGTTGACCCGTTAAAGATGGCCGCAGCTTTAGCGCGTATGGCGCAAGGCGATCAACCGCTATTGATCAGTGAAATGGCTGCTCCTAAGCGAAGTCCTCGTGATGAAGACGGTCGAGGGCGTGAGCGTGGCGATCGTAATGAGCGCGGTGATCGAGGCCGTGGCAGAGAAAGAGATGGACGCCGAGGCGAAAGAGGTGAGCGCGCTGGAAAAGAAAGTAAGCAATTTGTCGCTGAATCTGCCATACCGCTAAAAGGCCATGCAGATGTACCGATGGAGCGATTTAAAGTTGAGGTTGGTTATAATCACGGTGTTAAGCCTGGCAACCTTGTTGGTGCTATCGCTAATGAAGCGGATATGGACAGTGAGTTTATCGGTCATATTGAGATCTATGAAGATTTCAGCACCATAGATTTGCCGGCGGGAATGCCAAAAGAAGTTTTTGGATCTCTAAAGAAGGTATGGGTTTGCCAGCAACAATTAAATATTGCTAGCTTAAGCAAAAAGGGATCTGGCGCTCCTAAAAAAACTACGAGCAAGAAGCGAACCAGTAAAGAAGGCGCTGCTAAAAAATCCAAAGGTTAGTTTGTTGTTGGCGCAACAGCGATGGATATGAAATAAGTGAATTTTAGTCATACATAAAAATTAACGGACCACTTGCGGTGATACCCATCTCAAGTGGTCATTAATTAAACCTAAGAAAGCTTCTTGCTTAGGCGCTGAAAAATACCAGCCTAGATGTGAATCGCAATGATTGCAGTGGGCGAGTTGCCAATTGAACCCCGTAAACCAAGAGTATTCCTTCGTTATTTCTCCCTGTAAAGTGCAACCCGGTGCATTGCTATAGCAGCTGAAAATAAACGTCATGCCGGCGGAGTTGCATTGCATATGCGTATGTCTACCGTCAATTGAGACTCTGTACTTATCATCACTAATTATATGTCCGCAGGATTTACAACTGATAGCGCCTTCTTTATCAGTAATAAGATCTTGTAGTATCGGTTGAAGCTTCGCATTCACTTCTGTGATGATTTTTTGCGGTGACGCTGATCCCATTCGAAAATCCTTGATCGGCTATGATGTGTATTTTCATAAATACATGATTGGTGTTGGCTGATGCTGAAAGCTAATGAACCGTGCACATTATAGCGCTAAGGTGGCGATTGATATTAAGTCCGAATCCGCCTAACGGATCTTATTTTTACAACCACAGAAAATATAGCGATATCAATCAGAACATGGATTGCCCATCTATAATAAATAAGTGTTTTCTTTGGATGTTGCGTGATGGTTCGAATAGCTATTAACGGTTGTGGTCGAATAGGGCGTTGTATTATTCGTGCTTTATTTGAATCCGGTTTAGACAATAATATTAATCTTGTTGCAGTTAATGATCTTGCGGATATTAAACTGAACAGTCATTTAATGCAGTTTGATAGTAGCCATGGGGTGTTTAATAAAACGGTAGAGAATCATATTGATCGATTGATTATTGGCGAGACAAATATCCGCTATTTTTGTGAAAGAGATCCAGCGGCATTGCCCTGGGGTGAATTAAATATTGATATTGTGTTGGAGTGTAGTGGAGCCTTTAAGCAGCGCGGTGCTATTGATCAGCATTTATGCGCCGGAGCAAAGAAAGTTTTAGTCGGGCATCCATTACCGGAGGCCGATTTTACCGCTGTGTTTGGTGTTAATCATGAGAAAATAACCCAAAACCATAAAGTGGTTTCTAATGCTTCTTGCACCACTAATTGTTTAGCGCCTATGGTTAAGGTTTTGCACGAGGCGCTTACGATTAAGCAGGGAAATATGACAACGGTGCATGCCTATACCAATGATCAATCTCTGGTGGATAAGGCGCCAGGAGATTTTTATCGGTCTCGTTCTGCCACCCAATCTATTATTCCTACTAGAACAGGTGCGGCGAGTGCGGTGGGTTTAGTGATACCTGAATTAGCCGGGAAGCTAAATGGTATGGCATTAAGAGTCCCTACGCCGAATGTATCAATCGTTGATCTGCATTGTGTTGTGAACGAAGTAATAACTGACAAAGCATTAAATAAGCTGTTTGTAGATGCCGTTGAAACTTTTCCAAATGGGGTGATGGACACTAACGCGTTGCCATTAGTGTCTATCGATTTTAATCACAATTTATTCTCCTGCGTTGTTGATACACAGCATAGCAATGTATTGAATGATCAAATAAAAGTGATGGCTTGGTACGACAACGAATGGGGGTTTGCTAATAGGATGTTAGATATGCTGCAGCATATGCATAAAGTTGGATATCCAGCATAGGATTATACTTAATCGTGAAAGTATCATTCAAATTAGAGTAGTGTTCTTGTACAAGCTTTTCTGTAATCTTTCGCTACGATTTATCGATTTATCTTTTACTTAAGATTCTGTGCATGGAGAAAAATTTATGAGAGTAGTTGTTGGTGTTCTAATACTATTATTATCGGGTGCAGTAAATTCTCATGATGCGGTTAAGAGCGATGTGTTTGCAGAAATTGTGATCACACCAAAAATCAGTGTGTTGCAAGGAAAAGGCGGCAACATAGGCCTTATAAAAGGTGAGGATGGTTTTTCAATCATCGATGATGATTA
>Ga0105348_1002040_pt1 | contig 12666 bp, 10 predicted proteins | sample EN8Hudsemesocosm_2_FD_83504 | JGI IMG/M metagenome (GOLD analysis project Ga0105348, IMG submission 83504) | Methane-oxidizing microbial communities from mesocosms in the Hudson Canyon - EN8C Hudson Canyon | ecosystem: Environmental > Aquatic > Marine > Cold seeps | place: Hudson Canyon... | reverse complement strand
TTCGGGTTCGGGTTCGGGTTCGGGTTCGGGCTCTGGCTCTGGCTCTGGCTCTGGCTCTGGTTCTAGTTCTGGTTCTGGTTCTGGTTCTGGTTCTGGTTCTGGTTCTGGTTCTGGTTCTGGCTGATTTAGGGTAATCTGGAAGGTTTTCTCAGGCACAACCTGCTCTTCATCCTGTTGAAAGGGCTTGAATATCAGAAACAACAAGGCATGCAACAGCAGACTAATCAGCAGTAATATGGCAAATTTGCGTTGATATGACTTCATAAAATACTTACAAACTTAATCCTAAACACATTCCTTTGCATTGTTTACTTCGTTAGAACTTGAAATTAGTCAACCATATCTTCTTGGTTATACCAAAGAGTAATCGGCCTGACCTGCATAGCGTAGCGGGCATTTGGATCATTCGGCAATTGCAATCTCGGCGTATTCAGTACCGCTTGTAGCATTGCATCATCTAAGGCTGCATTACCTGATCGAGTTTTAAAAGTCACATTCTCTACATAACCGTCCTCATCAAGTAGAAAAGAAATTTCTCCGCGATAGTTACGCCCGTCTTTCTTTGGAGCCACGTAATTTTTTAATATAGTTTCTGCAGCTAATTGGTAGAATTGGTTAAATTCTTGTCTTTCATCAATATTCAGATTTTTTACGGCACTGTCGCCGCGAACTGAGCGGTTCTTAAACTTTCTTCCGTATCCTGCAGCGCTAATAATTGTCCGTCGCATCTCACGCTCATCAAGCACTTGCATGCTACCAAATTTTTTCATCATTTGATCTAAACGCCGCCCTTCCTGCTTGGTATTTTTGGGTGCCTCTTCGATAGGCTGCATATCAGTTTTATAGACATCTGGAATCTCATCTAGCTCAGGAATTTTTTGGGGCTTAGTTTTCTTAGGTTCAGTTTTCTTAGGTTCAGCTTTCTTGGGTTCGACTTTCTTAGGCTCAGCTTTCTTGGGTTCAGCTTTCTTAGGTTCAGCTTTCTTAGGCTCAGCTTTCTTAGGTTCAGCTTTCTTAGGCTCAGCTTTCTTAGGCTCAGCTTTCTTGGGTTCAGCTTTCTTGGGTTCAGCTTTCTTGGGTTCAGCTTTCTTGGGCTCAGCTTTCTTGGGCTCAGCTTTCTTGGGTTCAGCTTTTTTGGGCTCAGCTTTCTTGGCTTCAGTTTTCTTGGGCTCAGCTTTCTTGGCTTCAGCTTTCTTGGGTTCAGCTTTCTTGGGTTCAGCTTTCTTGGGCTCAGTTTTCTTGGCTTCAGTTTTCTTGGGCTCAGTTTTCTTGGGCTCAGCTTTCTTGGCTTCAGCTTTCTTGGCTTCAGCTTCTGCTTCTGCTTTTTCCTTTTCCTGAGCTTTCTTACTTGCCGATTTTTGCTTTTCTATTTTTTCAGACGCAGGTTTAGCTTTCTGTTTTAATTTGACTTCAACAGTGGTCTTTTTAGACGGGGCTTTTTCATCAAACAAAGGACTCCATAATAGCCCCGTAACGACCAGAGCATGGACCAACAAGCTAAGAACTATAAATAACGCATAGCGATCACGATAACGACTTGGTAACATCAAACAACTTAGCCTATGATTTTATTATTCAGGGTCTTGTCCCTGATATCAAAAAATACAGAGATTAAGCTTATTCAGATCAGTGTTTACTGAGATCAGCTTAATAATATCTGTTTTTACGCTTTATAAAAACCTCAGTCTGGAAAACTGCCATGTCTAATGTCCTCCCTTTTAAGAAACCCAGCCTAAAAGAAAAGCACAAAGGCAAAACACTATGCAAGAATGGTTTTCATAAATGGGAAGTTGTTAGCAATTCCAAGTTTGATGTTAAACAAGGGAAACTCGTCACTTTACTCCGCTGCAAACGCTGTCATATTGAGAAAACAGAATTAAGGTAAGGCGCCTGATAAGTTCTTAAATTATTCTTAAGTGATAAACATTGTAAAAGCTATAGACGCCTCTATCATTAAGATTTAGGATCATTTGTCCTATATATTTAAACAGCTCATTTTTTCAACAATTTATAAAAAAATTAGAAACTTATGCGTCGATACTCTCTACTTTTAATCTCTTTGGTTTTCATTACATCCACTTTATTTGCCTCACCCCAACATGGTGTCGCCATGCACGGCGCACTAAAGTATCCCGATACTTTTACGCATTTTGATTACACAAAAGCAGATGCGCCAAAAGGCGGTACTTTAAAGTTAGGGGTAGTCGGTGATAACTTTGACAGTTTTAACCCTTACATCATAAAAGGGGTGGCCGCTTCAGGTGTGAATTATCTTTATCAATCATTAACAGAACATTCAGCCGATGAAGCCTTTAGCGAATACGGTTTAATTGCCGAAAAAGTGGATATGCCGGAAGACCGCTCTTCTGTCACCTTTCATATTAACCCTAACGCCAAGTTCAGCGACCTATCTCCTATTACCGCTGCCGATGTCGAGTTCAGCTTCAATAAACTCACAAAACATGAAAAAGCTCGCCCCCACTATAACGCATACTATGCAGACGTCACGTCGATCAAGGTTATTGATACTTTAACGATTCAATTTATTTTTAAAGACCACCAGAACAAAGAGCTGCCGTTAATTCTTGGCCAAATGCCCGTGTTATCGAAAGCATACTGGTCAACGCATGACTTCGGTAGCTCATCCTTAAGCATCCCTGTCGGGAACGGTCCTTACCTTATCGAATCGTTTGACCCCGGACGCTCGGTTACTTTAAAACGTAATGACAACTACTGGGCGAAAGACCTTGCTGTCAATAAAGGCCGTTATAATTTTGACCACATCGTATATGAATATTACAAGGACAATACTGTTGCTTTGGAAGCATTCAAGGCAGGTGAATTTGATTTTCGTGTTGAACGCACCGCCAGAAACTGGGCGAATGCCTATGTTGGTCCGCAGTTTGATTCAGGCGACTTGATCAAAAAAGAAATCAAACATGAAAGACCTGCGGGCATGCAAGCATTTGTCTTGAATAGTCGTCGTGACTTATTTAAAGACCCTAAAGTAAGGCGCGCGCTTGCGTTCGCCTTTGACTTTGAATGGACCAACCAAAACCTATTCAATAGCCAATATGCACGCAACCAAAGTTATTTTGAAAATTCTGAGCTAGCGTCTTCTGGTTTACCCAGTAAAGCTGAGTTAGAAATTTTAAAGCCCTTCAAAGATCAACTGCCTGCAAGCATTTTTAATGAAGCTTATTATTCGCCGAGTACCCAGAAGCCTGGCAGTATTCGAAAAAATCTTCGCAAAGCAATTAAACTGTTAAAAGAAGCAGGCTGGTCAATCAAGAATAACCAATTGACACATCAGAAAACCGGCAAAGAGTTCAAGTTTGAATTCTTAGTGGTTCAAAAAGATTTTGAACGCATTATCCAACCCTTTATTAAGAATCTTCAAAAACTCGGAATACAAGCCTCTATCCGCGTTGTTGATGTTTCACAATATATTAACCGTCACCGCTCATTCGACTTTGATGTCATCATTTCTTCAATGGGTCAATCCAACTCCCCTGGTAATGAGCAACGTGAATACTGGCATTCTAGCAAAACGAATACCCCTGGCTCACGAAATGTGGCCGGCATATCTGACCCGGTAATAGACCAACTGATCGAATTAGTGATCACCGCACCCGATAGAAAGTCGCTCATTACGCGAACAAAAGTACTTGATAGAGTGCTATTAGCAGGCAATTACGTTATTCCTAACTGGTATGTGCCGTTCGATAGAATCGCTTATACGAAAAATTTATCGCAACCGGAAATTTCGCCTAAATCTGGGGTATCGATTGATACCTGGTGGACCAAGCAACCATGAGCGGGTATATACTAAGACGACTTCTTTTAATGATACCGACTCTTCTGGGTATCATGCTGTTAAATTTTGTCATCGTTCAAGCAGCCCCTGGCGGCCCGGTTGAACGTATGCTCGCACAGCTTCAAGGCATGGACTCTGACGTACAATCCCGACTAGGCGGAGGCAGTGGAGAGGTATCCAGCTCCAGCCCTTCAAGCTCATCAGGCGGAAGCGCGTCTAAATATCGTGGCGCACAAGGGCTAGACCCTGAACTGGTCACACGCATAGAAAAACTCTATGGCTTTGATAAACCCGCTTATGAGCGTTTTTTTATCATGATAAAGAATTACGCCGTATTTGATTTTGGCGAAAGTTTTTTCAGAGATAAAAAGGTGACCGAACTGGTACTGGAAAAAATGCCTGTCTCCATTTCATTAGGGCTTTGGTCAACCTTGATTATTTACTTAATTTCTATTCCTCTCGGTATTAAAAAAGCCATTAAAGATGGCTCAAAATTTGATTTATGGACCAGTAGCGTGATCATCATTGGTTATGCCATACCGGGTTTTCTGTTTGGCGTGATTCTTATTGTTATATTTGCCGGCGGCAGTTACCTTGACTGGTTCCCACTGCGCGGTCTCACCTCACCTAATTTTGAGAGCATGAGTTTTTTCGAACAAATTCTAGATTACGCATGGCATATGGTATTACCTGTTACTGCCATCGTCATCGGCGGTTTTGCCACACTTACCATGCTCACCAAAAATTCTTTTATGGATGAAATCAATAAACAATATGTTACCACTGCTAGAGCAAAAGGCTTAACCGATCAACGTATTCTATATGGCCACGTATTTCGTAATGCCATGCTGATAGTCATTGCAGGCATGCCTAGTGCACTCATCGGTATATTCTTCACCGGCTCCATGCTGATCGAAGTGATCTTTTCGCTAGATGGTTTGGGGCTACTAGGCTTTGAGGCGGTATTAAACCGAGATTACCCCGTTATGTTTGGCACCTTGTTTGTATTTACCTTAATGGGCCTGTTATTGAAGCTATTAAGTGATCTAACCTATGTCTTCATCGACCCCAGAATTGATTTCGCGAGTCGGGAGCATTAATGAAACGTTTAAACTCAGAAAACTGGACCCCCCTGAACCAGCGTCGCCTTGTAAATTTCAAAAACAATAAGCGTGGTTTCTATTCCTTAATTTTGTTCACGATTATCTTTTTCATCACGCTCTTTGCCGAGTTTATTGCCAACGACAAACCCATTGCCGTGTACTTTGAAAAGCAACTCTACTTCCCAGTTTTCACTTCTCACCCGGAAACCGAATTTGGTGGTGACTTTGAAACAGAAGCAGATTATCGCGATGAATATGTGGCTGAGCTCATTAATGCAAAAGGCTGGATTTTATGGCCTTTAATTCGCTATAGCTATGACACGATCAACTACAATTTACCGGTACCGGCACCCGCACCGCCCTCCGGTGAAAATTGGCTAGGCAGTGATGATCAAGCCCGAGATGTCGTCGCCCGACTCATTTATGGTTTTCGAATTTCAGTTTTATTTGGCCTGGCCTTAACTATCTTCAGCTCAATTGTAGGCGTGATTGTAGGTGCTATTCAAGGATACTACGGCGGAAAAGTCGATCTCATAGGACAACGATTCATTGAAATCTGGTCTGGTTTACCTGTTCTTTTCCTTTTGATCATTATGACCAGCTTTATCACACCAAACTTTTGGTGGTTACTTGGCATTATGCTGATGTTTAGCTGGATGGGTTTAGTCGATGTCGTTCGAGCTGAATTTTTAAGAGCCCGCAACCTTGAATATGTCAGAGCTGCTCGCGCCCTGGGCCTTGATAACCGAGGCATCATGTTCAAACATATGCTGCCCAATGCCATGGTCGCCACACTGACGTTTATGCCATTCATTCTAACGGGCTCTATTACCACCTTAACTTCGTTAGACTTTCTTGGATTTGGTTTACCGCCAGGCTCACCTTCTCTGGGAGAGTTAATTGCACAAGGTAAAGCAAACCTGCATGCTCCCTGGCTTGGCGCATCGGCCTTTATCGTTCTGGCGCTCATGTTATCGCTATTGGTTTTTATCGGTGAAGCAGTACGAGACGCCTTTGACCCTAGAAAAGCCTAGGAACAAATTAACAAACAATCTCAAAACAATGAATGCTTATAGCTAACTATATAGAAGACCTTTTGGATAAATATTAATGACGACTGATTCACTCGCATCGCCACAAATACAAATTAAGAATCTTTCAGTTTGCTTTCATCAGGGCGAACAAACAGTCGAAGCTGTAAAACAAGTCAGTTTTGATGTTCACAAAGGTAAAACAATTGCGATTGTCGGCGAGAGTGGCTCAGGTAAATCAGTGACCGCACAGTCAATTTTAGGCTTGCTGCCAAAAGATAAAGTTTTTTATCCAAGCGGTGAAATAATTTATAACGGTCAGGACCTACTGAAAACCACCGAAGCCGATCTACGCTCGATCCGAGGCGCCCACATAGGCATGATATTCCAGGAGCCAATGACCTCCTTGAATCCTCTGCATTCTATTGAGAAACAAATTGCTGAATCGATACAGTTGCATAGCAAACTTAGCACAGCAAATACACGCGCAAAAGTGGTGGAACTACTTGAGCTGGTGGGCATCCCAAGTCCTGCGGAACGCTTAGACGCTTACCCTCATCAATTATCCGGCGGCCAGAAGCAACGCGTGATGATCGCTATGGCACTCGCCAATGAACCTGATGTATTAATCGCTGATGAACCGACTACTGCCCTTGATGTCACGGTCCAGAAGCAAGTACTTGAGTTAATCAAATCACTTCAGCATAAGCTCGGCATGTCTGTGATTCTCATATCTCATGATTTAAATATTGTTAGGCATTATGCCGATGATGTCGTCGTGATGCGTCACGGCAAAGTCATTGAAGAAGGCGCTACTGAAGAAATATTTACTCATGCTCAGCAAAGTTATACCCAACAACTCATTGACTCCGACCCCAGCGGCCAACCTCAAGCAGTCGATAAAAATGCCGAAATTATACTCACCAGCCAAAATGTAAATGTCTGGTTTCCAACCAAGACAAATTTCTGGGGCAAACCAACAGCGTTTTTAAAAGCAGCCAATGACATCAGTATTGAACTTAGAGCCGGCGAAACTTTAGGTATTGTTGGAGAAAGTGGCAGCGGCAAGACAACTTTTGGCTTAGCCTTACTAAAGCTACTGCAATGCCAAGGTGAAATTCATTTTCAGGGGCAAGCAGTCCATCTATTAGACCAAGCAAAATTCCGCCCTCTTCGTAAAGATATGCAGATTGTGTTTCAAGACCCTTACGGCAGCCTTAGTCCAAGAATGTCTATTTATCAGATAATTGAAGAAGGTTTGCAAATCCATAATATCGGCTCCGAGTCAGATCGAGAGCAAATCATTATTGATGTACTCAAAGAAGTAGAACTGGACCCTGACACTCGCCATCGCTACCCGCATGAGTTTTCAGGCGGGCAACGCCAAAGAATTTCCATCGCACGCGCGCTGGTTCTAAAACCAAAGCTTATTATTTTGGATGAGCCTACCTCTGCCTTGGACCGTACCGTTCAAGCACAAGTCGTCGACCTACTTAGAGACCTTCAAGCCAAATATGGTATCGCTTATATTTTTATTAGCCATGATCTAGCCGTCGTTAAAGCGCTAAGCCATAAAGTGCTGGTCATGAAACAAGGCGAAGTAATTGAACAAGGTGATTGTGAAAGTTTATTTGCCGAACCAAAAGAAAGTTATACCAAAAATTTATTAGAAGCGGCCTATTTTTATTCATAAGCATCCCTTCTTGATGTTATATTTCTATCCAGATTTGTACATTTAAATAGACAAAATCAAAAGTAAAACTTCAAATAGAGTCAATACATTATGGGTTTTTTAGCAGGTAAAAAAGTTCTTATCGTCGGCATCGCCAGCAAACTATCAATAGCGACCGGAATTGCCCATGCATTTCATCGCGAAGGTGCCGAAATTGCCCTGACATACCAGAATGAAAAACTTAAAAAGCGTGTTGAAACTTTTGGAGAGCAATGGAATTGCTCTATCATACTACCTTGTGATGTTGCCGATGACGCACAAATCGAACAAGTATTTGAAGAAATAGCCAAACAATGGGATGGCATTGATATTATTGTGCACTCGGTAGGTTATGCCCCCGCACATGAACTAAACGGTGACTATGTAGATGTTACCACTCGCGAAGGCTTCCAAACCGCTCATGACATTAGCTCCTATAGCTTTGTCGCTCTGGCAAAAGCCAGTCGCGACTTAATGAAAGGCAGAAATGGCTCACTATTAACCCTGACCTATTTGGGTGCTGAAAGAACACTTCCCAATTACAACGTAATGGGTTTAGCAAAAGCGAGTCTCGAAGCCAATGTTAAATATATGGCATCGAGCCTTGGCCCCGAAGGTACAAGAGTGAATGCGATCTCTGCCGGCCCGATACGAACACTTGCAGCTTCAGGCATTAAAAGCTTTAGAAAAATGCTCGCTGAAAACCAGAAACAAACGCCTCTACGCCGCAACGTAACAATTGATGAAGTAGGCAATGCAGCTGCGTTTCTCTGCTCTGACCTTGCAAGCGGCATAAGTGGCGAAATTTTATTCGTCGATGGCGGCTTTAATACGACAGGCATGCCTGCTCTGGATGAGTAAACAACATTCTAGTTAGAAGCTTTCTTTAAAATTTTATGTTTTGAGTACTCTATTTTAGGACGTAGGCTTAACGCTTGTTTTATATACCGATATTAACGACTGCGTCACTGAAACATTTAGTCACAAACTGGTAGTCTATATAGTCTCAATGACGCGGCTGAAGTAAGTAGCTAGAAGCTATAAATAAGTGCTTTTCAGGACAAATTTATACAGTAACATTAGCTATGCAGCCTTACATTGGCGTTTAAATTTAAATGATGGATACATACTAGTGAAACGTCCCCTAAGCTTTTTCGGTTCTGCTGCCCTGCCCATATTTGCTTTAGTTACAATTCTGTTTATGAATGGCTGTACTAACATTAGTGGCGCGTCTAAATCTTCCACCTCTCTTTCAAGCTTCCTTGGTTTTTCCGAGTTACCGGATTGGTATGTCCGTAGCAAATATAGGTATAGTGATTCGAAGTGGATTGATAACGACTTCGGCACGTCTATTCACTATCGTGATGTTGGAGAAGGCCCGGTTGTTGTGCTATTACACGGTGAAATATCTTCATTACACACATGGGACAAATGGATTGAAAGGCTTAGTCAGGATTTTCGCGTTATTGCCATCGACTTGCCAGGCTCTGGTTTAACCAGCGCCCCCCACTGCATTGATGATACTGAAGAAACATGTGCTGAGAACTTGAGCGGTAACTACTTAGCGCATACCTTTGAGTACTTCATTGAAGATTTGGGTATAGATAAATTTTCACTTGTTGGCAGCTCCTACGGAGGATATCTTGCCGCGCAATATACTGCTCATCAACATCCTGAAAAAATTGACAAGCTGATATTAATGACCCCAATGGGCTTTCAACAAGACCTTCCCTGGATTCTAGATTACGTCACTAAACCAGGTTTAAATATCTTAAATAGGTACTTCCAACCATCGAGTATCATTACAACGATTGTGGACAATTTTTATGGTGAATCAGATACAATCCAACAGGTAGATATAGAGCGTTATATTCACCTTGCTCAAACTGAAGGCGCCCACGAGTCGAATGTAGGCCAGTTAACGCTTGTTCGTATGTTGATGGAATACGGTATGTTAATTGAGCTGAGTGATATTTCACACCCGACTCTGGTCATGTGGGGAGAACTTGATTCATGGGGTGACTTTACTCACGCAGAGCGATGGGATACAGCCTTAGGTAATAGCACCTTAGTGACCTACCCCACTTATGGCCATGCCTTAATGGAAGAAGACCCTGTGGCTACGGCTGAAGATGTCGCAGCTTTTATCAATGATGAACCCTTACCCACGATTGAAGGCCTTGGTTTCAACAGTTTCACCATTGAAGATGCACTTCAAGATTTAGACAAAGAAGCATTATTTGGAAAGGCGGCCTCTGAAGCAAACTCAGTCAGCACCCAAGAGAACGAAGAAGAAAGCCTGATGGAAGATGTAGAGTAAAGCGCTCCACCCTATAAACATCAGCCGGTCAGAATAGTTAGACCTCACTACCAACTAGGTTTTATAAAACCTAGTTGGTAGTGACCAGCTTTCTTTTTCAATATTTCTAGCTAAGGCAAGCTAATTTAGATATTTCGCCATCATAAACTTCCAGTCAATAATTTCAGTGCCATCGGAGTCATATAAAAACAAGCCTGTTAGGAAATCACTTCTGTAAGGTTTGACCCATCGGACCTCTGCCGTTAAACGATAGACTGTTTCATGGCCATTAATATCAATTATCAGAGTATGAATAGCCCCCCGCTGCAAAGATTCATTAACCAAAACCTGTAAACCATTCGCAGATAGATCGATACATTCACATTGAACCACTTCAGCCGGTTTACTATCCCCCGGTTCCTGTGAAACAGTCTCGATAAAAATATCAGCATCAACATTTAACCGCGCTTCTTCACGCTTCTCATCAATATCAAAGTATTGACTGAAATCTTCATTATCCATACTTTACCCTGATCATTTCGACATTCGTAAGCGACTAACCACACGCTCTAAACTATCTTCAAATTCAGCACCATCACTTAGAATTTCAATTTCTTGATTGATAATAGCTTGTACCAAATCAGCTTCTAAATACTCTTTCTTTTTAACCCCTAGCTTATCTACAAAAATATATTTTCCAGTAGCAGCCAACTTAACCACTAATTTAAATCGTTGTTTCTCGTTATCTATTTTTATTGAAATCCACGCACCAAGACTAAAATTAGATAAGACTCCTAAGACTTCATTTTCTTTATCTAAACGTAGTTTATCGGCACGTTTTTGAAGCAGCATTTTAGTCCGTTCGGCAATTTCATCGGCTATTTTACTCGCCGCTTCTTCTGCTTTCAGTTTTTCAGCAAGTAATTTCTCAGCTTCTTCTTTTGCCTTTTCCGCCGCTTTAATGCGCGCCTTCTTCTGCGTTTCAGAAACCTTTAACAAACCTTTTATACTGGCCCTAAAAACCTTCGTAAAGGGTTCTACATTAAGATTTGATTTAAGACTCCCCGACTCAACACATTCATTAAAACCTGAAAAACTGAGCTGTAAAACTTTGATACCTAAGTAATTACAAAATATCATCTGCTGAGTTTCTTCAAATATCGATGCCAGCTGGACAGGTATTTCCGTCTTCGCATTCAATTCAGTATAAATAAACCAATCACCGTTATTTACACCCAGAGAGTCCGCATTCACCAAAGCAAGTAACTGTTGATCAAAGCCACCAAAGCTCTTCTCTAATTTGCTCGCCAGCTCGATCATTTTAAAAGAAGATTTAGACTCTTCACCACTCTTTTGCAAAATACCGACTAAACTTTCTTCCAGATATCGCCAAACATTATCAGGCACTTTTAACTTAAAGGCTTCGGTACACGTTTGAACGTCATCCAATATTTGACCCGCTAACTTAAAAGCGGCTTCATTTTGCTGGCAAAAAGTTCTAATCAAATTTTTAGATAATTTATCAACGTCTAAATCCAATGTTAAAGATTTCTCAAAACTGGCGGCGACAATCAACACCCAGTATTGACTAACGAAGTGCTGTAATGAGTTAGGTAACTGGCGTTTTTTAAACAATGCGTTAATGTAATTATTCGCAAACCACTGACTAAATTGGGTCCTTAACGACCTATCCTCTGCCTCAATCAGCCGCGATACAACTTTAGAAGACTTCTGACGCTGCTTATCCCGAAAACCATTCCAATGCGCCTTTAAAGTAGAAACTTTTTCGTCATTATTCAGATCTAAAGTAAAAAGCTCGTCTGAAATATAATTAAGCTCATCCAAAAGAATGTTTTTAGAGCGTTCAGGTTTGTCACTCCAGCCAGCACCATACTCTGCGATAGATTCTATAATTGAAATTAAGACAATGAAATTTTGTCTATCTCTCGAGTACTGATCATTTTGTTGAGCGGTAAAGTCAAACAACATTATTTTAAAAAGTAAAAACCGCCACTTACTTAAAAAGAAATTAATATCGTTTGCTAATCTATTCTTTCTTATCCAGACATCAAAAACTCGATCTACCTGAAATGCCAGATTATTAACCTGAGGCATTAGGGCTTTATGCTCCATGACGAGTATAATGTGCTTTATCAATGAGCCCTGTGCACTTTCACACGTTTCAGGCAGAGACTGAAGCATTTCAGAAACAAGTATTCTCTCCTGTTGAGCATCAACCCCTATACTCAGATAGTAGTTTAGTTCAGGTACACGAAGTTGCTGAATCAGCACTCTAAGAGATGAAATATCACTTTTATTTATATCCACAGTTTTGCTTCAAACCCTCTATGTGCATCCATTTCGCTAACCTTTTTAACAAGACCCCCTTAGTATAGTTACCTCTGGGAATTACTTGGTAAAAAAATGTATTTTTCCTTGAGCTTGCTCATTGCAATGCTAGATTTAATACAGCAACATAGTGATAACTCGCATCGTAACAAGCAAGGCCCATAATTTAGATACCGATGTATATGATGTCTAGCCCTTATTGAGTTATCTGACACAATGAAATTCAATCCGAACCAGGCTGTCAGACAACAGTACTTAAATAACAATAGTCCGAGAAGTTAAGTAGAGAGAAAAATGACTAATAAACTAGAGAACGTGAATATTTCCACACACGAAATATTAATTACGCCCGAACA
>Ga0105348_1002036_pt1 | contig 12688 bp, 11 predicted proteins | sample EN8Hudsemesocosm_2_FD_83504 | JGI IMG/M metagenome (GOLD analysis project Ga0105348, IMG submission 83504) | Methane-oxidizing microbial communities from mesocosms in the Hudson Canyon - EN8C Hudson Canyon | ecosystem: Environmental > Aquatic > Marine > Cold seeps | place: Hudson Canyon... | reverse complement strand
GATTGGGAGTTCGCACAACAATATGGCCTCCCTATCACCCAGGTCATTGAAGCTACCGACGATTCGGTCGTCGATCTAAACAAGGCCGCATTTACAGAAAAAGGGTGCCTTGTAGATTCCGGTGAATTTAGTGGATTAACATCACAAGATGCATTCACTGCTATTGCTGAGCATTTGCAAAAGCAGAACAAAGGGCGCAAAACCGTCAACTACCGATTACGTGATTGGGGAGTCAGTCGCCAACGTTACTGGGGCACACCCATTCCTATTATCAATCTGGCTGACGGCAGAGAAGTACCGACACCGGAAGATCAACTACCCGTCGTTCTCCCTACAGATGTAGAAATGGATGGCGTGCAATCGCCTATAAAAGCAGACAAGAACTGGGCCAAAACCACCTACGAAGGTGAAGATGCATTGAAGGAAACCGATACCTTCGATACCTTTATGGAATCATCCTGGTATTACGCTCGTTACTGTAGCCCGAACAATACAGAAGCCATGCTAGACAGCAAAGAAGCTAACTACTGGCTTCCCGTTGACCAGTATATTGGCGGTATCGAGCACGCCATCTTACACCTGCTTTATTCACGCTTCTTCCACAAGCTGTTGCGTGATACCGGATTGGTAGATAGTGACGAGCCGTTCAAAAAGCTTTTGTGCCAGGGCATGGTATTAAAAGATGGCGCTAAGATGTCCAAATCCAAAGGCAACACCGTTGACCCGCAGGGGCTGATTGAGCAATACGGCGCAGACACCGTTCGCCTGTTTATGATGTTTGCAGCACCTCCGGAACAATCCCTGGAATGGGCAGATTCAGGTGTCGATGGTGCTCATCGCTTTATCAAACGATTGTGGAAGCTAACCTACGAACATCTGCAATCAGTAAGTGGTGAAGTCAACACTAGCGAACTGAGCAAAGCAGATCTAACCTCTGCGCAAGAAGATTTACGACGCAAGACACACCAAACTATTCAAAAAGTAAGCGATGATATTAGCCGTCGCTCCACGTTCAACACGGCTATCGCTGCGGTGATGGAACTGTGTAACAGCATCAGTAAATTTAAAGCGGCAAACGAGCAAGATCACGCTATTGTTCGTGAATCTCTTGAAACCGCCATTGTACTATTATCACCAATAACTCCACACGCTAGCCACGCATTATGGTACGCGCTAGGGTATACAGATGCCGTGATTGATGCCGCATGGCCTAAGGTTGATGAAGCAGCGTTAACTCAATCTAATATAAAAATGGTGGTGCAGGTAAACGGAAAGCTCAGAGGAAAAATAGCCGTAGCTGCAGGTACAGATCAGGAAACCATAAAGGCTGCAGCCTTTGCTGATGAAAATGTCGCACGCTTCACCGATGGAAAAACCATTCGAAAAACCATCGTTGTTCCTAACAAACTTGTCAATATTGTTGTCGGAGATTAAGGATGCGCAATATGCTAAATGTATTATCAATGAACAAACGGCTACCAAGCATCAAGGTTGTAAGCGTGCTGCTACTAGTGCTTGTTATAACCGCTTGCGGTTTCAGATTGAGAGGTGCATTGGACATCCCTGATGAGCTTAAATCTATTTATATCTCATCAGAAAAAGCGAGCCCTGACTTCACATCCCTGCTCAAGAGAAACCTCAAGCTTAACGGCGTAAGGATTGCTGATAGCGCAAGTGACGCGGCCTTAGCGCTTCATATTTATGAAGAGCGTGTTCGTAGACGTACGCTAACCATCACAGAGTCAGCAAAAACAGCTGAGTACCAACTTAATATGGATGTCTCTTTTGACATTCAAAGCCCTACCGGCGACACCTTATTGGAAAAAGACATCGTATCCAATGAGAAAATTTATCTGGAAGATACTGACAGCGTTGCCAGCGTTAAAAATGAAGAAACCTTACTGAAAAAAGAAATGCGATTAGATTTGATAAAACAAATTGTGCGTCGAATACAGGCAGTTGCTGAGAAACATTTAAAAGCAACACCTACAAGGATCTCATCAACACAACCACAGACTTAAACATAAAGAACCGTAACCCCATGTCAGCAGCTTGATACTGCTGACATGGGGCTGCTGGCACACCAGTCTCTTATTATGAAAATTCGCATAGACCAGCTAACAGGCCAACTAAAAAAACAGCTTGCGCCGATTTATATCGTTAGCGGTGACGAGCCCTTGCTACAGCAAGAAGCGTGCGATGCCATTCGTGCAGCAGCAAAGAAACAAGGATTTGAAGAACGCGAAGTTTTTCATGCCGAAGCAAACTTTGACTGGAATTCTTTTTCAGCAGAAGCGAACAGTTTATCCCTATTCGCCTCCCGAAAAATACTGGAAGTTCGCTTACCTAACGGTAAACCCAGCGACAAAGGTGAAGCACTAAAAGCCTACACAATCCAACCCTCCGACGATAACATTCTCATTTTAATAACCAATAAATTAGACTCTGCCGTACAGCGAGCCAAATGGTTTAAAACAATTGAGGCCGCCAGCATCTGGTTACCCATCTGGCCCATCGAAAGCAGACAACTAGCTGGCTGGATCAATCAGCGACTAAAAAAGGCTGGGCTACAAGCCAGCCCCGATGCAGCACAAATGCTAGCGGATCGTGTTGAAGGAAACCTTCTAGCTGCTGTACAAGAAATAGAAAAACTTAAACTACTTAGCGACAAACCAGTATTGGATATCAACGACATCCAACAACTCGTCGCTGACCAAGCCCGCTATGATTTATTCAACTTCGTCGACAACGTGTTAGCGGGTAAGGCACAAGTTTGCTTAAGAATGCTGAATGGCCTGCACGCAGAGGGAACCGAACCAACCATATTACTATGGGCCCTCACCCGAGAACTACGCACATTGGCAGCCATAGCTGCTGAAGTCAAAACCGGTAAAAATATTGAAGTTGCGTTCAAGCAGGAACGTATTTGGGATAAGAAGAAACCTTTTTTTAAAGCAGCATTAAAACGATTACCTTTGTATCGTATTGAAGGCTTGTTATCACTGTCACACCAGATTGATTTGTCAATTAAAGGAATGAGTTATAGTGATCCTTGGTTGTTATTGAGGCAGTTAGTTTTGAATATGGTGGGGGCGAATATTATGCCTGTTGTTGAGTTGCCTTCAACCTAGTTTGTAGCTTCAAATCAACTTCATTTTTTATTTTAAATATATCATTTCGCCTCTTGGCGAGTAACTTTTAAGTGAGTAAAAGTTACCAAAATTCTTATTGCCTCACAATCTTGCTGGCGATGCCGGTTCCCTTCGCTACTCGAACTAAGTGGGCCTCGTGAAAACTCACTACGCTCAAACAGTTCACGAGCCTTATCCACTCAGCTCTGCGTTGCTCGGCAAGATAAAGGGCGACTTGTTCGTGCCACCGAATTTTATTCTAGGGATATTCCGACATACGTCAGAGCTACATAGCTGACACCTACTCCAAAGCCCTCTAGCTTACTGAGCAACGGAACTATAAACAGATTAAGCGCAAAAACTGTTTGAGCGCAGCGAGTTTTTTATGCACTGTTTATGGTGAGTAGCGCAAGGATCGACGATAGCCGACAAGCTAGCGGGTGAAAATGGTTTTAGTTACTTTTTCCGAAGAAAAAGTGACACGCCACGAGGCGTAATGAGATACCTATCCCCACTATGCAGCCAGAAAACCAACATCTCAAAATTCACACAGACAAAAAAAAGCCCCGATAAATCGGGGCCTTTTCAGAAATCAAATAAACACCTCAATGAGGTAACAAATCATTCACCGCAGTGATCAATTCAGACTCATTAGCAGGCTTAGTCACGTACCCTTTTGCCCCTTGGCGAGCACCCCAAACCCGATCAGTCTCTTGATCTTTGGTGGTCACCAGAATCACGGGGATATGACTGGTTTTGTCATTAGTAGTGATTTTACGGGTGGCTTGAAAACCATTGAGATGCGGCATTACCACATCCATCAATATCAGATCAGGCATTTCCTGTTCTGCTACTTCCACACCCTGCACACCATCAACAGCGGTAATAATCTCGTGTTCATGCTTTTGAAGAAGACGAGATAAAGTCGCCAGCTGGGTTGGAGAATCGTCCACTATTAATATTCGAGCCATAAATTCCTCGTTCGGTACTACTCTGCACTAACCACTAGGTACTACGTCTCAAACACCTGATTTAGTCCTTTAATATGTTAAAGATAGACTAAATTTGAGACAGCCACTTGATACGGCTAGAACTTTTTACCACAGTCGAGGAAAGTCACTATATGAAATCTGACCAGTGGACAAAAACCACTGTGTCAGCGTACATTATTTATGGGTAACCCAAAAAATGCCCTATATTCAATCAGATAGAACTATGACATTAGACATGCCATCAGGAAATAGTATCACCCTTAGCCTGCTGATCAGCATGGTAGGATGAGCGCACGAGAGGCCCACTTGCAACCCGCAAAAAACCGAGCTCTTTGGCTTTATCCGCCAGCATATCGAACTCATCAGGGGTAACAAATCGAGAAACGGGCAAATGATCCCGGCTAGGTTGAAGGTACTGACCCAAGGTAATCATATCGATATCATGAGCTCGCATATCTTCCATTTCGGCAATAACTTCTTCTATCTCTTCACCTAGCCCTAACATAAGCCCAGATTTGGTTAGAACATTAGGGCAACGAGCCTTGTAATTTTTCAGCAAATCCAGAGACCACTGATAATCGGATCCAGGACGAGCTTGTTTATACAGGCGTGGCACTGTTTCAAGATTATGATTAAAAATATCGGGTGGTGTTTGCTCTAAAATATCCAACGCCACATCCATGCGACCGCGAAAATCAGGCACTAAAACTTCAATTTCAGTTTCAGGACGACGCTGTCGCGTTTCTCGTATACAGTCAGCAAAATGTCCGGCACCGCCATCTCGAAGATCGTCACGATCAACCGAGGTAATGACCACATACTTCAAACTCATATCAGCAATAGCTGTGGCCAGATGCTCAGGCTCTTTAGGATCCAATGGATTGGGACGACCATGAGCCACATCACAAAACGGACAGCGCCGGGTACAAATATCCCCCATAATCATAAAGGTTGCTGTGCCACCACCAAAACATTCACCAAGATTTGGGCACGATGCCTCTTCACAAACCGTATGCAGCTCATGCTTACGCAACAATTTTTTTATGCGGTCGATTTCAGGGCTGGCAGGTACCTTTACACGAATCCAATCCGGCTTACGTGGCATCTTTTCGGTGCGTTCAACCTTAACCGGTATGCGAGAGAGCTTATCGGCCCCTCTAAGTTTCTCACCCTGTACTGCACGACGAGGTTTTTTATTCGGAGAGCTGGTGGAAGGTGTATCGGACATTACGGCTAGTCCCAATCTTGCTTATGAAAGCGCGCATTATATGACAAATTCTTGAACAATAGCGCCTCTAGTTTCGTCCTTACAGTATTGCTTTCAACACCATCAAGCTCTAGAGACATAGTCGTTACGGCCATTCCCTGATAGCCACACGGATTGATGCGCTGAAAAGGCTCCAGATCCATATCCACGTTGAGGGATAGACCATGGAAGGAGCTCCCCTTTCGAATACGTAAGCCAATTTGAGCAACCTTTGCCTCTACCGCAAAGACTTTAGAAGGTAAATAGACCCCTGGTGCATCAGAACGCGGATAGGCATCAAGATCATAGCTCTGCAACAACTCCACGATACTCTGCTCAATCGTCGACACGAGCTCTCTTGCACCAATGCCTAAACGCTTAATATTGAGTAAGAGATAACACACCAACTGACCTGGACCGTGGTAGGTCACCTGGCCACCACGATCAACCTGCACAACGGGAATATCACCCGGTGCAAGCACATGCTCAGCTTTGCCAGCCTGGCCTTGAGTAAAAACGCGTTCGTGCTCAAGCAGCCAGAATTCATCCGCTGTTGATTCGTCACGCTCATTGGTAAATTCAACCATCGACTGCCAAATAGGCTCATAGGGAACCAAGCCTAGTTCCCGCACGATGACTGTTTTAGAGGTTTGTTCCGACACGTACTACAAGACCATCTGCACGCGACCACTGGCTTTCAGCTCTTGAAAAATAGCATCCAATTGATCCGCACCTGTAGCACGAATAATCAATCGAATTGATTGGAATTTGCCATTGCGACTATCAATAACAGCTATTTTAGCATCATCCAAATCTGGTGCATGTTTACGCACCACTTCAACCACAAAATCCCGATAATCAGATGTCGCATGCCCAACAACCTTAATAGGATAGTCGCAGGGGAATTCAATTTTAGGCGGTTGCTGCTCAGTCATATCAGTCACGTCTAGTTATAGTGTTAACATCAGGTCATCAATTGTTGTTTGTATTGCTGGTATAACTGTGCGACCTGTTTCCACAAGGGTCCAACAACACCAGCTCCAACTTTTTCATTATCCAGTTCAATAATAGGCACAATTTCTTTGGTTGAGCTCGTCACCCATATTTCATCGGCTGCTCTTAATTGCGCTTCGCTTATATCCGCCTCAGCACACGATAAACCCGCATGTGATACCAAATCAATTATAAGATCCCGGGTAATACCTCCCAGCAATTGATTATCCTTTATTGGTGTCCATAGCATGCCATTGCTAACGATAAAGACATTACTGGCAGAGCCCTCAGTTACAAAACCATTCCTTAATAAAATAGCTTCTGCTGCCCCTGCATCCTGCGCTTGCTGTTTCAGTAGAATATTTGGCAATAAAGAAATTGATTTAATATCACAGCGTTTCCAGCGAATATCATCTGCCGTAATCGCCTTTTCACCCATTGTGCGGGCTATATCCTCACTCGCGGCTATTGGCATCGACGTTGCCATAGCAAATACTGTGGGCTGAAGCGCTTGGGTATAACAATGATCCCTTTTTGCCACAACGCCACGAGTCACTTGCAAATAAACGGAAAGATGCCCTGCTCCATTTTTATCGACCAGCTGAGACAAAAGATCATCCCACTGGGACAAACTATGGGGGTTCGGTAAACGGATCGCAGCAAGACTATTATTTAATCGTTCAAGGTGCTCAGCTAAACGAAATAATTTCCCCTTATAAACAGGTATTACCTCATAAACTCCATCAGCAAATAAAAAGCCCCTATCCATCACAGAAATAGAGGCTTTTTCAGCGGGAAGATACTGCCCGTTTAAATACACAATGCTCATAAGACTTAGTATAAGTCCTTAAATAAAAATCACACAAAGACCTTATTAAATTTCTTAGCAGCAATCTATTTAAATAGCTTCACAAAGAATAAAACGATGCTATCCCAGAGATGCTTAAAGAAGCTGGCTTGCTCAACAGTTTCAAGCGCAACCAGAGGTGCACTCACCACATTCTCTCCGTCAAACATCACACTCACTAAGCCATACTCAGTCCCGGCTACGACATCAGCTTCTATAAAACGATCAACATCTAAATTCGCGCCTAATTTCTTTTGTTGTCCACGAGGTATGGTAATCACCAAATCTTGAGAGATACCTAAGCTCACCTCTTCTTTCTGACCACCCCAGACACGGGTTTTTTTCAATTCACTATTAGCTTCATAGAGGCGATGAGTTTCAAAAAAACGGAAACCATAAGTTAGTAGCTTCTGACTTTCTGCCGCACGAGCTTCTTCACTACGCGTTCCCATAACGACCGATATAAGTCGCATATTATTTTTCTTCGCAGATGAAACTAAACAATAGCCAGCCTCATCCGTATGACCCGTCTTGATGCCATCAACCGCATTATCACGCCACAACAAACGATTACGATTTGGTTGACGAATATCATTGTAGGTAAAATATTTTTCGGAGTAGAGTTTATAATGTTCAGGGTAATCATTAATAATCGCTTTTGCTAACACAGCCAAATCTTTAGCTGTTGTATAGTGGCCCGCCATAGGCAAGCCTGTCGCATTTTTAAACTGACTTGAAACCATACCCAGCTGCTGAGCATAACCATTCATTAAATCAGCAAAGGCTTCTTCAGCACCCGCAATATGCTCAGCTAAGGCAACACTCGCATCATTACCAGATTGAATAATAATTCCTCGCTCAAGATTCTCCACTGATACTCGAGTTCCTTCTCGAATAAACATTTTAGAGCCGCCCGTGCGCCATGCTTTGACACTAATAAGCACCTGATCATCTAATGCAATATTACCCTTAACAATTTCAGAGGCTGCAATATAGCTAGTTAACATTTTTGTCAGGCTCGCTGGTGGCAATCTTTGCTCAGCATTGTGCTCCACCAACACCTTGCCGCTATCAGCATCAATAAGTAGATAGCCAGTGGCAGCTAACTGAGGCGGAGCCGGGATAATGCTGGCGCCAGCACTGTTAAGAGAGAAAAGGAATACAGCGATAAAAGCAAAAAAACCAACAGCAGGATTTTTCGAAGCAAGCATGAATCAATAAGCCTTTTATAAACAGGTTTCAACGAGCGCGCATTGTAGCATGCCACTGCTAGATTCGTAGATAATAACAGCGAGATTCCACGCTGGAATCGAGATGCTAGCGCGCTAGAACGAGGACTAGATCACACTATTCAGTGACTAACATAGCCCCTGTGATATCAGCCTCTATCAGTTGCGATTTCACGCGCTCTAAATGCTGGGTGTTGGCGAAAGGCCCAATACGAACACGGTGTAGAACAGGGACGGAGGATTCATTCACAATGGTATTATTCGCAACCACGATAACAGGTGTATCAAGAATCCCTTCCACCTTGGACTTCATGGTCTGCGCCGAACCCAATTTACCGAAAGCGCCGACCTGAAGATACAAACGATCCACTATAGGCAGAGATCGCTGGACTGGAGGCGACTTTGACGATGCTTCGCTAGATAACTTATTAGATAAGCTCATCTCTTCACTAGCTTTAGTCGCTAAATGGGCTTGTTTGTTTATTTGATCAGATTCATATTGGCGTGGATCAATAGCCTCGACACGCACCTGGGCAGTTCCTTGCTTGTGGTAACCTAACTTAACCGCCGCTGCATAAGACAAGTCGATAATTCGTTCGCCATGAAAAGGCCCACGATCATTCACTCGGACAATCACCTGTTTTTGATTTTCCAGATTGGTCACTTTTACATAGGTAGGTAGCGGTAGGTTTTTATGGGCAGCGGTCATACCCAATGTATCAAAAATTTCCCAATTCGACGTTCTGCGACCCTGAAATTTAGTGCCATACCATGAGGCACGACCCTCCTCCACATAGCCTTGCGCTGAATCCATCACTTGATAGCTCTTACCAAGTACCTCATAACTATTTTTATTACCGAACTTATTGCCTATTCGACTTTTGGGTTCAACGCGAGGTACCGCATCTTTTATGCTAGATGGGTCCAGACTTACACTAGGCGCTGCATCACCAAGCTCAGTCAAAGGCTTATGGGTGCAACCTATAGCCAGCATCAGAACCAAAGGGAATATATATTTAACTCGATTCACTACTTCTCAACAATCTTTTGACTTAATTGATAAACGGCCATTGCATACAATTTACTGTGATTATATCGAGTGATCACATAAAAATTATGCAGTCCAAGCCAGTGCTCCATCCCCTCATCACCTTTAAGAGCCATGGCGGTACTCATACCACCAACAAGTTGCCCCGCATCAGCCATAAAACCCAGCTCAGATAGCTGGTGTATGGTATGGGTTGGTTTTAATCCTTTATTAAGCAACGGCTTATAAGCATTCCCCTTTACTCTGGCAGGTAAAACTACTTGCTCACCCCGTTTCCAACCATGCCTTTTGAAATAATTCGCTACACTACCGATGGCATCAACGGGGTTATTCCAGATATCTTTTTTACCATCACCGTCAAAATCAATAGCATAGCTTCTAAAACTACTAGGAATGAATTGACCATATCCCATAGCCCCAGCATAAGAACCTTTTAAAGCTAACGGGTCCATGGACTCTTCACGGGTGAGTTTTAAAAACTGCACCAGTTCCTTACGGAAAAATTTACCCCGCTTAGGGTAGTCAAAGGCTAGCGTACTTAACGCATCAATCACTCTATAGTTGCCGGCGTGACGTCCATAGCGAGTTTCAACGCCGATAATGGCAACTACTACCTCAGGCGGCACACCAAACTCTTTCTCTGCCCGCAATAACGTTTCACGATACTTCGCTAAAAACGCCTTACCTTGCTCTGCTCGCGTCTTAGTCACAAAAATTGGACGATATTGATGCCACGGCTTACCTTCGGCGGGGCGTGTAATGGCATCAATAATGCTCTGCTTATATTCAGCCTTTTCAAATAGCCCTGTCACATAGGCGCGCTCAAACTTTTCCTCTTGTACTAGCTGATCAATAAAAGTTTTAACTTCCTTTTTATCGATATAGCTGGCTGCAGCATTCCAGGACAAAAGAACAAAACAAAAAAACCCAATGAACCTCATGATAAATCCCTATGATTTAAGTCGTCATTAATGAGCAATAAACTTCTGGTGTGTATGGATGGACATCAAAAGACCGAATCCGGCCATTAAGGTCACAATGGATGTGCCACCATAACTCACCAACGGTAAAGGTACACCTACCACGGGCAACAAACCGCTTACCATGCCTATATTTACGACAATATAAACAAAGAAAGTCAGTGTAATACTACCAGCTAACAAGCGGCTAAAAGTATCCTTCGCTCGCACACTAATATAAAGGCCTCTGGAAATAATCAACACATAAAGTGATAGCAAGAGAACCACCCCCACCAACCCTAGCTCTTCAGCTAACACCGCAATAATAAAGTCGGTATGACTTTCTGGCAGAAAATCCAAATGTGACTGGGTGCCACTCATCCACCCTTTACCTTCAATACCGCCTGAGCCAATAGCTGTTTTCGATTGAATAATATTCCAACCTGAACCCAACGGATCGCGCTCCGGATTCAGAAAGGTTAAAACACGAGATTTTTGATAATCATGTAAGATAAAAAACCACATGACAGGAGCAGCAGCGGCAGCCAACAGTGCAAAACCTCCCACTAAACGCCACCGCACACCAGACAACAGCAAAACAAAAATACCTGAAGAAGCAATTAACAAGGATGTTCCGAGATCCGGCTGCTTGGCGATAAGCACTGTAGGAATAGCAATAATCACTAATACAACACCAATCTCCTTCAACCGTGGCGGTAAAGCCCGATCAGCCAAATACCAAGACACCGTTAAAGGTACAGCCAACTTCATGATTTCTGATGGTTGAAATCGAGGCAACCCCGGTATCTGCAACCAACGCTGTGCACCTTTAGCACCGATACCCAAGACCAAGACTGCAATAAGAAACCCTATGCCAAAAATAAAAACCAAAGGCGCCCAACGCTGATAAAATCGCGGCTCAAATTGGGCCAAAACAAACATACCAACGTAAGCGATTCCGAAATAACTTAACTGCCGAGAAAATTCCCGCCAATTTTGATCGCTAGCACTGTATAGAACAAAAAGACCATACCCCGTAAGCAAGACCAGGCAAGCTAGCAGAGGCAAATCTAGATGCAAACGTTGCGACAAACTACCTGGGCGTTTGAAATGCCCCACCATGCCGGGTAACTGTCGAATAAAATCCTGACTGCCCATAATTTCTTCGTGTAGCTCTTTGTGTAATTCTTAGTATAAATCTGTACAAGTATATCGAAACCGCACTCAAAACAATGACTACTGTCACGACGTAAACGATAACCTAACTTTCGGCAGCCGGTAATAAATAGGCGTCTAATAATTTTCTCGCAATAGGCGCAGCTGTGCTGCTACCACTACCGCCATTTTCCACAATAATAGCAATTGCTATTTTTGGATCATTCACCGGAGCAAAAGCAACGAAAAGTGCATGATCACGATGACGCTCCTTAATCTTGCTGGCATCGTATTCTTCATCTTGCTTGATTCCCAACACTTGTGCGGTACCTGTCTTACCCGCCATCTTGTATTTAATGCCCCGACTCAATCGACGAGCAGTGCCTTTTTTACCATGGACCACATCAACCATGCCACGAATAATATAGTCCCAGTAATCTTCTCGCTTGAGTTTAATTTGTGCATTACTCAGCCCACCAAAAAACTCTTCATTATTAATTTTTTGCACCAATCGTGGTTTCACCATTTTACCTCGATTGGCCAGTATCGCCGTAGCCACGGCTAATTGTAATGGCGTCGCTTGCATATACCCCTGGCCAATCCCTGTATTCAATGATTCACCGGGATACCAAGGCTGACCACGCACACGTTTCTTCCATTCTCGCGATGGCATTAAACCACCAAGCTCATCAGTAATATCAATACCGGTTTTCTTACCCAAGCCAAATTGAGAAAGATATTTATGCATCCGATCAATACCTAAACCAAACGCCATTCCATAAAAATACGTATCGCAAGATTGGGTAATAGCTGATCTTAAGCTCACCCTCCCATGTCCACCTTTTTTCCAATCCCTATATTTTCGCTCATCGTTTTCAAGCTGATACCAGCCACGATCAAATATGGTATATCCGCCTGAAACCACGCCCGTATCCAATCCCGCGATGCCCATCTGAGGCTTAATGGTAGATCCCGGTGGATATTGGCCACGAATAGCTCGATTAAAGAGAGGTAAATCTGGAGAATCACGCAACGCCGAATAATTTTTAGTGCTAATTCCGGTGACAAATAAATTAGGGTCATAGGTG
>Ga0105348_1002032_pt1 | contig 12696 bp, 12 predicted proteins | sample EN8Hudsemesocosm_2_FD_83504 | JGI IMG/M metagenome (GOLD analysis project Ga0105348, IMG submission 83504) | Methane-oxidizing microbial communities from mesocosms in the Hudson Canyon - EN8C Hudson Canyon | ecosystem: Environmental > Aquatic > Marine > Cold seeps | place: Hudson Canyon... | reverse complement strand
TTATCATTGCTGACACACCGGGCCACGAACAATACACTCGCAACATGGCAACAGGCGCATCTACAGCTGACCTTGCGATCATCCTGATTGATGCCCGTCACGGCGTATTAACACAGACTAGACGCCATTCATTTATAGCTTCTTTACTTGGCATTAAGCACGTTGTGGTAGCCATTAATAAAATGGACTTAGTTGACTACAGCGAAGAACGCTTTAATGAAATTAAAGACGACTACCTGGAATTCAGTGCACAACTAAATTTGGGTGATATCCACTTTATACCCTTATCCGCACTAAAAGGCGTAAACACAATTGAGCGCAGCGAATTAACATCGTGGTACAAAGGCAAACCATTAATGGAGCTACTGGAAACAGTTGAAATTTCAAGCGACAAAAACCTTGAAGACTTCCGTTTACCGGTACAATACGTTAACCGCCCCAACCTAAACTTCCGTGGTTTTTGCGGAACCATAGCCTCAGGAATAATCAAACCTGGCGACAAAATAACAGCACTTCCTTCAGGAAAATCAAGCACAGTTAAGTCAATCGTGACTTTCGAAGGTGAGCAAGAGGAAGGCTTTGCGGGTCAAGCCACTACCCTAACGCTTAATGACGAGATTGACATTAGTCGTGGCGATACACTGGTTAAATCCAATAATTTGCCTTCAATTGGCTCAGCATTTAAAGCACATATTGTATGGATGGCTGAAGACCAACTTAAACCAGGCAAGTTACTTGATATTAAGCTAGGCTCAAACCTTGTTTCAGGCTCTATCCAATCTATTGACCACTTAATTGATGTCAATACTATGGAGAAAACCACTTCTGACCACCTGGAACTTAACAGTATCGCCAAGTGTACTGTTCACTTAAACCAGACGATAGCATTTGACCCCTACAATGAAAATCGTGCAACCGGCGCATTTATCATCATTGACCGTCTTACCAATGTAACGGTTGGCGCAGGTATGATCGATTCAGCCGTAGACGACCAACAGTCTACTAATTGGGAACCTGTAAGCTTGGCGGAGCGTCATGCCCGACTTGAGCAAACACCGGCAATTATTGCTTGTAGCGGTGAAGTAGCTGATGTTTTAGCGCAAGCTGTAGAACGCAAGTTGTTTAACCTTGGTCGTACAGTGGTACTAATCACCAACAAAATGGCTGAAACGGATAACGAAAAATTAGTTATCGCAAAAGCTCTGAAAGATGCGGGTTTAATTGCAATCACAGCACTAAGCGCAGCTTCTGATTTAAGTGACCAAACGCTTGCTGCTGAACAAGATGCAGACATTCCAGAGCAAGTAAAATCTCTTAATTAAGCCCACTTAATTTAGATTAAACAACGGGGCAAGCATTGCGAGCCCCATAATCTTATAAATCAAAACCCTGTTGGGGGTCGGCTTCAGCCCCCCAAACTTACCTCCTTATATTTTTTGGTATGCTCCTATGGCAATAAGCTCACTTATTTTTCATCGAATTACCCGATGGCAGGAAGAACAACCTTCAGAACTTAAACTGAGTGAAACCGCCCCACAAGTAGGCGCCGATCATGAAGGCCTTTTCGGACAACTCAAAAAGATCTTTCAATTTAAAGCCGGTAAATTTCATGGCCACTTTGATGAAGACTACAGTACAGCCCCTTTTCAAAGTTGGCTAAAAGAACATCTGGATCAAAAAATCAGTTTTGAAAAATTGAGCCATCTGTACATGAGCCAACTCAAAGAGTTAGTTGATAAAACCAGTGAAGCCTTTGAAGCAAGCATCCTATTCTTATTGGAAGAACGCGCCGACGGACCACGCTGCTATATCTTTGCATTAGATACCAGCTCTGGCTTGCAATTAGATCACTCACTCAATCTTGATACAGTTGATTTCCTGAACACCTCAAAGCTTGATCTCGCCTTAAGGATTGATCTGGATGAATGGCAAGACACTGGTGCAAGCCAACCTTATTTATGCATGATTCGCTCACGCAGCAAAGCCAAAATTGGTGAAGCATTTACACAGTCAACAGGCTTTAAAAGCACTATTGACTCCGCCAAAGAAACCGAATCTCTAATGCAGGTGCTTGCAGGCTATACCAAAGAATCCGAGCCTAAAGAAGCAGCTGAAATTAGACAAAAGGCCTATGACTTTTGCGTCGAACAACAGCAACAAGGTGAAGCGGTCCCCTTAAATGAATTATCCGGTTTTTTAGATGAAAATAAGCCGACCCGCTTTAGTGAATTTGCAGAACAACAAGAGAGCATTGGCGATAAAACCTCCCTGCGCCCCGACACTCGAAAACTGAAACACTTGGTCAGAATTTCAGGCAAAGGCAATGGACTAAGCCTATCCTTTTCATCCGACCTAATGCAGCAAACTATACTATTTGATGAGCAGTCAGACACACTAACGATTACTGCAATCCCAAAAAGTTTAAAGAAACAAATCCTTGAACACATCAAAGAAGCAAGTAACAAGGAATAAACACCAAACACTTCATTAAACCCATCCATTGCTCTGGATTTACGTTTCAGACAGCAAAAAGGTAGCATACATGTCTAACCCTGAAAACACATCACAACAAGCCGTTGTATGTGCATTGTATAAATTTGTCATTCTGGACGACTACGAAGCACTCCGTGCCCCATTATTACAGTGCATGCTAGACAATCAAGTCAAAGGCACACTATTACTGGCACACGAAGGTATTAACGGCACAGTATCCAGCAACCAAACAGGTATTAATGCTTTACTTAAATGGTTAAAAATCGACACACGCTTTTCTGATATTGTCACCAAAGAATCATTTGATGTTGATATCCCCTTTAACCGCACTAAAGTAAAACTGAAAAAAGAAATTGTCACTATGGGCATTGACCATATTGATCCCAAAAAAATTGTAGGCACCTACGTCAAGCCTAAGGATTGGAATGCCCTTATTTCTGACCCGGAAGTTTTACTAGTCGACACACGTAATGACTACGAGGTTCAAATAGGCACCTTCAAGCACGCTTTAAACCCTCAAACAGATACATTTCGTGAGTTTCCTGGTTATGTTGAAAAACACCTGGACACCCAAAAACATAAAAAAGTTGCCATGTTTTGCACAGGCGGAATTCGCTGTGAAAAATCAACAGCCTATTTAAAAGAACAGGGCTTTGATGAGGTATACCACCTAGAAGGCGGCATACTCAAGTATTTAGAAGAAGTCCCTGAAGAAGAAACCCTATGGGAAGGCGAATGCTTTGTCTTTGATAACCGTGTAGCAGTCAACCACAAGCTTGAAAAAGGCCAGTACGACCAATGCAACGCCTGTCGGATGCCAATCACCCAAGAAGAAAGGCAAAGCGAGCATTATATTGAAGGTGTAAGCTGCCCTCATTGCCATGAAAAACATAATGACACTCAAAAAGCACGCTTTGCAGAACGAGAACGCCAAGTAATGTTAGCCAAACAACGCGGCGAACAGCATATTGGCGGCAATGCTGCAAAAGTCATTCTTCAGCGTAAAGAAGCTAAAAAGCAAGAACGCATCAAACAACAACAGAAAAACCTCAAAGAAAAGCCAAACGAATAGAAAAGCTCAACCTGCTTCATCGTTTTGTGAAGCGGGTTTCCACCCTCCCTGGTTTAGCATTGTATAATTTTCATAACATCACGAAATCTTACAAAAAACAACAAGCCACTAAACGCAAACTATATTGGATCTAAGATGAGTAAAATACTGAGCATAAGCCTGCTCTCTCTCATAATCACATTAAGTGGCTGTGCAGCTATAACCATTACGGAAAGCGGCCAGTCTAATTTCCAATACAGACCCGATTACGAAGAATCTAAACATTTCTTTTTGTGGGGACTGATTGGCAGTCACCATATTGATGTCACCAAAATATGCACCGACTCCCCCACCATTCAAATGCAGTCAAAATATAGCGGTTGGGATGTACTTTATACAGCGCTCACCGCAGGCCTTTATTCGCCACGCACAGCAATAGTCTGGTGTGAAAAGGAGGGCGACGCATGATTAAGTCCAGCATTAAAACCCTAGCCATTATCAGCTTTTTAAGTTTATCGTCTTGCGCGGTTATTCACTTTGAAAACGGTGATGTTGTACCTGATCCAGGCAAATTTTCCCTAAGCTTTGGCCTATTCGAAGATGACGAACCAAGTAAATACGACACCAGCCTCTCTGAACGCCACCGTAGATGGTACCACCATTCAATTTATCAAGTCGCTGAACTCAGCAACCCTCTAGAAACAAGCCAGGTTTGCGTCGGCTTAGATTGGAACCAGGTCACCACAGAAGTAACCCCTTTTGATGTTGTTATGGGCTTATTGGATAACGCTATTCTCTTTAATGCAGGAGCAGTCGGCCTGGACTTATGGTCGCCTTGGAGTGTCGAATATTCCTGCAGGGCACAGCGTTAGTTATTTTCAGAAACTGCTATTAGCGTGTCGATTATTAAGCTAAACAGTGAATTGGTAGTGAAGAACGAAATCCAACAACGTAGTTGATTTACTTTCGCTGTTGGACTTCACAACTATCAACCGCAAACTACTACGAACTCTAAATGCAGGCTTTGACCCAATTCAAGCCTTAAATAATTGAGCGTTGCCTTAATGCTTCAAACAAGCAAATGCCGCTTGCCACAGACACATTCAAGCTACTGACACTGCCTACCATCGGGATTTTAGTAAGCTGGTCACAATGCTCCCGTGTTAAACGACGCAAACCACTTCCTTCAGCCCCCATTGCAAGCGCCATGGAGCCTTTGAAGTCTGTCTGGTAAATGTCTTGTTCAGCTTCACCTGCTGCACCCGTAATCCATATACCAAAATTCTGTAACCATTTCATCGTACGCGCCAGATTGGTCACACGAATAACCGGGACATGTTCAGCGGCACCGCAGGCCACTTTTTTTGCTGTGGCATTAAGCGGGGCTGATTTATCTTTAGGAACAATAACAGCATGCACACCGGCAGCATCCGCGGAGCGCAAGCAGGCTCCTAGGTTGTGAGGGTCTGTGACTGAATCAAGAATCAATAGAAAAGGCGCTTCAGATAAAGCCTGTAAAAGCTCTTCCAAGTCACCTTCGTCTTTTTCTACCTCAGCTTTAACCAAAGCAACAACGCCTTGATGGCGACCACTAACCAAGGTATCCAGTGATTTTCTGGGCACTTGCTCAAGTTTGATGCTCTTTTGCTTAATTAAGTTAATTAACTTAGTCAGGCGCTTATCTTCCCGCCCTTCCTGAATTTGTATCGCTAGTACGGAGCCTGATTCGTTACGCACTAATGATTCAACGGCATGTAAACCAAAAACGGTATCCTGAGTCATGACTGCTTAACCTTTCGTTTTCTTATACCACTGTTTTTTGCTGAAGCCGATACTGGTTTTTCCGATTTATTTTTAACTCCCGTCTTTTTAGCAACTTTTTTAGCTGGTTTTTTCTTGGCTGTTTTCTTTTCTGTCTTGGACTTACTCGCTTTTTCCTTACGCTTGCCTGGTTTTTTTTCAGCTGCTTTATCTGACGCCTTACGACTTTTTGTCGGGCGTCGTTTTGTGCGCTTAGGTGACTCACTACTCACTAAAAGTAAATCAACTTTACGCTCTTCCAGGTTTATCTTGGCAACTTCAACCACCACAGGATCACCTAAGCGATAGACCATACCCGAGCGTTCACCGATTAAACGATGTTTAGCCGCATCATGCTGGTAATAATCACTATTTAAGGCTGAAACATGCACTAAACCTTCCACATATAAGTCGGCCAGTTCGACAAAGAAACCAAAGCCGGTTACTGCAGAAATAATACCTTCAAACACCTCACCCAAATGCTGCTGTAGGTATTCACACTTAAGCCAGCTATTAACATCTCGCGTCGCTTCATCTGCCCGGCGCTCGGTCATTGAGCAATGTTCACCCAAAACCAGCATTTTTGCTAAATCATAAGAGTAGCTATATTTGGAAAGATCCAGCCCTTCAGGACGATTGACATCATCACTCGCCTTTTCACCATATATAACGGACTTTATAGCACGATGCACCAATAAGTCAGGGTAACGACGAATAGGCGAAGTAAAGTGAGCATAGTGCTCATAAGCCAAACCAAAATGTCCCTTTTCTTCCGGACCGTAAACAGCCTGACTCATTGAGCGTAGAAGCACTGTTTGCAATACACTGAAGTCGGGACGATCTTTAATCTGGCTGATAATTTCCTGGTAATCGGCAGGTGTTGGTTCATCCCCCCCCATTAACTGCAAACCTTGCTCACCTAAAAAGGCTCGCACGTTTTCAAGCTTAACCGCACTAGGGGCTTCATGAATGCGGTAAAGAGCAGGAATTTTATGTTTTGATAAGAACTCGGCCGTGGCTACGTTTGCACACAGCATGCACTCTTCGATGATTTTATGTGCGTCATTGCGCACTCGCGGTACGATGGCATCAATTTTGCGTTCTTCACCAAAAATAATTTGGGTTTCAACGGTTTCAAAGTCAATGGCCCCTCGCTCTTTTCGTCTTTCACTTAAGACACCAAAAAGTGCATATAAGTCATGAAGCTTGGGTAATACCTCTGAAAAATCTTCACAAAGTTGACGCCCTACAGGCGAATCTGCTTCTTCTAGCATGCTACCCACCTGATTATAGGTCAGTCTCGCATGGCTATACATCACACCTTCATAGAAGCGACTATCTGTTACTTGCCCTTGTGAATTAATGTCCATTTCGCAAACCATACATAGACGGTCTACTTTCGGGTTTAACGAACATAAACCATTCGAAAGAACCTCTGGCAACATTGGTACCACATAATCAGGAAAATAAACCGAGGTCCCCCGATTATTGGCTTCCAAATCCAGTGGTGATTCTACCTGTACATAATGACTCACATCGGCAATAGCTACATATAGTTTCCAACCATCCGCCTGTTTTTTGCAATAAACAGCATCATCAAAGTCACGCGCATCTTCACCATCAATAGTCACTAAAGGCAAGTCGCGAATGTCAATACGCTGCGCTTTATCAGCCTTACTCACCTCTGGTTTTAGCTCACTCACCGCTAATTGGAGAGCTTTAGGCCACTCAAAAGGGATGCCATAAGTACGGATGGCAACATCAATTTCCATTCCCGGAGCCATATGGTCCCCCAGAATTTCAACTACTTTACCGGTAGCATGCGTACGTTTGGTCGGCTGGTGAAGTATTTCCACCATCACATACTGCCCATGTTCTGCATCCGCAGTATAGTCGGCATCAATTAAGATTTTCTGGCTGATACGGGTATTTTCCACCTCAACCACCACAATATTACCTTCTCGATATAAACGTCCTACCAGCTTGGTGGTGTTTCGCTCTAATATATCGACAATTACAGCATGGCGTTTACCTCGAAAGTCTTCATTCTCTGCACGCACTAGTACACGATCACCATCAAATACCGTTTGCATTTGGCGTGCTGACAAAAATAGGTCTGAGCCACCTTCATCCAACTTAACAAAGCCAAAGCCATCACGATGACCGATGACCGAGCCTTTGATCAAGTTGACACGTGAAACAGGTAAATACTGCCCCCTTCTATTACATACTAGCTGGCCGTCTCTCGACATTGCGATTAAACGGCGACGAAGCGCTTCCAGATTATTTTCTTCTGTTAAACCCAGCTCTTCAGCTAACTCTGGGTGAGTAGCAGGGGCATTTCGCTCATCCAGGTAGTTCGTCAAAAACTCTCGGCTTGGAATTGGGTTTTCGTAATTTGAGGCTTCACGAGCCTGATGAGGGTCAGAAGCAATGTCTTGCTTCTGGTTTTTTTTAGACTTTGCTTTTGTCATTCATTTCCGCGCTTGGGTTGGCTTTCTATAGAAAAAATAGTTCAAGCACTAATTATAACGTTTATCGGGCAATATGTAGAAATAAATTCACACCGCTCGGATCTTTCATCACATGCATTTGCGAACGCTTTACACCACAACAAGATGCCAGGTAATACAAATGCGCTTCACTTCTTGGATTAACATGCCATTGAAGAAAGTCCATATAGTGTTGGCTCGGGTTGGTCGTGCTTAAATTTCCAATGACTAACTGGCCACCTTTTTGCGTTTGTGTGAGTAACTTTTCCAAGGTGCTTTTAAAAGTTTTGTCATTCAGGTAATCAAATAAACCTTCAGACCAGACCAAGTCATATTGATTTGGCGTTTGCAGGTCAGCCACCACCCCGTGTTGAAAGCGAACGCGGTCAATATGCGAGCGACACACTAAACGCGCATAATCCAAAGCCTTCCAGTTGTTATCCATACATAAGAAAGTTGCATTACTATTTTCAGCAACACTTAAGTAATTTGCCACCGACCGAGATGAACCCGAGGCAACGTTCAAAACCTTAACCTCATGAGCTACCGGCTCTACATCTTTCATTGTCTGTTGAAAATACTTTTGGCTATTTTGAAATGCTTTCACAAAAGCTTGCTGATTCCAGAATTCATCCCATTTTTTAAGACTCTGGTCAGCGGTTTGGTAGTCACCACAAATACGTTCTAGCAACTCAAAATCACCAGAATGTCCATGGGGCTTTCTGTATGCGAAACCTTGCATGGTATCGAAAGTTAGCGACTTACCCATTAAATCTTCTTTAAAGTCTGGGCCGTAATGCTTAAATTCACCCCGACACTCTAGCAAATTAAATTCCCCTAGAGCATGATTTAAAGTTGCATACTGCTCAGGCTCAGGCCCACCGGCTTGCACAAGATCATACATATAGTTTACTGGTGTCATCATATTTTTACCTTCATTTGAGTACTTTCTAAGTTTGAAGGACAAAATTAGAGTAATAAAACCAATTTCCGCTTATTTATTGAAATAACCTTAAATATTTCATTCAAATGTCACAAGAATGTAAAACATCAGCATTTCATTTACTTTGACACACCTCAATAATGTACATTTTTTAACCAATCCGATAAAATTCTACTTAACTAAAGCCATAAAAAGACACATTCAATTGGATTGAGGTTGCTCCCGTGCTTAAAGATACCCCACATAATTTAAAAGAAGACAACCATGAAACTGCCGCAGAAATGCCAAGCTTTGAAGAATTAGCCACACTTGCACAAGATGCTCCGGAAGCACTTGAAGCTTTACGCCGAAAATTATACGAGCAAATTCTCCAACAAGCTCCAGAACACATGTGTCGTCGCTTAAAAGGCTTACAGTTCAAAATTGACATGGAACGAAGGCGTGCTAAAACACCATTGGCTTCTTGCCTGAAACTATCCTCCATGATGCATGAGTCTTTAATGGAGCTGAAAGCAGCACTTTCAAACCCTCAGGAGTTTTTACGCATTCACCAACTGACTCCACAGCCCCCCTTAAACAAAAAAAGGGAAGACAAACACCCAACAGCTCAAATCATCCCATTATTCCCTAACGACCAAGATTGAATCCACTTAGTTTTTCCCGCAGACTAGTGCTCTTATAACTAGGTTAGAACAAGAGTGAAGGTCTCATGGGAAAAACAGCTTGGGTTGCAGGCGCTACAGGCGTCATTGGCAACTATTTAATTGAATCATTAAATCAGAACCCTTCTTACGATAAAGTAATTGCCTTTGTTCGCCAGCCTTTGAGCGATCGTTGGTCTAAGCTCTCTAAAGTAAGCCAATGGGTGACTGACTACACTCAGCTCAAAGCACCAGATAAAGACGCGCATGTCGATGATTTATTCTGCGCACTTGGTTCAACCACAAAAAAAACGCCGGATAAACAAGCTTATTATCAGGTTGATGTGCAATATCCATTAAATTTTGCGGCTTTAGGCATCCAGCATGGAGCAGGTTTTTACGGTTTAGTATCATCCCATGGTGCAAATCCTAAAACATTATCTTATTACTTAAAAATGAAAGGTGAGCTTGAAACTTTACTGCAACAACATGCTTATTCTCATATTGCTATTGCTCGGCCTAGCCTGTTAAAAGACCAGCGTCAAGAATATCGCTTGCTTGAGCATTTAAGTGGTTTTGTTATGAGCCAACTTCCTGGAAATTATAAAGCGATTAATGCCATTAATGTGGCACGCGCTTTAGTTGAATCTGCTACTAATGGCACTGACGGTGTTGAAATACTGCAATCTAAAAATATGCAACCAAAATAGTATTTAATACATCTGCGGATAAAGCTAATAATGACCAAAGAAATTCAAGACGAAATAGATGATTTACTAAGTTCGGTAAAGTCGGTTCAACTAGCTACGCTCAATGATGAACAAGAAGCTGAGATTAGTTATACTCCCTACTTCAAAAAAAGCGATGTCTTTTATATTTTTATTAGTGAACTGGCGAGTCACACCCAAAACCTGAAAACAAATCCGACCTTATCCTTAATGTTTATTGAGGATGAGTCCAATAGCAAAACGGTCTTTGCCAGAAAGCGTTTAATTCTTGAATGCAAAAGCCTGCTCATTTCTCGTGATGATCCTCAGTGGAAAGCTATTCTGGATAACTTTGAAATCCACCAAGGACCAACTATCAAGCTACTCAAAACACTGCCTGATTTTTGTTTATTTAGGCTGACAGCTAAAAAAGGCAGTTTTATAAAAGGCTTTGGTCAGGCTTTCAATTTGTCTGGACATAAACTTACAAACATCATGCAAGTGAAGCCGAATACACCGATCTGACACCCTTTTATTTACAGAGAACTCAGCTCACCAAGAAAATCTATTGCGCGCTGCTCTGACCAGTAGCGGTTTTTCCGGTTAAAACTCATAAAACCCACATGCCCACCAAACTCGGGTATTTCCAACATTACCTTAGGGTTATTTTCTACAATTTCACGGGGATAACATTCAGGAGTTAAGAAGGGATCATCTTTGGCACTCACCATCAATGTTGGTATGGTAATTTTTTCAATGTATTGCTTACTACTACTGCGCTGCCAATAATCTTCAGCACTGTCAAAACCATTCATGGGGGCGGTATAGCGACCATCAAAATCATGAAAGTTTTTTATTTTTGAGAAACCTTTTAAATCAATTTCATCAGGGTATAAACGCTGCTTTGCTTTTAGTTTTTGTTTCAGGCTACTCAAGAAATTTTTCATGTAAATCCTATTTCTTGGCTCAGCAAGTTGCACAGAACTTGTTTTCAGGTCGCAAGGTACTGAAAAAACCACTGCTCCCAGAATTTTTTTTGAAAGACGAGCATTGCTTTTACCTAAATGAATAAGTGTTTTGTTACCACCAATACTAAAACCTACTAAGGCGATTTCTTCATAAGATTTGGATTGAGCATAATCAATCACGGTTGAAAGATCCAAAGTAGCGCCACTATGATAAGAAGACAAATGCCGATTAGGCTCACCACTACATGAACGGAAATTCCAGGCAAGTACATCCCATTGATGCTGCAGCGCAGTATTCGCCATACCTAACATATATGGGCGCCGACTATGACCTTCGAGACCATGCGTAAGTATTAGCAAGCGCTTGTTACCTGATCGCGCCCAATCCAGATCGATAAAATCACCATCAGGTGTATCAATACGTTCTTTAACAAAGAAATGGTCATCCAGTTTTCTGAACACCGAGGGGTAGATACTTTGCAAATGTCCATTCTTTAACCACCATGAGGGATGATAACGCATACGTATAATTACCTTAAAAAAAAGCACCTTAGAATAGTTATAAACCAATATATTCATACTAGAACATCATAAATAATGTTCTGATTTTAATCAGATTCAAGCTCATTTTTTACCCTCAGGTAAAAATAGTTCACTTTCTTGAAAACAAGTGTTGACGACCGAAGTTCAACTAGATAATATGCGCCCCGTTGTGACATTCCCCGATAGCTCAGTTGGTAGAGCAACGGACTGTTAATCCGTTTGTCGCTGGTTCGAGCCCAGCTCGGGGAGCCAACACAACACCTCTAGTATCATTCTCTTCATAAAACACATTTAAATTTCACAAACAGTAATTGATAAATACAACAACACTTCAATCTATTTTTATAATATCTACAACTTGCTCAAATAAGATTTTTAAATCAATTTTCTCTGGTTGAAGATACCACTGTAAAAAAGCGCCGTCGACAAATGCGAGCAACCCCCACCTCACGAATGTTCACACTGACAGAAACAAAAACAGACTCAATAAATAGCCGATAAGCATCATACATTTTTTAATTTGTACGCTAATATTAGCATCAAACATTTGCTTCCGGCACACGTTGCATTTCTTCAGCAAGCAACAACATAACACGCTTTAGTCCATTTTTTTTGCCAAGTGAATTTAAATCGATTCCCACAATAAACATCTGTATTTCATCATTTGCGCTAAAGACAAAAAATCTCAGCACTGGAAAACAACACCTTCACATGAGCCTCATCCAACACAAGTATTCAACCCAAAAAGGTTTCATGCACCACCGATGAAATCAGCTTACCCTCCGAAATTGAAACACAACTTTAATTGTACTGCTGACAGAAACGCCCTTTACCAGCAAAAAGTTTCAACAATGGTCGTCTTGGTAAAGACTGATTTAACATATCAATACTCAACAATAAGATTAAACGGAACAACCCAGTACATTCAGTACATGCTTCTCAAGTAAAAAACTCAAACGCCAGAAACAACAAAGCCCCGTAAAATACGAGGCTGAATTGGTATATCCTTATTGCTAATCCTTAGCAAAAATCCCTTTTTCCTATTTCGCTCAATCCAT
>Ga0105348_1002028_pt1 | contig 12708 bp, 15 predicted proteins | sample EN8Hudsemesocosm_2_FD_83504 | JGI IMG/M metagenome (GOLD analysis project Ga0105348, IMG submission 83504) | Methane-oxidizing microbial communities from mesocosms in the Hudson Canyon - EN8C Hudson Canyon | ecosystem: Environmental > Aquatic > Marine > Cold seeps | place: Hudson Canyon... | reverse complement strand
TCAAATATCTTGATACGACCCAGCAGGATTGGGCATATAGCTCAACCAGTTCGATTAAACCTATGTATCTTTATACAGGTCAGATGTGGATTGATGAGCTGGACTTGTATCATTATAAAGCCAGAATGTACGATCCCGAATTAGGTCGTTTCTTGCAAATAGACCCAATCGGTTATGAAGATCAGCTGAATCTTTATGCGTATGTGCATAATGATCCTATGAGCTATATAGATCCGACAGGTATGACAACTTGTTTAGATGAAGATTGTGACCGCTCTTCTATCGACACCGATGTGGATGGAGATGGAACGGCTGATGTTACTTTTGTTAATGATGTTGAAAGTGCTCCAGCTCCACCAAATGATTTTACTACTGAAACAGCGAAAATGCTTGAGAATGCAATCCGTAATTCGAAAGTAGACAGCGTTAATATTAATAGTACTCGTGGTAGTGCAGGTGCTAATAGGACCTCTCCAAGGCATGCGAATGGCCAAGCGGGAGATATAAATAAAGTTGACGGTATGCCCGTTGATCAAAATGGTTCTGGAGTATCACGCTTGCAAGATGCTTTTTCAAATCAATTAAATATTCGAGAAAACTACGGTCCTTCTCGAGTAGAGATTACCAGCACTTTCGGTAATACTATTGATCGTTCAAATCCATTGTCGACTCAAACAACACCATGGGGTAGTAATGCTTACAATAGTTCAGTCGTCAATAAACACAAAAACCACATCCACATTTCTGGTCAAAGATGAAAAATATAATTTCGGTATTACTGTGTATTCTTGCTATAGCTCCTTGTGGTGTGGAAGCAAATAATAATTGTCTTGGTGGTGTGCAATTAGAGGGGGCTAGGCGTTATGAATGTTTAGATACTAATGCATATTTGGCACTTTCTTTGGTGCAGACTAAAACCTCTAATTATTCTAAGGTTGATTTATATAAAATTGATGATGAACTTTTGTTGAATAACGAAGCAGCTGACTACGTATTAATTATTAGTAGCTTAGATATTGGTGAGCCAGCAATTCTTGTTGGTTTCAAATTCCAAGGTATTCTTCGGTTTGGGAAAGAATCTGATGTAAGCAAGGGAGTGTACAAATTAGAAAGTTATGAAGGGAGGCTGGTGTTTGATATTTTATTTAAAGATTATGAGACACTAAAAATCATATCAAAGTAGATAGTAGGGTTTGTAAGACCCTGTAAATAATTCTGTGTAACTGCTCGATTTAAATATAGTCTTTTAAACGGTCTTCGAACATGATCATAAATCGGTTCAAGGCCGTTTTCCAATTTCGTATTGGCATCGTCCATTTTTCAGAGGCTTGACGTATCGCAAGATAAACCACTTTTTTAGCCGAATCTATAAAAAATATAGCGATAAAGGAAGTGGACGATCAGATGCCTTGAATGATCAGAAAAAAATTCCGGGGAACAAAGCGGTTAATAATGAAAAGAATTCCGATACTTCTCAAACTAAAACAGATGAAGGAGGAAGAACTAATGTGCATACTTCATCTGGTAATAAAGGAGCTGATTCAAAAGCAGGTAACGCCAAACTAGAAGTTAATCGCCCCAAAGGGAAGTCAAATGTGAAAGTTGAATACGTTGAAAAGGAATAATGACATGAATATTGACGAGTTGAGATCTGCAGCAGATAAAATATATGAAAATATTATTAGTTTAAATGTCAATCTTGATAATGTAGCGCCATATCTTCCTTTGAAAAATTCTAAGTGGGGTGTTATATGGTTCGATGAGTATTACGATATGAGTAAGGACTTAACGTTATTGATGAACCCTATCTTGCTAGAGAAAATTTATGATGTCGTTAAGAGGAAAGAAAAGCTTTACTTTTATGATGGAAAAAACGTATTGCATTCAGATGATTTAATAGATTTGTCGGATAACGAGCAAGTATGCAGCTTAGTTTTACCTTTTTATGCATTTGATGAATCATCGGAGTGGCTTTTAGAATTTCACATAGAGGGGTGTAATTTTTATGGTAATAAAAATTATATTGCTTTAGTTGTGGAGCAACTTGGGGGGGTAAATGAAGTTATATCCATGATATCTACCTCATTGGAGGAGTGGAAGGCTATAAGGCCATTAAGTGAAAATGAAATAGAGTATCAGGATAACTTGAATAAACGATTACGAGAACTATGTAATTCGCCAGAATAGTGTAGGTTTTTAATATTATTTGTAGTGGTTCAGACATGATCTGACAGTTGCCTGTTTTTCAACTGGTATCTGTCAGATTAAATTTGAGCTAAATTCTTTTCAGCCCAAACCGATGAATTACACAGATCCAACCGGGAAAATAGCTTGTGGTGGTGCTTGTGTTGTTGGGATTGGCGTAGCAGCTTACCGAGGATATAATGCCTACAAAGCTTATAACAAATATAAAACCACAGTAGCAGTAGCAATTTCAGCGGCTGTCGCAGCAAACCAAGTCTATAACGAATCTTCTGAAGGTACGCGAGAACTTGGTGACCTAGAACCAATCCACGACCCTAATCACGCTCAAAACGATCCTGAAATAGGAGAGTTGTCAGATGGAGAATTGGGTGAGGCTATTAAGAACCCAGAAAATGGCGATAAAGTTACTGTTAGAGGTAATAAAGTGCTTGATGGAAACACTCGGGTTAATGAGGCAAAAAGTCGGGAATGGGCTAGTGATACTCCGATTCCAGTCATTGAGTTGCCCGAGTTACCTGATAATATTGATGATGATCCACTGGGTCCTTATGGAGATTAATTATTTTGACCACTGAAATTAATAAAGAGCGAGAGTTAAATAAAGCTCTTTTTTATATGATGCATATAGCTTTTGTTGAAATCCGCTCCTCTGAAAGCCTGAATGCATCAAAAAAATTTGCAGACGTTTTTCATAATGTACCTCTGATGCTTTCAAAAAGCTCTAGTGTTGAGGAAGATTTTAGTATATACGAGAAAATCCTTGAAAATTCTAAGCGTTACGATATGGAAGGCTATATGGAGTCGTTGAAAAACAAAGCATTAAAATCAGTAAAATAGTGGTAGCTAAATGTAATAAGCCCCGAATGCGGGGCTATTTATTTTTTTACTATCCACAATTTAAAACATCAACTACCTGTCATACACCTCAATGGTGTTTTGCGTTCTTATCTCAACCCTGGCTTGTTCCAGCCAAAAAAGCACGTAAATTAATCTAAGGAATTGGCCGTCAAGCGCCAGTAAGGTTCTTATCACTAATTGTTGCCTCTCGTTTCCTGTTTCGGTATTAGCACTCTATGAATTTGATTTAAATATCAAGTTTCCGGTTACACAATTAATCAGTTTTTTGAAGTATGATCTTCCTCTGATAAAACGGACACATGATTCTTCTATCTAATGCCTATAAGGCACTAGCCTAACTCAAATTATTATTGGTTCTTCCAAAGAGAAAGCAAGTTACTGGCGGATAGCCTTATCCTTACTATGAAGTTAAGTGAACTTTTCAACTGCCTCTATATCCGATTCGTGATCCTACCATGTGAGCCTCCAAAAAATGATTAACACGCTTAATTATGTGCTATTGAATCTAAAATAAGTGCAACTAACCAACACATTCACATCTGTCTGTTTACTAAAACACCTGTGATTAAGCTGTCGTTTATGTATCGAAGTAGGGTTTCGACAAATAACAATTGACAGCTATGATAGGTTAAACATGGATCAAACTAATTTGTAGGAATACTCTAGTTGATCAGAGATATTTCGCCAAAGTAGAGAACTAGGAAGCCTCCGCTTTCTTAGCCAACCTTATATTTTTAATCTTCAATGCCTTCTCAGATGTCAGGGTCAGCTGAAAGAACTAAATTAGGGGGCTATTCTTCTAGCTTTAAGTTCAAATCACTTCCCCCAATAAAATATTCAGAGTGAATCTCTACAACCCTCTAGATTCACTTTAGACTTCGACATAAATTGATAATATTCTTAGTTTGATGCATGATGGAATTATCTACTTAACTTATTAATATTCGAATCATGGAAGATACTCACTTATCACCTAAATTTAGGTTGTTCCGTTGGATTGGCGAAAGGCTTACTCAAAATCTGTGGGCAGTAAACTTAAATGACGAAGCTCTATCCTAGGTCTATCGAGAAACAATATGCTTTTTCCAAAAAGACTATGTGGCACTAAATAATCAAATTGCCTCTCTGCACAGAGAGTTCAAGGATACTTGGTATACATATGTCGAGCTTGGCAAAGATGACAAGAACATGGAAGAACAGCTGCAAACTATCTATATTCAGCTTAAAAAAGCAGCAGAAATGGGGACTACTGTACTTTGCAACGATTTAATTGCTCATCTGACCAATTATTTTGAACGATCCCGAGTTACAGCTTCAGGTCAATGCCGCGTTGGAATATACGTATATATAGGAGATGGCAAGCTCGCAAATACAAGCTACGGAACAGGATCGGAAACGAAAAAGATAAGTAATCATGCTATTTTCAGTGAGGTTTTAGCTAGCTCTTCATGCAAAGCCTATCTGGATAACAATATTCCAAATTCGGTAAAAGTATCCACTCAAAATGGTTCAACGAAGTTAATCGACTGCGATTTGGACCCATCAAGAGTTGTAAGTTACTACGCACTTATGAAAAAGATAACCAATAGCTTATATTGGGCGAGAAGTAGAAGAGATAAATGCATAAAACTAGATGAAGACTGGTATAAATGTATTAAAGACAACGCTGGTAAAGATACCTTCTGTAAATCCCACCTTAGCGTACCCATTACATTCTCTGGTCATTTAGAATCTCTTAAACTGGAAAGCGTAGCAGCATTAAAAAGACAAGAGAACAATAAGGATGGTTATGAAAATGGCAATTTAGGTGTGCTGGTTGTGGACTATCCAGAAGCACATTTTTTCGATAAAACTGACCCTAAGATGTCTCAATACGGCAATACAGATGTCAACTTAATGTATTTCTTTGCAGATTTGCTTTCAATGGCCTTGTTGTTACAGCGAGATTATCTAACATCCTCTAGTACTGTGAACAGCTATCAATCACACTTCCCATATACTAACGGAGAAGCTGCATGAAAGATTCAGATACAAATGAAACCGTGCTCGAATTGAGTTTCCCAAATCTAATGTCTTTCGATGAGAAAGCTAGTTTACGAATGCAAGTTAGTAGCTGTAATTTAGAGGAGACTCGAAGAAAGTATTTAGAACTTTCTCACGAGATCAGGGAGCGTAGAAACAAGGGCTCTCGAAGAAGAGCTCCTTTAGCTCAGGTAAGGTAATTTATAACAAATCACTAGGGAATTCTATTGGTGAATTCCTCTGGGGATCTGTACATTAGCCTGAGTTGTATTAGTTCGACTAAAATTTAATCTGACAGTCACTTTTAAAATGAGCGACTGTCAGGTCGGGGCTGAGCTATTACAGTTTAAAATTTGCTACTGAACTAGTTTCTTAACAATAGCATTAATGTACAGCTTTGATGCTTTCCCCCAAGCGGCCACCATATCTTTACCGGCTATATGTCCTTTAGCCAAAGCGCCATAATCCGACCAGCCTAACTGAGCGTGACTACCATCAAAATGTACTTTAGCATCATTAAGGCTTACCCTCTCGTTGATTAAGTTATATTCAAAGTGAATTCTGCCGTCCGCGAAGGTGTCTAGATTACTCAAAACCTGTTGATATTTCACAACCACTTCTTTTTTGTCGTCAATGCGTTTTTGGTGGAAGTCCTTTTGACGTTTAAGTTCACTGCTCTCTCTTTTGACTTGCTGCTTATAATGTTTGATAGAGCTTTCATTACCGCTTACATTGGCTTGAGACAGTTTTTCTTTAGCTGCTTCTAAGTAACGAGCATACTTATCAACTATCTCAGGATTTTTAGATTCCAACTTAGCTACGTCGTCCGAAATAGTTTTAATTGCTTTCTCAATTCTCGTTTTTACAGCACCAATCGTTTCATCGCTTGTAGTAAAGAAGCAAGTGAATTCAACAATGCTATTTCCACTATTACCGTCCGATGAAGACCATTCTGTATCATCACAAAATTCATAGCTATCGAATACTTGTCCGATTTTGTAGTTAGTTGCTCCTTCGATTCTCCATTCTTTGACCTGATCAATATTTGAGTCGCTACAACCTGATATTAAGAAAGTGGCAATGAAAGAAATGAGCATTTTTTTATTCATGGTAAGTCCTTTGGTGATTCAGCTTTGTGAATTATTGAGTGATTAAACTCGGAAGCTACAATCCGGTCCCTATTGGCAAATTAAAGAATAGAGTTGCCGTGATCAGTGATCACAGCAGCATTCTTTTATCATAATTTGTCTCGAAGATCGAGACAAGTGGTTTTGTCGATATATTCGAGACATGAAGAAACAAATTTATTCCGAAACCAATGAAGCCTTTGTTGAGTGGCTGAAGTTGGAAAGAGAGAAAAAAGGCCTATCACTTAGAGAAGTCGGAAAGTTAATTGGTCGGCACCACTCGATAATCGGAAATGTTGAAACACAAGTTCGGCGGATGGATGTTGCTGAGTTTATAGAATATTGCGATTTGCTTGATCTAAATCCACAAGATTGCTTTGATTACGTCAAGAAAAAGAAAGAGTTATCTCAGCGAGTCTTCAGTCAAAGGTTAAGCAGGGATGACAGCTAGTCTCGGGCGAGTCATCTCGGTAAAGTCAGATATGCCTATCCTTTATAGAAGAATGGATGGGAGACGATTTAGCATCTCTAATTATACCAATCATTAAAAGGGGTAAAGGTGAGCACAGGTAAGGACACTCTGAAATGAATTCCCTGGTTTATGCCAAGGTATTACGCCTACGTATGCCCTGCTTTCAACTAAATGTGACATGTTTGATTCCTTTTAAATGTTTAAAAAGTGTTTAGATGCTAAGGCTGAATGTGTGATGACAGTTACTGTACTAGTAGTTATCAAGAACGTTTTCATCGATTGTTTTTCCCAGAGTTGAGCCTGCTAGACCACCAGCAGTTCCTCCTACTAAACCGCCAATAATTGCGCCTGCTAATCCACCTAATACTGCACCAATAGGCCCTGCTATCATTCCTGCAGTTGCCCCTAGTTGTGCGCCGCTATAAGATGCAGCTACGCCACCAGCTGCTCCTGCAGCAGTACCTACAGTTCCGGCTGTTTTTCTTCCTGTGTTCTTAGTTACGATTGAATTTAAGTTGCATACTGGACAGCTTATGTTCATTATTAATTACCTCTTATGTATGAGTGATGTACAGCTTAAAAGAACTTAAGCTGATATTTCATTGAAGTAATGTAGGGCTGAAAGTTGATAGAATACGGTTAATGCGATGAGCTATTTGAAATAAACCTGTTACAACTTGATGTTAAGTGCACTAGTGAATAAGGAAGTCTAAATGGAATCTATATTTAATTTTTTGACAGTTTATTTTAGTAAGTGGTTTCCAACTATAGTTAAGCATGAGGTTGATATAATATTTGATAAGAATCCTGTTAGTTTGGGTATGGTTCCTGATTTATTGCATGATGACTTTAGAGTGTTATTTCGGGAATTAAAGAAGCTGGATTCATTGATGGATAAAAATATATCAACTACGGAGTTAGAAAGAAGAGACTTGTCAGGGTTTTATAAACGCGCTAAAAAATTAAGAAAATCAGTGAGGGAAATACAAGTTGTTTCAAGTTTTCAAACCCCTGAAATCCTTAGTATCTCTGATGGGTTGTCGATGATTAATACCTATATTGAATATCATGAAGGGGCAATAGGTGCTTCTATTGATCGCCGGCCAGATCGTGTAAAGCGCTGGGGATTGACATCGAATCCAGCGCGATCAATAGTTTTAAGCTGCTCCAGAAAATTACAAATTGAAATTAGTAGGATGGCTATGTCGTAAAGAGAAAGTACTTTTCCAGTCGAGTCTTAATTGTTAGGGGCTAAAGTACATATAATGGATAGGCGCTATAGCCCCCTCTAAAATCTTATCCATACGCTAAATTATCGGTAGAAAATTTCATATAACAATGAAAATCGTGCCTGAAACCATCAAATTATATCATCTATAAAGTTCTTAGGGATAACGTCGATAGCGTTAATCGATAAAGCTACAGCAGTTAGTTGGAGTATGCGAGATCTATCTATGCAATTACTATCAGTATAGATGACTAGTTCGACAGATCGTTTATTTAATTATAGGCCTGAGTAATCGGTTGAGGTTGCTATAATGATTTTGCAAATTTAATGAAGATCTAATATTGTTTACGGAAACAATAAGTTCGCTTTTATATCTTCTAGAGTTTAATTACTTCTGAATATCAGGTTGTATGGAATACAGTCTTGGAAAAGGCAGGAGTATGAAAGTGCTAACTCAATTTGTGCAGATATTAAAAATTAACTGGAGCTCTAATTTTATGAAGTCTGTTTGTTATGCAAGAATATCTGAAACTCTAATGAAGTATTTGGTCTTAGCGTTACTTTTTCCTGCTGTTGTTTATTCTTCTAATGAAGTTACTCCTAACTCTAGGGTTACTACTTCGTTGAAGGTGCGTACTGCTCCAAATTCAAGTGCGGCTATCATTGGCACGCTTGCTCCTGGGGATACTAGAACGTTTCTTTCATCATTACCTTACTATTATGAAATAATGTATAGGGATGATCAAAAAGGGTATATTCATAAAGGGTATAGCAAATTAATAAATAATACTCCTGATCTGACTGGTGTAGTTAGTAATGAACCAAAGCTTGTATTTCACTTTATAGATGTTGGACAAGGAGATGCTACTTTAATTTCATGCCCTAATGGTGAGAATATTTTAGTGGACGCTGGAAGTACCAGTGGAGCGTCTGCAGAAAACCTTCGGGAGTATATCGAAGATACTCTACGTAATAGGGAGTATAGAATTCACTCTTTAATTATTACACATCCAGATGCTGATCATTATAATCTTTTAGAAGAGGCACTGGGTGGAATTCCTATTACTAATGCGTATTGGGCAGGAGTTTATCAGGACTTTAGGGGGCGGGAGTTTAAGGAGTGGTTTTTTGGCAATCACCCTCCATACAGTAAGCTAATTCGTTTAAGTGAAGAATTTTTTAATGACGAAAGAAATGCCAATACTGATATAACTTGTGGTGATGCCGATATTTATATTTTGGCTGCTGGTATCAAAGCCAAAAGAAGTAGAAAGAATGCACTTAGTATTGTGATTATGGTCGATTTTGGCGATCTAGAAGCAATTTTAACCGGGGATGCTACAACTGATACCGAAGCAGCTATTATGAGTCGTTATACTTCTGATTGGTTAAATGTAGATTTATTAAAAGTCGGCCATCATGGTAGTTTGGTTACATCAACAAGTCAGCAGTGGGTAGATACATTAAAACCGAACTATTCAGTAATAAGTGCTGGTTATAATAATTCTCATGGTCACCCCAGGAAGGAAGTGGTTGATCGCTTGTTACCTCATATTAGTGATACTACTTCGAGTCATATACTAACCGTAGCATCAGGAAAGCGCGGAAGTTATAATTGGGAGGCTCCAGACGAGTACTCTGATAAAAATGTCTATTCAACGGTGAATTCAGGCACTGTCGTAGTAGAATTTAATAGAGATGGATCAATCATAATCCAGGAATAATTGGTATTTAAATTATGTTAATAACTATTTTACTATTCGTAATTGTTGTCATGTCTGGAGGAGTTGGTGGGGCGGCGATGTTTTATGGTCGGATCACCTCTCAAAAGAAACAATTCTCTGCTATAGAAATGAATAAGCTCTTTGGCGGGGAGAATTCGGCAGATGCTAAGGAAATTATGGGGCCTATGCAGGACTCAAATTCATTTCCAGACAAAAAAGACCAGCTTGCATCCGACAAGGCTACGCTCCTATCAGACATATTTGTTGGGGCTGTTGCAGCCTTAATTGGTGTTGCTGTGATTATTAAAGCTTTTGAATTCGATGTGTCAGGCGCGTATATCGAAATGATTGAATATCAATCCTGTTCTGAAGCCACAGGTAGTATTCATTCTGAGATTACTACAGTTTGCTCACTTAAGGATAGGCAGGAGTATGCAGAAGCTTATAGTAGGGTTCAAACTCAGCGATATGAGGCTTGGCTTTATTTGATAGCTCTATCTTTGATTTCAGGATTTATTGGTATTCGCTTAATTGAAAATATTTCGAATCAAGTTATGGAAAAGATACGGCAATTAGATAAAAAAGTGGATGAATCAGGTCAGGCTGCTAGGGAAGATATAGGGAAGCTTTATTTGAGGTTAGATCAAGAAAAATCGCAGCTTGGCAGTTTGCAAGCTGAAAGATTGCTCTCTTTAGCTAGGCGTTATGAGTCATTGCAAGACCAGGATGCTACGATCAAATTCTGCTTAGAGTCTATTGCTATAAAGCCGACATCAAAGGCCTATAGTATACTTGCTCTCGCTCAAAGTTTGAAAGATGATAATCCTAAGGGCTGGGCAAAAGCAATTGATAGTTATGCTAAAGGGTTTGAAATAAATGATGATGCTAGTAAATTAGTATCCTTTGATATGTATTATAATCGTGCTTGTTTGAAGAATCTTCTTAGTAAGAGTAAAACTGGTGCTGAAAACACATTTGCTGAGATTGTGGATGACTTGGTGGAGGCTCAAAATATATCTGAGGATAAGTTCAAAAAGAACTTCGCTTTAGATATACTGGGCCAAGAAGAAGTCGCTAGTATGGATATTGAGGATAAAAACCTTGTTTCTGTGCCGAAAGGCGACTTGGCTAACTTAAGAGAGAAGCTATTAGAAATAAGCGCGTTTTCGAAATTTAAGTGAACATGAAATTTTGTGATATACTAAATAAACAAACCAATAGAGAGTAAATAGTCATGCTATTAAGTAGAACAACCAGCAATGGTTAATGTCTTTTAGTTTGATTGCCTTATATAAAATAACCTTTCAAATCAATAGGTTATGTTTGTGTTAGGTAAGTGTCAAATAATAGGACTGCACTTCTATGGCCTCTCTCTTATTGCTTTTTGTAATAAGAGGAGGGGGCGGTCTACTGAATGGGGAATATTCGAATGGCGTAAGCTGCCTGTAATATATTTAAATTCTTAGTGTTTGCTTTACTCTTAAGCTTAATGCTTCATCAACACTCTGTTCCAATAATTAGCGTAATCTACTGTTTTTCTATTATTACCAAGTCGAAATTAACTTGATTGGAAAGCATTAGGCGATAGCTTTTAGGTTGTCGGAATTCAAAATATGTTTTGACCACCAGGTCATCATAGACCTCCTTCTTTCGATATACTCTGCACGATTATAAGCTGATCGAACTTCATTTTTATCCACGTGTGCTAAAGCTGCTTCCACTAAATCGTAATCAAAGCCATGCTCATTTAAGATTGTGCTACCTAAGGCTCGAAGTCCGTGTGCTACTAATTTATTTTCATAGCCCATGCGTTTAAGAGCCATGTTGGCTGTCTGGCTGTTTATATGAGTTCTTGGATTTCTATCAGATGGGAACACAAATTCTCTGTGGCCGCTAATTGGTTTAATTTGCTCGAGTATATCTAAGGCTTGTGCAGTTAGAGGGATGCTGTGCTCTCTACGTTTCTTCATGCGTTCAGCTGGTATAGTCCAGATAGCATTGTCAATATTAATCTCATCCCAACGTGCTCCAGCAGCTTCGCTGGGGCGTGTAAGGGTATGCAACTGCCATTCTATTAAATGACGTGTTACTCGCTTGATACTTGCGCGATTTATGGTCTGCATCAATGCAGGTAGCTCTTCAGGTTTGATCGTAGCAAGGTGCTGCTTCTCAGGAGTTTTGAAAGCCTTGCCAATACCAGAGAGAGGGTTGTGTTCTATTAGACCTGTATTAGCTGCAAATACCATGATTTCATTCAAGCGCTGGCAGAGACGTTTAATTGTCTCAAGGCTTCCTTTGGCTGCAATAGGGGTTAGTTGTTCGATAACTTTTTTTGCTTGGAGCTTATCAATAGGATATTTGCCAAGGCTTGGAAAGATATGTAGTTCGAGAGAGGTCCAGGTTTTATTGGCATGGTCTTCCGATACCGTACTGCGTTTTACATCTATCCACTGCTTGGCTATGTGCTCTAGAGTATTTCCTAAGGCTAGCTTTTGAATATCGTGTTGCTGTTCTCTATGATCGAGTGGATCAATATCATCAGATACAAGTTGGCGTGCTTCATTACGTTTTTGTCTTGCGTTAGCTAACGAAACATCTGGATATATGCCTAGTCCCATATTTTTACGCTTCTTGGTAAAGGGCTGGTAATAATTAAAGATCCAGAGCTTTGAGCCTGTTGGCTTAATGCGCAGTGCTAGGCCTTGGCCATCATTAAGGCTGTACTCTTTCTCTTTCGGCTTAGCCTGTTTGATCTGAGTATTTGTTAGGGGAGTAGTGATTCTGGCCATGTTAGTAACACTGAGGCAGTGCTCGGTTGTTGGTGTTACTATCAATGTTACTAAAAAACGCGGATCTTACAAGACCTTGTGGGACTCTATTAGACACAAAAAAAGCCCAGGACCTTGTGGTTATGGGCTTTCTTGGAAGGTCTAGAACTTACTTGGACCTTAATATGGTGGAGGCGGTGGGAATTGAACCCACGTCCGTCAATCCGCCACTAACTGATCTTCACATGCTTAGCCACTTTATTAAGTTAACCCGTCACGGCCCAAGAGGCAGGGAGTTCGGGGC
>Ga0105348_1002026_pt1 | contig 12713 bp, 10 predicted proteins | sample EN8Hudsemesocosm_2_FD_83504 | JGI IMG/M metagenome (GOLD analysis project Ga0105348, IMG submission 83504) | Methane-oxidizing microbial communities from mesocosms in the Hudson Canyon - EN8C Hudson Canyon | ecosystem: Environmental > Aquatic > Marine > Cold seeps | place: Hudson Canyon... | reverse complement strand
TTCCCGATGACATGGGGTCGAGGATTAGCAGTTTCCTATCTCTAAACCCTCAGAATAAGTACGGTAAGCATGAATATAACTTGCAGAATTTTGGTCTCACCCATGCGGGTGAGCGCCAAAGATTTGCGAAGTACATTGAAAAGCATAATTTATAAACTGGGCTGAGCTATATCCCTTTTTTGCTGCAAAATTTTCACATTATGGGCCGAAGTGACACATTTAGCTCATCTCTAAACTTTGTACAGTCGCCAGTGAGTGCGTAGCCTACTAGCTCGCCTTCTGGAGTCTTGAACACAGCTTTGACTCCCTTAGGGCTCTCTATATCTATATGCCACTGCCCAGCAGTTTTAGGCGGAGGTGAGACAGTTACAGGGAACAAGGTGGTTTTAATAATCACGGGCATAGTGCCGTAATAGACTTGCTGTTCATCCCCATTAATCGTTGACGCTAATTTCTTGGCGCCTTCGACCAGTGGCGCTACGTAAAACAATAGATGTGTATCTACCTCTGCGCAATCTCCAAGAGCATAGATATTATTCGCACTTGTTTTGAGGCTTCTATCGGTGATAATACCTCTGTTGGTTTGTAAACCTGCCTCTTTAGCCAAAGTAAGGTCTGGTCGCACACCAACAGCCGATAGGACAATATCTGCATTTACTTCCTTACCGCTGGCAAGGGTTGCTTTGATGCCTGTTCCTTGAGTTTCAATTTTCTCTACAACGGTTTCAAAGTGGAACTGGACGCCGGCATTTTTAAGAGCATTCTTAACTGAATCTGAAGCGGCTTTTGGCATCAGAGTGCCCAGAACTGAGGGTAGAGGATCAACAACTGTAACTTCATATCCACTTTGAATGAGATCATTGGCATACTCAGATCCAATAAGACCACCACCAATTATAAGCACGTGCTTTTTTCCTTCCATGGCTTGACGAAAAGTTGAGTAGTCCATCAAATTATTAATGGAATACACTGATTCCAATCCATTGCCGGCGATTGGTAATTCAATGCACCGGGCCCCCGTAGCCAGAACGAGTTTTGCGTATTTCAGCTTTCCACTCGTTGTTTCAACAACTTGATTATGTTCATCAATAGATTTTATAGAGTTAAATGTCTGTATTTCGGCCCTAAGTTCCAGAGCCATCTCTTCAGCCGTGGCTGTGGCTAACTGATCTGGGCTTTTATTGGTGTGATACCCCGTAGAGATAGCGGGTTTATAGTACATACGCCCATCATCACTCGTGATCATAATCAAAGGTGTCGTTGTATTTAGCTTTCTGTACTCCCTTGCAAGGTTATATCCAGCAAGACCAGTGCCCACAACGATGACAGGTAGCTGATCTTGATCAATCAACTCCAAAGTGTCAGTTGTTTTAACTTTACTTTGTGCACTCTCAGGTGCACTAACAGCAATCATCTCAAAATCTTGTTTACCCACCCCACAGTCTGGGCATGTCCAGTCGTCTGGGATATCCACCCATCGGGTACCTGGTAAAATATCATCATCCGGCCATCCTTTAGATTCGTCATAGACCCAGCCGCAGATAATACATTCCCAAATCTGGAATGGTTCGCCTGAATTTGTAAAGGTTGGAGCCTCTCCCGGTGCTTCTTTTATAATCGTTGATGATTGATCAGCGGAGGGAGTGATCGGAGCGGTAGAAGCAGCAGAAGTAGGGATTGGAGCCGGGGATGGGCCAGTTTTAACCATCTCAAAATCTTGTTTTGAAACGCCACACACTGGGCAGGTCCAATCTTCAGGAACATCTTCCCATCGCGTACCGGGAGCGATGCCATCCTCAGGGCAGCCAAGAGACTCATCGTATAACCAGCCGCAGATTATGCACTCCCAAATATTAAAGGTATTCATGTTCGTTCCTTTGACCCAATTTAAGACGCATTTTACATAGATAAATGCGTCAAGTTAAAGCTATCTTAAGTTTGTAAAGCTATCATAAAGATTATTGGAATAAAGAGACATTTGGTTGAACACTATTTACTAACCCTTCTTCATCCAAATGGACGATTCCAGAATTCGTGCTATTACTATAACGTCTAGTACTATAAAAATTGTGGGAGATAGATGATGGCGAAATCAGCAGACTATAAATTGGGTCCCAATACCTATCCAAGGGGATGGTTTGTCGTTGCCGAAAGCAGCGAGTTAACCACTGAGCCTTTGGCGATAAGTTTTTTTGGTGAAGATTTAGCTCTGTTTCGTGGCGCCAGTGGCAAGCCAGTCTTATTAGATGCGTACTGTGCTCACATGGGCACCCATTTAGCAGACAGTAAAAGCTCCATGATCGTAAAGAACAATCAGCAAATTGAGGGCGACTCCATTCGCTGCCCCTACCATGGCTGGCGTTATAACGCTCAAGGGCATGTTGACGATATACCCTATTCTAATGGACCATGCCCAAAATCTGCGTCTATTAAATCTTACCCAGTGATCGACAACATGGGCTGTGTCATGGCTTGGTATGATCCAGATGATCGAGAACCAGATTATGAGGCGCCCAAACTACCAGAGTGGGATGATCCGCAGTGGGTAAGGTGGGAACTTGATCATTTAGGTAAGCTTAATATACACCCACAAGAAATAATTGATAATATTGTCGATGTTCAACACTTAGGGCCAACTCATGGTGCACCCAGTGAGTATTTTGAAAATGAAATTAGAGACCATGTCTGCATCCAACGCCAAGGTGGGCCGATGCAGTTATACCAAACTTATCTCAACACCAGCACTTGGTATACCGGACCTGGAATACTGTTGTCTAAACAAGAATTTGCTGGGATGGTCATTTTCGAGTTAATAGCTAATACGCCAGTAGAGGATGGTGTTGTGAAATGTTGGCATGGCTGTTTAGTTAAGGGTTCTGCAGAGATTGCTACCGAGGCTGATATTGTCATGGCTAGAGAGGCCCAAGCTGGGGCGTTAGAAGCCTTCAGTGCGGACTTTAATATTTGGCAGAACAAACGACCTGCACTCAAAATCATGCAGTTAAAAACGGATGGACCCTTTAGAACGGGCCGTAAATGGTACTCGCAGTTTTATGTATGTCCTGATGATGTCCAAGCTATACAGCAAGAAACTAATGGCATGCACCTGACGCAGGGATTGCAAACCTCTGAGCAGGCAGGCCAAAATATTGATGATGGGTTAACATTTTAACCAATCACTTTTATTAGGGTAAAAAAAGGAGGCTATATAGCCTCCTTTTTGTGCCTATGACGGACTTAAAGATTAGTGATTTTCTGCCGCTTTGGCGCCCCCAGGAATGCGAATATTATCCACTAGTGCTTGGACAGTTGCTGGCGGCTTAGCAGTCAGGTGACTGATTGTCATGGCAATCACAAAATTCAGTAACATGCCTATGGCGCCAATACCTTCTGGAGAGATACCCCATAACCAATACTCTGCACTGTTGAGTTCTGGCGCAACAAATTTGAAGTACGCTATGTAAGCAAAGGTAGATACTAAGCCTGCTAGCATTCCCGAAATAGCACCCTCTTTGTTGGCGCGTTTGGAAAAGATACCCAAAAGTAATGCTGGAAAAAGGGATGCAGCGGCAAGGCCAAACGCAAAAGCAACGACTTGGGCGACAAAGGCGGGAGGATAGATGCCAAATAGTCCGGCGATACAGACCGCAACGGCTGCCGCTAAGCGGGCATAGAGCAATTCCTGTTTCTCAGTTATTCTTGGGAGGAGGGTCTGTTTAAGTAAGTCATGAGAGATTGCGCTTGAAATAACCAGTAGCAGCCCAGCAGCCGTTGATAGAGCGGCGGCCACGCCACCAGCGGCAACAAGAGCAATCACCCAGCCGGGCAAGCCTGCAATCTCAGGGTTGGCCAGCACCATAATGTCTCGGTCGATATAGACTTCGTTGGCAGACTCAGTGGATTTATTATTTAACAGTCGCTCGCCATGACTACCACGAGTGCCATCAACATCAAATATCGGTTTCGCAGGTGATAATGCGGCACCAGCGCCATATTGCATAACGCCGTCATCATTTTTATCATGCCAGGCGATTAACCCTGTATTTTCCCAATTACCAAACCATTCTGGAGCTTCATCATAGGCGGTATTGTGGACTGTATCGACTAAATTAAGACGTGCAAATGAGGCCACCGCCGGAGCAGTAGTATATAAAATGGCAATAAATACAAGAGCATAACCTGCGGACAAACGTGCATCAGACACCTTGGGTACCGTGAAAAAGCGCACCAAGACGTGAGGGAGTCCAGCCGTGCCAAACATTAGGGCTGCGGTAATTGCAAAAACATCAATGGTTGATTTGCTACCTGCGGTATAGGCACTAAAACCAAGGTCTAACAATACGCCGTCGAGCTTTTGCAACACTGATAGACCTGAACCATCAGTAACCTCAGCACCAAAGCCCAGCTGAGGAATGGGGTTGCCCGTGATCATGATAGATATAAAGATTGCTGGCACCATGTAAGCAAAAATCAGAACACAATACTGAGCTACCTGAGTGTAGGTAATACCCTTCATACCACCAAGTACGGCATACATAAAAACAACAGCCATACCAATTATCACACCCGTATTTACGTCTACTTCAAGAAACCGAGAAAAAACAATGCCCACGCCACGCATCTGGCCAGCAACATAGGTAAAGGAAACGAAGATCAAGCAAACCACCGCAACAATGCGTGCAGCCTGGGAGTAGTAGCGCTCGCCAATAAAATCGGGAACAGTAAAGCGTCCAAATTTACGTAAGTAGGGCGCTAGAAGAAGTGCCAGCAGGACGTAGCCACCTGTCCAACCTAATAAGTAAACCGAACCATCGCGACCAATAAATGAAATGATGCCCGCCATAGAGATAAACGAGGCAGCACTCATCCAGTCGGCAGCAGTGGCCATGCCGTTTACTACGGGGTGCACTCCACCACCGGCGACGTAAAAGTCTTTGGTGGATCCGGCCCGTGACCAGATTGCGATCCCTATGTAGAGAGCAAAAGATGCGCCCACAAACAAATAAGTTAGTACTTGCGTGCTCATGATTGCGGCTCCTGATTGCTGTCATCATCCCCGACATCAAACTGTCTATCTAATATTTTCATTTGTCGCGCATAGACAAAAATGAGAGCAACAAACACATAAATAGCACCTTGTTGAGCAAACCAGAACCCCAATTTAAAACCGGCGATGGTAAATTGATCGAGCCAATCGACAAGAATGATCCCACAACCGAAAGACACGGCGAACCAAACCACCAAGAGTTTGGCGAGGAGTTTCAAATTGGCTTGCCAATACAGAGTTTGATTATTAAGTGCGGTCTCATGCTCAAGCTGGTTGCTCTTTTCTTCAGTATCCATGGTAATTCCTTATTTTTTATTAGCTTTGGTTGCGCAAAAGCTTTTATTTTTCTTTAAATATAAGAGTATCAAGATCTAATTCTAACGGACTATATTATTTACGTCGGATATAAATCTTTTAGTGCTTGACCCGCTTTATTTCGAGAACTACTTCCTCTGCTAAAAGTTGATTGATGCTTAATTTGGCTCAGTAATAACTTTATATCGAGTTCGGGTAAATCAGTGTTTTTGTCCTGAAAGAGCTGGCGATCGAGTTGCTCAAATTGTTGCTCAATATCTTTATCTTCTAAACTAACAGCGAGAGCTTTTAGTGTCTTTGGTGGACGTTCAGCAAATAGTGTTTTACCCCACATTAAAATGGCATCACGCATCGCCATAAGGTCATCACTTTTTGCCGCATCTTCTATTGTTTTTAGCTGCTGCCGTAGTGTCTGGAGTGCAGTGCCTTGAGATTCGATTGAGGAATCCTGGTTCTCCCTGCGAGCTTGAGTTTTTCGTACGATTAACATTGCCACAATTAGCGAAGCAAGAATTGCATTTAATGCTAAAGAAATAGAGATCAGGTTTGAATTAGGTGGCTTTGATATCATCGGGCTTTCAGCAGAAAGATTATTACCTGAGAGCGCCGTAGCGCCAATTATTGCGCCATCATTAGCTAGGTCATCATCTGCATTGCTGACACTGGGTAACACCTGAAGAGTAGTTGATGGCAAGCGCGAGATTTGCTCTCTCTGTTCATTAATGTCCCACCAACGCACTTCGATAGGAGGTAGGGTTATTTCGCCGGACTGGTTTGGAACCAAGGCAAAAGACTCTATCCTCGTTGAAGTTAAACCTTCACTAGAGAGAGATTGATCGAGCTGAGGCTGGTCTGGATAGACACGATAATCTGAGCTCTGGAGTACCTCCAAGGGCGTAATTTGAGCACTACTAAGTCCTTTAGCGGTGATGGTAACAGTGCGTGTAATGGGCTCGCCAACCGTAGCATTCTCTAGATCGCCACTCCAGCGTTGCTCTAAGCTAACTTTGCTACTCGGCATCCAACCTAGCCCGGCAGTTTGACTTGGCGGAGCCTCAATATTCACTTGCACGGACTCGGTGTCACGAATAACTTGATTGCCACGATTATTGAAGACACCAAATTGACTCCGAGTATTTACCTCATAGGCGCCAAAACGCAGACTTGGAATCTCTAACTGCCCAGCAGATTGCGGAAACACTGCATACTTTACCTCCAACACCAAATAAGTTCTGCCGTTCAGCACCTTCTGATAGGTCGTATCACCTAGACGATGAAGCAGGGCGTTGGCTATTTTTAGCTCAGAGAGACTGTAATCTCTCAAGTTAATTGAGGTATACAGGCGGTGAGTTAAGATAATTTGCTGGTTAACATAAACAGTATCGTTATCCACCAGAGTTTCGGTGTATATAGGCTGCGTACCTGGGTTTGCTGCAGTTGGGTTTGCAGGTGCTGCTCGCACCCGTAGCTCCAAAGCATTACTGATATCACCTTTGAAACTAATCGATGGAATTAATAATATTCCTGCTCTCTTGGGACGCAGCTGTATTGTCCAGGCGGTAAATGATTCAGTTTTGCCATTAACATTGCTGTAACTTTGTTGGCGGTTATTAGATAAGACATCAAAGTCGTTGGATAAAGGCTTAAAGTCTGGTTCGCCGGTAAATACTTGGCCGTCATAACGTATTTCTAACCTAAGGGTCTCGTTACTATCCAACACGGAACGGTCAACTTTTGCTGTTAAGTCAGCCCAGCTTAGTGACGTTAATAGGGCTAAAATACCTAAACTCACAACTCGGATAGTTATTTTAAAATAGTTACTCATTTACCAGCGCTCTTCGTTAGTGGGCGGTCTTCGGTTCTGACTACGTTGCCGCGCTTGGTGGCGAAACTTAGCACGAAGGAGACCACCAGGATCATCGGGGATGCGTCGAAGTATGCGTTCAATCGCTTCTTGTTCCTGTTTTTCTTCATCACTCAACTCTTCAACAGAAACCTCTTCTTTTTGTTCTTCCTCTGTTGCGGCTTCATTTTTGTCCTCAGGCTTATCTTGCTCAGGCTGGGCAGGATCTTCATTAGATTCGTTTTGTTGATCCTGATTTTGTTGTTCTTGGTCCTGATCTTTTTGTTCTTGACTCTGCTGGTCCTGATCTTGCTGTTCTTGGCTCTGTTGGTCCTGATCTTGTTGTTCCTGGCTCTGCTGGTCCTGATCTTGTTGTTCTTGGCTCTGCTGGTCCTGATTTTGTTGTTCTTGATTCTGTTGGTCCTGATCTTGTTGATCCTTCAGCTGCTCAACCAGATCTAGATTAAACCTGGCATCTTCCATTTTAGGCTCTTTGCTCAGAGCATTATTGTATGCCTCAATAGCTCCTTCGAGATCCCCTGCTTTTGCCAGTGCATTACCGTGATTGTAGTCTCCGATCGCGCTATCATCTTGGGAGAAATCTGCTATTGCTTGATCAAAGTCTCCGGCTTTGAAGGCAGCGCTGCCACGCCAGCGAGAATCTTCAAATAGATCTTTAGCGGCCTCATAGTTCTCCGCCTTCATCGCTTCTGAGGCTTGCTGATCGGGAGTTTGCCATAAGTCTTGCCATTCTAAAGCCTCAACTGGCTGAGTAGTGAACAGCAGTGGGGCAATTAAAATTACCACGACTGACCCTTTCCTAAAGCTGAGTAGCAACACAGGCAGCAACAAGAGTACCAACCAGTATCCTTGATCATCCCATAGATCGAAAGAACGATCTGTTTCTCGTGTGCTATTTGTGAGCAGTGAGTCCATGCCAGCCAGAAGATTATCTATATCTCGATCATCGGCGCTTAGCGTTTGATAGGAACCACCATTGTTGGCAGCAATTTTTCTTAGGGTTCCTACGTTCAGTTTTGCGACGATAACATTGCCTGCCTTCTTGATAAAACCACCTGCAAAACTAGGAATCGGAGCACCATCAGTTGTGCCTACACCGAGTATAGAAAGCCTGTAGTTACCTTCACCTGAAATAATTGGCGCAATATTACTCAGTGCAGATTTATCAATACCATCAGTGACTAGCAGAATATCGGCTTGCTGGTAGCCGCCGTTCATAGCTAAGTCTATGGCGCTTGCCAAGCCTTCCTCCACATTACTGCCAGTTTCTGGCAATAGATTTGGTTCAAGTACGGGGACCATGCTCACGATGGTATTGCTATCCTCGGTCAGAGGAGACACGGTGTGTGAATCTCCACCATAAACAATCAATCCAACCACACCCTCGGTTCTTCGAGTGAGGATATCGATCAGTTTGTAGCGGGCTCTGACTAAACGATTTGGCGAAATATCTTCTGCTAACATTGAAGGAGAAAGATCTAGAACTACCACCAACGCGGAGTCTTGCTTATGCACAGGTTGAGGTAACTGTTGCCAGGCGGGACCTGCAAGGCCCAGACAGCAAAATATCCAAGCTGAGATCATAAATGCCACAAGCCAGGGACCGCTTAAGGCGTGCTTTCCTCCTGAGCCTTGAAGTAGAAAAGGTAAAAGCTCTGGGTTGATAATAGTTTCCCAGTTGCCAGCATTGCGTTTTCGCCAAGTATAAAAACCAATGACAGCAACAACGGGAAGCAAGCCCAAGAACCACCATGGCCGTAAAAAATGAAAGGTATCAAAAATTTCGGTCAAACTCTCAATCATTACCGTAACCAACCTCGCCTTTGCGTTGACTGGCCGTAAAAACAATTAAGCTGAGGCAAAATGCTAGTCCCAGGGGCCAATGAAATAAACTAACGATAGGTCGAATGGTCTCGGCATCCTGTTCAATAGGCTCCAGTTGGTTCAGTTTCTCGTAAATTGATGCTAGCTCCTGAGGATCTCTTGCACGAAAGTATTGACCGCCAGTGGCCTGTGCAATTGTGATTAATGTTTTTTCGTCTAGGTCTGCACTGGGATTTACCATAGTTCGACCAAATAGCCCACGCTGCTCCTGACGTTCTGCGCCAATACCGATAGTGTATATTTTTACCTTAGCTCGACGTGCTAGATCAGCAGCTTCTTCGGGATTAAGAGCGCCTGTATTATTTGAGCCATCGGTCATTAAAATCAATACACGATGATCCTGTGGTCGATCTTGCAGTCGCTTTACAGATAACCCAATTGCATCTCCTATTGCTGTGCCGTTGCCAGCAAAGCCAATTTGAGCTTCTAGTAATAAGGATTCCATTGTTTCTCGATCAAATGTCAATGGTGTTTGTAAATAGGCTTTTTCGCCAAACAAAACGAGCCCTAAGCGGTCACCCGCACGTTTGATAACAAAATCTCCAACCACTGACTTAACCGCCATCAGACGATTAACGGTTTGGCCACGAATGACCATATCTTCTCGCTCCATACTTCCTGAGATATCAACAGCAATAAGAATATCGCGTCCCTCTGTAGGCAGTGCTACGGGCTCACCGATATAAACTGGACGAGCAATGGCTAGTAGAGCGCTTAGCCAGCATAGACTGAGTAAAATTAACAAAAGTCTGTTGCGCCAGGTAGTCGCTTTTAAGGATACCTGCTCCACGCTGGCTGCCGCTGTAAGCATTGGAGCTCTGAGGGCTCTTATGGTGGTTTCAGCCGGTTTGCGACGCCAACGGTAGATAAAGGGTAGGGGTGCTAACGCCAATGCCCAGGGCCAAATAAGGCTTAACATGTTGATATTTCCTTCAACTTGTCCTGAGCGTAGTGTTGTTTGATCCAGATCTCACTACTATTGATGATGGACTCAGTCAGTTCATTATGTTCTTGCCTGTCATCAGGCCTACCATAAAGCAGGGCATTAAGATCAATAGGTAGATTCTGGAATACTGTATCTTTGCAACTGGCTTGCAAAAAATTTAAAAACGCTGCCAGATCACGACTACTAAAGTGTTGGTCTGGATAAGCACTATTGACCGCTTGTTTAAGTGTTTCCAGAATCATGACTAATCTTTGAGTTGAGGTCAGGTTTAGGTCATGTTTTATCTGTAATAACTGCGCCATCGCTTGTCGCCGATAGAGGTTATTATTATAGGATTTTAATAGCCGCCAAAGCGCCCAACTTACGCATGCAATGAATATAATGATTAAAACCCACCAGCCCGGAGCAAGTGGCCACCAGGATATAGGATCTGGCAAATGAATGCCGCGAAGCTCGGCTAGAGGATCACCTTGCATGATCAGCTACCACGGCGACTGTTGCGCTTTTTGCCGTAAGCACGACGCAGTGTGCTCATGACTGTATCGTCAGTGTTAAAAGGTAATAGGCCTGCAGAGAGTTTTTCGCTAAGTTTCCTTAAACGCAGACTTCGATCTTCAAAAGCTTGTTTGAAACGTTCACGCAATTTAGCGTTACTCGTGTCTAGCAGTGTATGTTGAGCGCCATCACTGACTGCATAGAGGGACGGAGGAGGAAGGTGATGTTCGATATTATCAAAAACATGGCATAAATTTAGATTGCCCTGGCGGGCCAATGCAAACAAATGCTGTTCGCAGGCGTCATTAAGGTCGTGAAAGTCGCTTACGATAAAGATAGTGCTACCGGGGGAAACAAAATGCCGAGCCTCGTCGAGTATTTCGGCCATGCTATAGCGGTCAGTGGGCGGTTGATCCTGCAGGTCTAGTAATTTGGTGCTGTAGTCTTTGAGCCCATGGATAAATTGTAGTACCGCATGATGGCTGCGACGGGGTTTAACATCCATTTGGTGTTGTTCTCCAAATATTATCCCTCCAGAACGATCATTAGCTGATAGTCCCGCCCAAGCAAGGGCAGCTGAAATCTCACATGCAACAACCGACTTTAGCCTTTTGCTTCCAAAAAACATGGGGCTACGTAAATCAGTAATAACCAAGATAGGCCTTTCTCGTTCTTCACTAAAAATTTTGGTATGTGGCGTTTGAGTACGTGCAGTGACACGCCAATCAATGCTTCTGACATCATCTCCAGGTTGATATATACGCACTTGATCAAAGTCCATTCCTCGTCCGCGAAAGCGAGATTTATGGCCTCCAGCCAGCATCTGACGTGCTTGAACCTTCGGGAAGCCAGTTAGATCCCGCGCTCCATAGCGCAGTCTAACCATATCTTTTAGATTAGCGGTGGCAGGATGTGGTTGATCTTGATTGATTAGGCTCATTAGCGTTAGTTCATTAGGCTGATGGCACTGTATCAAGTAGTTTGTCGATTACTTGGTTTGCTGTAATCCCGTTGGCTTCAGCTTCAAAACTTAATATTAGGCGATGTCTTAATACGTCATGGGCGACAGCTCTAATGTCATCGGGAGTCACAAAGTCGCGACCTTCCATCCAGGCTAGAGATCGGCTGCAACGATCAAGAGCAATTGTTGCCCGTGGACTAGCGCCGTAATCGAGCCATTGAGCCAAGTCCCCACCGTAGGATTCTGAGTTTCGTGTTGCCAAAATAAGTTGTACCAAATACTCTTCGACGGCCTCTGTCATATGAATTTGGTTAACAGCCTGCCGCGCTGCAAATAGTGTTTTTTGGGAAAGAGGCTCAATGCCAGTGCCAGCGTCATTGAGCGCCTCTTGCCTTGATAGGGCAAGTATAGCCCGCTCAGTCTCTGGGGCAGGGTAGCCCACCAATATATGCATGAGAAAGCGATCCATTTGAGCCTCTGGCAGAGGATATGTACCTTCTTGCTCTATTGGATTCTGAGTCGCCATGACTAGAAACAAATCGGGCAGTGGGTAAGTGTTTTTGCCCACTGAGATTTGCCGCTCTGCCATAGCTTCTAAAAGAGCAGACTGTACTTTGGCCGGTGCTCGATTAATTTCATCAGCAAGTACCAAATTGTGAAACAGAGGGCCCGCTTGGAATTCGAAGGTCCCCTGTTGCGGCCTATAAATGTCGCTTCCAGTGATGTCCGCTGGAAGCAGATCGGGGGTGAACTGAACCCGATGAAAGTCGGCCTCTAACCCTTCGGAAAGAGTCTTTATGGCTTTTGTTTTCGCCAGACCAGGTGCTCCCTCTACAAGAAGATGACCGTCCGCAAGGAGTGCGATCATTAGTCGCTCGATTAAGTGCTCTTGACCGACGATTTTATTGGCTAGCCATTCTCTGAGTTGCGCGATATCTTGTTGCAAAAGTTACCTCTACTTTAGTTCTGAGTTACCTGATGAGGGGGTCGAGTTTAATAGCTATGCAGTAAACACACAAACATTGTTCAAATACTGCTAAGAAAAGATTTTACCTGTAATTTATTTGTTAAAAATGCTTAATATTTTTGCACAGAGTCCAAGCAATTTGTTACCTTAGAAGCAGATATTTGATCGCTATTACATTACAGACTTCAAAAACGTAAAAAGGTTGCAAATTGTTCCCATGGAAGTGAAACAAGA
>Ga0105348_1002025_pt1 | contig 12715 bp, 10 predicted proteins | sample EN8Hudsemesocosm_2_FD_83504 | JGI IMG/M metagenome (GOLD analysis project Ga0105348, IMG submission 83504) | Methane-oxidizing microbial communities from mesocosms in the Hudson Canyon - EN8C Hudson Canyon | ecosystem: Environmental > Aquatic > Marine > Cold seeps | place: Hudson Canyon... | reverse complement strand
TGTTAGAGCAAAGTAAAACAAATAAAACTTACATATCAGTCAGAGAAAATATTGCTGTTTATAGAAATTCAAGTAGTAGGTTTTGGTGGGTTTCTATAAAAACTGGAGAGAAGGGCGCTGCACCGATCCGAAAATCTCTTAAAGAAGAAAATTTAAATACAGCAATTGCCAAAGCGCTATATGTCGCTGAAAACTTACTTAAAGATTACGAGATGGGTAAAATTTCAGTTAGAAAAAAAGGCGCGTTGTGGAGCTCTATATGTAAGGAGGTTGTTGAAAAACTCAAAGAGAAAGAAAAAGAAGAAAAGGCTACAGGTAAGAAAAAACCACAATCGAGTGAATACATTAATCAAATCACAAATTATTTGATGGAGCTATGGCCTAGAAAGCAGTTATATGAGATCAGCTATCCTGAAATAGCAGATTGGCTAGATAGTTCAGAGTTCCCCGTGATGAGTAATACATGGGCACGGAATCACAATAAAGCGATTCGAATAGTTTTTGAGCATGCTGTTCGAAATCGAGTTATTGCTGAAAGCCAAGTTCCTACTATACCAAAAATGAGAACTAAAGAAGGTGAAGAAGGCATACCTTTCGAAACATCTGATCGCGGGCTTTTTCTTTCGAATTTTGAGGGCTTTGTTGAAGATGCCAAAAAGTATGGCTCTAAATTTCTTCGTTCTCAATTTCCTTTTTATTTCCAGATATTATGTGCTTCAGGATTGAGACCTGGAGAAGAGGTTCTAGGTCTTTGTTGGCATGATCTTGAAGCGACAACCTTTGAGTATGGCGGTAAGAAGAAAAAAGCGTACACGGTTACTGTACGCTTCGGAAAAATGGCTAAAGAAACGCATAATAAAAGAGGAAAGAAAAAAGAAAGCCGAACGATTCTAATTAATGCCGCATGTGTTGAGGCGTTTGAGCGCCTTTATTATGTGCAGACCGGAATTGAAAAGAACATTAAAGAAATTATTAATGAGAATAAGTCTGCATACATATTTCTTGGTATAGAAGGGAATAGACCTAATTTTCTTGATGTGTTTGCGCAGTACAAAAAATACGTAGAAACTATACGGCCACTTAAAGAGTATTATAAACTGTATTCTTGTCGTCACGAATACATCAATGCTGAGTTAGATAGGGGGATTTCTGCTCAGGATATTTCGGATCAAGTCGGAAACTCACCTAGCACTATTCATAAGTATTACAAAAAATATAGGGCCTCTAAGCGAGCTGCCAGGATACTTTCGTACGAAGATATCCTTAAGTTTAATCCAGTGGTCAGCTTAGAAAAGAGAAGTGCTTCCATTTCAACTGTTTAGAATTAAATTTGCAGTTTTGATTTTTTTGGCCTCTAAAATAATCATTATTCTAGCGAAAATAAATAGCATTATTGAAGCAATAATTGTTTTCGCTCAGAAACTAAGTAATATACGTTTATAGTATTTTTATTTAGAAGTGACTAGGTTTCGTCATAATTTCAACGTCAGTACAAGGATTGTTAAGTGCAAGAACAGATTTTATTTGTAGCGTCTCTTTCTGCTATTTTTGGTGCGTTGTCTCTCATTCTCAATTATAAGAACTATAAAAAGCAGAATACGCCAAAGCTGGTATTTTCTTCATCACTTGTAATGAGTCAAGATGTAATTGAAGCTGAAGGTTTGGTTATTAATTCAGGGAAATCTAATATAACAATAGAGCGTGTTTCTTTATCTATTCCAGTATGGTCAAAAAGTCCTAAAATCAAATTTAGAGGGCTGGTGCGTTATCTTGAAATATTTAAGCCTGATTATGATATTGAATATCTAGGGCATGAAATAGCTCGTTACGATAGAGATAAAATACTTTGTGAGTCCTCAAAGTTAAGTGTGCATATTCCTTTGGAAGAACTGATGGAAAGTTATTTTTCACATCGAGAATATCTAGGTCGGTTTTTTTTCTTGTTGGTCGCATTTACTCTGAAGTTTAATGTATGCACGACTACAGGGGGGTACAAATATAATGCTAACTGGAAAATTCGATATTGGTTATGGTCACATTATAAAAATGATCAAAGGCTCACCGGTTAAAAACCTAAAACTTGCATAGAGAAGGCGTGGATCTATTAGCTAGGCATTAACTGCCTAAGGTTACCCTTAAGGCAATTAATACCTGTTCCAAAGGTGTTGCCAATATTCTGTTTACGCGTAACCATATTGGTTTAGATAAGTACGAAGGGTTTGGTCTTTGATCTTGTTTGGCGTAATGAAAATATCTTTATACGCAAAATAGAGACAAACAGGTGTTAAAATTAAACCAAGCCCAAATAGTATAATTGAGAAAAGAGCGAACGGTGTTAGTGCTAACCATATATACCCTTTCTTTCTGAAAACTTTTTCAAGGTCTTGAATCTCTTCACTGTCGTAAACTTTTCTTTCTTCATTATCAAATGCAAATAGTATGCTTTGGTTTTTATTGACTGCGGCTAAATGAAATTTGCCTTCTGTACCAGGGGTAATATAAGAATTAACTGTGTTGGGTACGCCAACATTCTTTATCATTCGTACATTACCGGCTTCGTCTAAAAAACGTATGTAGGCATAGAATGAGCCTTTTAGGTCGAAATTACTCTGTCCAACAGCTTCAACCTTTCCTGAAATTACTTCTATGTGTTCCATTTTTTGATCCTTCAATAAATTTATTTAATAAGTTAATTTGTCTTTTGCTTCTGCCGTTTTCTAGCCCGTTAATTGAGGGGCGAAAGGTGAGTAGTGTGCATAAATTTATATGCACACTTAATAAATCTCAGTATTACGGCTGGTGTGTAATGCTAGTCTTTAGGTTTTCAAGTCCAATGCCATCAAGCCCTCTAGCGACTGCATAATACTTAGTATTTGCAATAGGGTTAGAGAAAGAGGTTTTGACGAAGCAACCACTACCTTCTTGCACAAAAGAAGTGTTAGCATCAAAGCGTTCACCCTTGTCTGATGTAAATTCAGGTGGTGCATATTTACCTTCAATCACTGTACAGTTACGGTCTGTAAATACTGCTTGTAAAAGGAAAAAGTCTGGTGAAGTTTCGGTCAAGATTAGTTCGAATCTATCACCGTTAGCTTCAAATACTGATGATGCTAATAGCGTTTCGACTTCGGTTTTAGTTTCATACAGGCGGTTGCGTTCTCTGTCACCAGTGAGCTCTCCAAAGCGATATAAGAAAGGAGCTGAATCATTTAAAAGAACCATTTCTATTGTTTCTGAAGTCCCGTTTTCTTCAAAGTCAGCTGTCCAGACCAAATTTCCTTCATTGACTGTATAGCTTGCAAAAGGCGTACTACTCACATTGGAGCATGAACTCAGGTTATCAATAGTTCTAACATTTTTATAAATTTTCCCACCGCTAAAATGCCAAGTATCACACCATAGAGCCTCTCTCAAACCAAAGTCAGAACCATTACCATTTTCATATCGATATAGAGTTCGTCCTTCTAGTGTGTGAACACCTGCTTCAACTAAGGCTTCCTCAAAGTTAGAAGCGGCTTCGTCGGCATCAATTAAAGTGGTGCTATTAATAGAGTCATTTAAAAACTGCTGTAAATTTGAATCAGATTCAAAATCAAGTTCAGACTGGTTAAAGTTGATACTGTTTATTGCAGTAATAATGCTGCTAAAATCAGGTAATTGAATGCCGTCATCATGATCATTATTAATATCTAATGTTTGCAAAAAACGCAGAATATTTAAGACGGTATCTATGTTTTCGCTGCCGTTAACAAGATTCCTTGGTGTTACTATTGCAGCTCCTTTAGATGTACCTAAGGTGATATCACCATAGCTAAAGGTAGTTACTTCACCACTTGTATAATCAAACTCACCTTCAGTATTGGTAATGCCTTCATGCGAAGTAGACTGGTAATGAAGTCCTGATACAGGACCATCAATAAACTTTCCGGTTCCGGTAATTGTTGGGCCTTCACCACCTGAGTTTGAGCCTGAGCTACAGCCCGAGCTAATTAATATAAAGCAAAGTAGTAGTGAGGCAAAGAGGGTTTGCAAAATTGTTCTTTTCATCATTAAATTTCCTATAAAGTGATAAAAGGTTATTTTTCTTCATAAACATCAAAAAAATACACACCAAGTCCTGTTTTTCGTTCAGGCTCGATTGTGACTTCTATTGAATCTGGTGACTGTTCTCGCTTGTGTTGGATTTTTGTGCCAAGTTCTTGGAGTAGTGAGGCCATTTCTTTCTTGCTTAAAGTGCGAAAAGCTTCACTTAAGTCATCTGTCAGGTTTTTAAAAACAAGCTCAAGTTGTAAGAATGGCTTACCGGTATTATCTTTCGTTGTGTTGTGATCAATACTTGCGAGTAATCGTGCAATTTGATCACTTGAAATTTCAAGTTTTTCAGAAATACTTGAAGGTATAAATGTTTCACTTAGAAGCTTTATATCGCCATTGTTCAGAACTTTAGCCGTATTATTGCGCTCTAGCTCCTCTAATAACGAGTGTGCAGGTATCCCGCCGCTGTGTTGTTTAACTAAGTCGGAAAAGCTGTTGTCGCCTGTATAGGGTAATTCAAGAGGTAAGCTGTTTTCTTTAGGCCAATTAGTGACGACCCTTGCTGCACGATTCAAGTGAAGTAAAGGAGTTTCATTGCCAACAGGATTGCCGCTACGATCCACACCGCGTCGTATGCGAGATACTTCGTTTCTGTCTAAGCCTGTTAATACTGCTAATCGTGCATTGGTAGGTTTTTCTCCTGCACAGAGCAATTGTTGTTCCGCCGCTTCGATATAGGATTCTTTCAGCCCTTGCACTGCCTCGCCAACAGCAATATTTTGACGCAACATCATTCGTGCTAAGGGTTTAAATAACCTCATGAATAATTGCATTGGAGGGGAGAATTTTATGTGTAGATCCTTCTATACAGTGTTGGTTGTTATTTTTATTGTTGTGCATCATATGTTGCACGCGACAACTTTAAGCTTTTTTATATGTAGATACAATCGTTTTAGTATTTTTTATCATGATGAAAATACACTGGTTATATAAAAACTTAACAAGCAATAGAGGGATTGAAATAAGGGAAGGGCATCAGTTTTTTTTGTTAGGCTTTTTTAGGGTGAAGTAATTTTCGAATTTCTTGGCGCACATAGTTTCTACTTAATCCTTTTATTTCTAGCGCGGCATAGTAAGTCTCTTGAAGGCTCATAAATAACTCTACAACTCTCAACTGCAAATTATTATGGGTTATGTTTAATTCGTTACAAATGTTGGGTAAATCTAGGGCCATTGGGCCCATAATAATTCTTGCGCTGGGAATATTAGCACCCCAAAAAATTGTTTGGCATACTCTGAAAAGCTTATGGATGGCTTGATTGCTACTAGTGGGTTGTTGACTATGTTGCATGCTTATAATATTGAATGAAATTAGAGCAGAGAGAAAGTCGAATATGAAAGCTTCTTTTAATCCAGGGTCTTCTAGGTCAGTTTGAATTGCATATGAGAGCATAAAACTAATTATGGACTCTGGCGATGACGAATATTTTGCTCTAGTACTTGTAGCTGCTTGAATTAATAGTGGTGTAGGCATCTCTTTAACTAGCGTTATCGGTATCGCATAAAGCTCTTCGGCTCTTTCTTTAAATAATGACATGATGGTTGTTTCAGGATTATTTTTGATTGTTCTTTTAACTTCTTTATATAATTCCTCATTTTCTATTTGGAGAAGTTCCATATATTGATTATTGAGTTTTTCATCATCGATATTGGCTTCTTGCAATTTTAGGTGATCGAAACGGTTAAATGGTGCTCTCTCCTTACTGGAAGGTATTGAGATGTTCCCGTATTGATCGGGTCTCCAGTTCTCGTGAATTGATGTAATGATTTTAACTGCACTTTCTAAATTTTCACTCGTTGCCTTAGTACAGCTTCTTGTATATAGCTCAAGAGCGGTCAAATGAACCTGCATACGATTTTTGTCCGTTAGACATTCTAGCCACTGCTCTGAAATGTCGCGGAAATGTAGATACATTTTTTCTTTAAATTTGCCAGTTGGGAAACGTTGCCCCTTACTTGTCCAGTAGCTCCAACGTGCTGCGCTTAATGTGTCGGTGTAGTGATTTTCCTTATTAACTATGTCGCCAGTTATTTCAAGCCATGCTTTATTTATTGCTGGAAACTTTACCTTTTCGTTATCTTCACCCGTTAGCTCAATTTTCAATGCATGAGCAAGAAATCTAAGTCGAATTGAGTTGGCGGGTGAGTTTTCACCTATATCACAAATTTGCATTAAATAAATTCCGGTTTGAGCGAATAATCTAAGTCTGAAGCGGAACGTCATTATATGCAATGCTACGTAACATATGCTCCTCAATTAACTTGGAGAATGTGTATATGAAATCACAGAAATATTTAACGTATGATGAGATAGCAGTAGCTATGAGGTGGGTGGGAGGAGCTTATTCTGCCAGAAACCGGCTTTCAAAAGGTAGGTGCATGCCGCCTTCGATTAGGGTGGGGAGGCGAAGATTATTTCGTGAAGATTTATTCCACGAATGGCTGAAAGGTTATTCCGATGGGACAGAGGTGTCGAAATAATGATGACTTCACGTTTGAATTTTGAATTAGACTTCCGGGGGCGGCCGCTTGGTACAATAGAAAATTTATCTTTGCTTTTGGAACATGAAAAGATAGATGTTTCGTACAATGAAATAATGAAAACGCTTAACCATAATATGCCTGAAAAAAACTTCAGTCGTGATAATGAAGTTGAAGCAATTTTGGCTAATATACTAAGCCTATGCTCTCGATATGGCCTACCTCAACAAAATATCTCGTCATATCTAATCGCACTTGCAGACAAAAATAGAATCAATCCTGTCAAAAACTGGGTTATATCAAAACCATGGGATGAAAAGGAGCGCATTTCCGAACTCGCAGAATGTTTGATTTGTGATCATCCACTTAAAGGCTTGCTGTTAAGAAAATGGTTGGTCTCAGCAATTGCTGCAATATCAGAGGATGGGTTCTCGACGAGAGGTGTACTAACTATCCAGGGGGAGCAAGGTATAGGTAAAAGCGAGTTTTTTAAGCGTTTAGTTCCAGCTAACCAAGGATTTTTCCTTGAGGGGCATTTGCTAAATCCCGCTGATAAGGATTCCGTTTTATCAGCAATAAGTCATTGGATTGTTGAGATCGGAGAGCTTGATGGGACGCTTCGGAAGGCTGATGCCGCACGGCTTAAAGCCTTTATTTCAAAAGCGAGTGATAAAATAAGAAGGCCGTATGCAAAGTCTGAGAGTGATTACCCTAGAAGAACTGTTTTTAGTGCAACGGTTAATGAGCTTCGTTTTTTGCGAGATGTCACAGGGAATTCGCGATTTTGGGTACTTCAGTGTGATGAAATTAGGTATGACCACTGTATTAATATACAGATGATTTGGGCGGAGGCATATCATTACTATATGAAAGGGGAGTCATGGCACTTGAGTAAAACTGAGCAATCAATCGTGGATGCTTGTAATCGTTCATTTGAGCAAATGGATCCTGTTAAAGAAAGCATTTTAGCAACGTTTGATTTTTCAGAAAATGCAGAAGTAGAAATGACCTCTACAGCTGTACTTATTTCCTGCGGCTTTTCTGCCAGTGCGATAAACCGTGAAAAAGCCACAAGAGCTGGCCAAGTATTGGCTGAATTAACTCTGCAGAAACCAAGGCATACTAGAAAGGGAAATGTTTATTTAATGCCTAAGTTAAGTAAGTGAAACATGTGAAACCTATTTTTAATGTTAGTAATCATATTACCGATAGACTTTTGGCGTTTTTAGGTAAGAAGGTTTCACCGCGTGGGTTTATATAGAAGTGGTTATTAGTAATTAAGAGCAATAAATGAATTGTGTGGTCGTTACAAATTTAATACAACATACAAATACAACATACAAATACAACAATAATAAAAAAGGTGATTGAAAAATGACAGTAACAAACCAAAAAATCTACGCAGCAGCAGATAAGCTAGAAAGTGCAGGTGAAAAACCAACTTTGGCTGCGGTAAGAAAAGTACTTGGTGGCGGTAGTTTTACGACAATAAGTGAGTCGATGAGGATATGGAAAACTGAGAAAATTTCTAAAAGCTCATTACCAGATATTGTTGTTCCAGAAATAGTAAAAGAGCAGGTTAAAAAGCTTGAACTCTGTATTTGGAAAGGTGCAATGGCTGAAGCTGAAAGTATGCTTGAAACAGAGCGCAAAGCTCTTACTGAGGTAGGTGCGAAGATTAATGCTGATTTACTAGAGCAAAAAGAGGCCGTGAGCGAATTGGAACTTGAGGCTAAAGAGCAAGAGAGTCGCTTTGCTGGGTTGTTTGAAGAGAAAAGTGATTTGGAAAGTAGAGTGCAATTACTTGAGAGATCCTGCGTACGTTTAGAGGAGCAAATTGACGCAAAATCTGAAATAGAAAAAAACCTCCTTGGTCAGCTTGATGATATGAATAATATTTTGTCTCAAGCTATTAATGGAAAGTGATACTTGGCGCGGCGGTGGGCTGATTGAGGTTCACTATTTTATCAGTAAGGCGGCAATTATAAAGCCAAAAATAGCTGTGATAAAATAGACTTCTATTTTGGGGATTAATTTCAAAGGATTGTAATGTAATGGTATAAATGAACGCACCTTACCTAAAGCGAACTTTTGCATTAACGTGGGTTTTAACCGGTATTTGGTTAGAACCCCAGGAGCCGAACTCAATTACATTTAAGTGTACTCCCCGGTTACAACCGAAGACCTAATTAGCTAGCAATTTAGATTTTCTAAGCACCAGTACTAGCCAAGAAACATCAATAAAAAATGGGCATTTGTGTTTGGTGCCGCTTGCGCCACAACTCAAAAAATATTTGATGTTAGCGATAACTAAAATTTAGTTCGGAAATCAGTTCTTTTTAAATTACTTATTTATAGTATTAAAGAGGGTATTTCCTATAGTATTTAATAATGCCTAGGTCTGATGCTGAGATGTAATAAACCTATAGTCAATATTTGAATTTGAGGTTCATGCGTGGAAAGAATAAAACTAAACTTCGTGCCTCTGCTAATCCAGCATGATGTTTTTACGGTTTATCGAAAGCTAGTCGATGACTCAAGTACTACTAAGTATAAAGGGGCGTATAGAGCTAAATTACCCGTCCAAAATGGAGCAGATGTTGCGTGGGCGTTATATGATATTTCTTTTGAAAAAAACTCTGAATTAGAGCCCTTTGAATGTAAGTATAACCTAAATACTAATTTAACTGAGTCATACTTATTTTGGGTTTTATGTGGTCTTCTAGAAAATAACTCAACTAGCTACAACTACCAATTACCAAAGAAATCTAAATATAAGGAATTGACATTTTTTGTATCAGAATTATCCCGTGGAGCTACAATAGTTCAACTTCAGCCATATTTTCTAAAATCTAGTCGTACTTTCGGTTTTTTACTACAGCATCGCTTTCGTCTTTTTGAAAACCAAGAGTTTGATCGGGTTTCCCAGATTGAAAGTTTATCTCTTGATAGTTCAGGTAGGCCAAATGTTTTTATTTGCCGAGACAAACAGATTATTATTCTAAACTTCTTAACAAGTACTCTTAGGTGCTTGGTAACAAATACTAGTTTGGACTTTACAGACAATTTACTTGAAGTTAAGTCGGAGGAGCTTGCTAGAAAATCCTATTTGGTCGGACGTGATAAAATAGCCCAATCTCAGTTTATGGGAATAAAGAGTTACGGCCCATATAGAAACCTTGATAATAGCAATGTACAGTTTTTATTTGTGTTTTCAGAGCGAACACGTTCACTTGCTAGAGATATTTATCTTGGACTTAATGGGAAACTATTTCCCGCTCAATTTTCGGGGCTTCAATCAATGTTTAACGTGGCTCTTAATAAAAATAATGTAAGTCACTATGTTGTTAGCCAATTTACAAAAGAACCAATAGATGAATGTAGAAATGAGATTCAAAGGGTAAAAGACCTTAACCCAAATCAAAAGGTAATGTTGATTGTTGTACTGCCAAAGGGAATTAAAAATCAAGAAGGAGTCTTTGATGCTTATGGCTATTTCAAATTAATATCTCTAGATAAAGAAGTCTATTGTCAGTTCGTAACTGAAGATACTTTTTACCAAAAGCATCTACTGAAGTGGTCTGTTTCTAATATAGGTTTACAGGTATTCAGTAAACTTGGTGGAGCACCTTGGCTTGTAAAGCCCGCTAAGAGAGATTGTTTAATTTTAGGTTTAGGTAGTGCACATGAAATAACCGATAATGGGATTCAAAAATGGTTTGCTTACACCGTCTGTTTAGATTCTAGTGGTGACTTTAAATACATTAAGCCATTGTCTTCTTCTAGTGATGAGTCATCTTATTTGGATGGGTTAAGAAAAAGCTTAAGAGATATCCTAAATTCGGAACTAGGGAATAGCTATCAGTCATTCGTACTTCATATCCCTTTCAAGATTAAACGTTCAGAAATCGATGCGATTAAATGCGTTGTGACTGAAGTTAAGGGGCTGGGTAATTGTGAAGTTATTGTCGTTAGAATAAATGAAAAACACCGTTTTCTGGGATTTAGCTCCCATAACACTAGAGTTCCTTATGAAAGCTCATTGGTCAAACTTTCCAATAATATGTTTCTGATGTGGCCCGAAGGTCTTCAGCACGGGAACAAGGTTTTAAAGAAAAGAGTGTCAGACCCGCTTTTAATAGATTTTATCGAACCACCTGAATCTTGGGATAGTAAGAAAGAGTGCATACAAGATATATTAAATCTAACCGGTGCGAACTGGAGAGGCTTTAACTCAAAGGCGCAACCAATATCTATTCTTTATTCAAAATTAGTCGCAGACTTTATGAAAGAGTTCTCTCATATCGAAGGTTGTGATGATTTGAGTATTGTAAGGGCTGAATCGATTGCTCCATGGTTTTTGTAGGGTATAAATATGGCTATTAGAGAAGACTCTATTCTATTTCTTCTTGGCGCTGGTGCTAGTGTTGATGCGGGAATTATGCACGCAAAATCAATGACAAATGATATTGAAGAGAAGATACAGAATGATGATGAGTTTATTAAGTTTAAAGCTCTATATAACTACCTGAAAAGTTCAATTTTGTATCAACGAGGCTTGGAGGGACGTTTTACTGAACAAGATGTTGGGATAGAAGATTTGCTCAATGTTTTATCTGAATTAAAGCAAAAACATAACAACAAGCTTTATCCATTTATCGGTGGTTGGAATGTTCACCTTTTAAAAGTTGCGGGTGATGACTTTGAAAATGTAACTGACCTTGATAAATTAATCAGAAAGCAACTTTTTAAGTGGATCAACATTAAGAATTATGATGACTCCAATTATTTTTCAAGTTTTGGTAATTTGGCCAATGAAATTGGAAGTGCAATTCGAGTTTTTACGTTGAACTATGACTTGTGTGTCGAGAAGGCACTAACGTCTACAAATACCCCGTTAGAGCTAGGTTTTAATGTAGATAGAGAGTGGGAAGCTACTAAGTTTGACGTGATTGAAAATTCAGATGTTCGTGTTTTCTTATATAAACTTCACGGATCTATAGACTGGGTTCGTGAGGGGGGGCAGGAGCATATTTTAACAAAATGCGATTCACCGCAAGACAACCCTGAGTTAATATTTGGAACGACTGCAAAATTGAGCTCTGTAGATCCATATCTTTTTTATGTCCATGAATTTCGTAAGTACTCTCTAGAAGAGCAGCTGCGGCTTATTGTTACCATTGGATATAGCTATAGTGACGACTATATAAACCGGTTAATAAGTCAGGCAGTTATGAAAAATGAATTTGTCCGTGTATTGACAGTGTTCCCTACCTTTGAAGAAAAAGAGCAGGCTAAAGTGCTGGTAGAAAATGAGAGGCATCGAATAGCAAAATTGCTAAACATAGATGTCTCTAAGGTTATAGTTGAAGATTTTATCGCGAAAGAATTCTTCAACGAAAATCTAGACTTAAGTTATTTTGAAAAACATACGTGTACAATTGATGATTCCCCATTTTAAGTTATATAAAAATAGGCTGAAAATAGTATTCAATTAGTCTATTGTTTATAACAAAGTATGAAGTATTCTGTCGTAAATTAGCTGATAAACTTGATCATTTTTATCTCATCATATTTGTTAGAATCTAATTACCTTAAGAACGTATAGATGATTGATTTTAATGAGTGATCCAAAATGAACCAAAACCCAATTTACGATAGCTTGCTACAATGGCTTAGTAATAATACTCAGAAGTACTCCAAGACTAGCTTAGGAACTCTTCCAATAGCTATCGGTTCCGATATAGGCCTCATCCGCGAAGAAAATCAAGATCAAGTGCTTGTCCTCAAGGCCCAAGTTTCTAAGACAAAATATTTTGTCGTAGGAGTACTTTGTGATGGGATGGGGGGAATGAAGTCGGGTAAAGAGTGTGCTTCAATGGCCGCTATTTCATTTTTAGCTAGCTGTATCGAAAATCGAAAGCTTAATCTTCATGAAAGGTTGTCTCTGGCAGTACATGCTGCAAATGACAATGTTTTTGGAAAGTTCAATGGTGAGGGGGGGGCTACTCTGTCAGCATTTATTTTTGATAATGAAGAAAATTTTGAAGCTGTTAATGTAGGTGACAGTCGTATATATATATTTAAGGATAATGAATTAAAGCAAATATCTAAAGATGACACCATCATTGGGCAGTTA
>Ga0105348_1002021_pt1 | contig 12730 bp, 8 predicted proteins | sample EN8Hudsemesocosm_2_FD_83504 | JGI IMG/M metagenome (GOLD analysis project Ga0105348, IMG submission 83504) | Methane-oxidizing microbial communities from mesocosms in the Hudson Canyon - EN8C Hudson Canyon | ecosystem: Environmental > Aquatic > Marine > Cold seeps | place: Hudson Canyon... | reverse complement strand
TTTAGCATTACTTATAGGTATGTTTTCCGCTGCTTGGCATACGAAAAAGTTTGAAGTGATAAAATCAAATTGGCAGCAATGGTTGCTACATCTAATGGCGGGTACATTTATGGGGGTTGGCGCATCCTTAGCACTAGGTGGCAATGACTCTCAACTTCTTCTAGCATTACCCACATTCTCGCCGGGAGGAATACTTGCTGTTTCTGGAATGATTTTGGGTATATTTATAGGGTTATTTGTTCGAGATCGTTATGTAATAAAAGCTAAGGTTTAAATTGCCAGGTGGGTCAGCAATAAAAGTATTATATTTTGCTGAAAAGTCACTATTCAAAAATTGACTATACCAATAAGGAATGGGAAAACGGTCTTGAACCAATTTATGACTTAACTCAAATACCGGTTAAGGAACTTTCGTTATATAGGCAGGAGCGCGAGCTCTTTTTACAAATTATGTCTCATATACATCCATTTTCCCTTCTATATCTAAAACATACTTCAAAATATATTGGTTTGGATATCATATTTATATGAGTACCAGTAGGGGAAATTTGAACTTCATTGTTCTTAACTTCATAACGTACACATTTTTCAAATTTTTTTTCTATAAACTGATATTCAATTAATCCATCTAATAGCTGCTTATAATTATATGGATAAAGGATATTATTGTGTTTAAGTTCACCAAACACAAAACTCATAAACGCTTTGTATTCCAATAGGACTTTGCTGTTTTCAATAATTATGTCTCCACTATTTACTACCCCAACATTTAAAATATATGTAAGCAAAAGCTTGGTATACAATAATGGTAAACTACACACATGCTCAGATACTTTATTTTGAATATCTTTAGTGAAACTGTTTATAGTAGAAACACTATCGGCATCGAGAATAATCTTGTGATAAGGATTTTTCCCATAAAACTTTCCTTTGATATTTTCACTAAAAGTAGCTGCTATTTTCTTATCGAATTTCTCGACAAGTTCAAAAACATCTAAAGAGATGACATGCTTACTAAGTCGATTGATATGACTTTTGTGAACATTTTTATTTCGATTCATTTGGTGAAAAAACTCATAACGTTCTACTGACTCTCTTTTTAGCCAAGCTGAAACTGTTTCTATTTCAGGCAGCCACTGACACCCATAGTTCGACTTTACCGAAATATCACAATACAATTTTCCTATGTCATGAATCAAAGCCATCACAAATAAAATGAAGAGTTCTTCTTCATCAAAACTTTCTTTAATTCCCTTTTCTAAAGCAATAATAGTAACCTCAAGACTGTGTATAAATAACCCACCCGCATATGCATGGTGGTAATATTGGCTTGCTGGGAGTAAATGGACTAGATCTGCTAGCTTTTCAATCATATCGTAAGCTAAAGACCTTGAGCTTATTTTAAAGTTTTCATCAAGTTTTGAAGTTAGCGGGTCAACAATAGTAAGAATTCTTATTATTAGCTCTTTATTTGATTCTAGAATAGTTAAACGGTCAACGGCTGGTACACCGTAGTCTATATTACATAAATTACCCATTTGATAGTATACCTTCCAAAATAGGGTGCTTTTGAATCAATTCTTTATACACGATGTCCTTTAATGGATCCTCGAAATATGAATGCATATGAGATTGATAAATATCTTCTACTTCTTCTTCAATATCTCTATTTATCCAATTGATAAAAAACTCTTCTGCGTTACCATTTTCAACAAACTTTTCTAAACCCTTAAACAGTTGTTCAGGAACAACTAAATGCACTTCTCCTTCACCAGCTGATAAATTCGTTTTAACAACAATATCAAACGGTAATATTGTTTCAGCAAATGCTATGTTCAAATTCTTATTTTGGTTATAGATAGACTGAACAAAACCCTTACAGTTAAATAGAAATGGAATTAGTTCGTCAATATACTCATAACGAAAGTTAACACTAATATTAACTGAGTAATGTTTTGTAGTTAGTCCAAGGCTACCAACAGAAGTTATTTGATCAAGAGTAACTATTAATTTTTGCAGTTTTGATAATATTTTACGAATTGGAGCTATTTTTACTTCAAAAGATTTTATAAGAGAATAGTCCCAACTATTACTTTTAGTAAAGTACTTTTCACTATATGAAAATCTGTCTTTAAGTGTTTCTGAAAGCTTATACTTATAACGATCATTTTTTAATGATGTTACGGCAAACTTTGGATTTTTTTTAACAAGCCATTGAAAATTCGTATTATCATATTTGTTTTTAATGGTACAAACAGGGAAGTAATAGCTCAGTTCACATTCCTCATTGTTATTAAGCTTATCTCTTTCTTGAGAGTTAATCGCTTTCCAAGCAATTAAATACTCAGTAATATATTCCTTCCCTAGAGCAATTAAAAAATCTTTAAAATGTTTTATGTTTGCTAATTCCTCATTAGCCTCTTCAATAAGTTTACTCATGTTTTTCCCCATCAATATTTATAGATAAGCTTTACTACTCACTATTTCGCGAGAAAGCTCAGATAAGTTGCCTAAATAGTATGCCTAGATTGAAAAACTTAGACCTGTAGTTAGCCAGTTTTTTTTGGGGGTTAATAAGGTGTGTTTTATTGTAATAATTAAATCTAGATAATTGATGAAGACTATTTTCGTTCTTCAAACTTTATTTTTTGCACTGAAACCGGACTAATATTTAGCTCTTTAGCAACTTTCCGAATTGATAGCCCTTTATCTAAGAGTTCCCAAACTGTTTCGCGATTTATGGTATTTGGCTTACCTTTGTATTTGCCCTGTTCTTTTGCTTTAGCTATTCCCTCTTTTTGTCTTTCCAAAATCATTTCTCTTTCAAACTGATAAACTGCGCCGAGAAGTGTCAACATTAAGTTATTGATCGGGTTTGAAGTATCATGGCTAAAAATCAAGTTTTCTTTAAAAAAGTGGATAGTCACGAGCTTATTATTAAAAAATTTAATCAATTCGATAAGATCTGAAATATTGCGAGCAAATCGACTAATATCGTGAACCAATATTATATCGCCCTCCCTTGCATAATCTTTGAGTAGATTTAACGCTGGACGATCGGAATTAGATCCTGAGCATTTATCTTCAAATACTTTATCGAGTTCGAGCCCATCTAATTGGCGTGCTGTGTTTTGTTCAATCGTTGATACGCGTATATAACCTAATTTCATATTACTGCCTCATTTAAGTTCTTAAACAAGACTGTAACTGTGATACTTAAACGCGCAAGTTAAGTTAAATGATACAGATTAGATAAATTTTGAGTGTTTCAGTTTGGCTGTTCTATAATTTAAACTACATCATTTACTCTTTTTTACTTACATTAATAATCACCATAGTAGCGATAACTTACTATTATAATTCGAATAAAATATGTCCTTTCTTTATAGTGATTATCGATGTTTTTTATACTACCCAAAGTTATGAGTTTGTTATGTAAAATCAAGCGAAGGGAAATAATAGTAAAATATTTTTGCGGTGTGATTCATATCCTTTAATATTGTCACCGGTGGCAATCACGTTGCCATCAGTGGCAACAACCACTAGATTTGTTCGATTTTCATACAAAAAAAAGAATGTATATTAAAATTTTTCAAATATATATAATCGCACTATGTCCTTGCGACAAAAACACAGTGAATTGATACTCGCACTCATTGAATGCGAGCAATTACTGATTTCACTAAAATTTCAGCCTATAGAATGGAATTTATATTTTTTGGTTTCAAGTATTATAATATGGCCAAGCCGAAAATTCGGCTTGAGAAAGCCACTTACTCTAATTAGACAAGTGTGTTGCATTAAAAGATCCATGTCACATACCCACTCAAATTAATCTTTTTTTATTTTTCCATAGATACTTTCATGTAAGTATCTTCGAATGTGTACCGTTTTGCAGTCTGCCGGTGTACGCTCTAACCTCGCTAAGCTTGCATTTTTATTCCTGATGTAAGTTTCATAGCTAAAATCAGGCTCTTCATTAAATATTTTCAGCCCACAACCGCAGGTAAGTTCTTTTATCGGAGGTAAGTCTTTAACACCTTCCGGATCTGAACTCATTAATGCTTTGTAGTTCTCGATATAATCCAACGTTTTTTGGCAATGTTCTGTAGTAGGAATACTAAAAAGGATTTCTATACACTTCACCAATGAATACATGTGATCCCATCGAGTTTGCCTAGCCTCTTTCTTATAATAACTGCTATTCTCATTCGATTGATAAGACTGTAAAGCTGAAATTAATTTTTTAAGTGGTAAGCCATGCATAAAAGTATAAACCTGACCATCAAAGTGTAATTCAACTTGTGGTAAATTTTTTGATTTTTCAATCATGAACATTCCTTTTACTGATGTTTAGATTAATAAGATATAAATAATATAAAAACATAAGAAATAAAAACTCCAAAAGAAATCTTTAATCTCATCAAAGATATGTAGCATTGGCAATGTTCCCGTCAAGTGTAACTGGACTTTAAACACGTTTTTTTTATTATTTTTTGTATCTAAAAATCTAAACCAACCTAATTAGTTTTCTAAATACTTAATTGCCACACCATGAAATCTACCCATCAAAGCCTTTCATCAGCTTCAAGTATCTTTTCTAATAGGTTTTACCTTCATTGTTGAAGGCAGTTGAAGAAAGCTGTCTCACCACCTATGCGATGTTTTAAGCTAATATCACATATTATCACTGGCCCCCTTAGTTCTTTACCACTGCTCATACATTGTAAATAATCGACCTACTTTTTTGTTATCAAGTATACTTTATGGAAAACAACTCAATTATCATCTCTATCGCAGTTAATTCATAAAGTTCATTTAGTTTTGGTATTGTATATGCCCCTTTATTTTCATCCCAATACTTGTCTTCAAAGTATTCAGGTAGCCATAAATAAGAAATTTCAAAATGATAGTTAAGCCCTAACCCTGAATTCATATCAACAACGCAACCAACTAACTTCAGATCAACTGAAAAATCCCAATCCCCATAAAAATCAACAGATGACTCTAAACGAACGGTAAACCCAATTGGCAGCCCCATTGAACACGCTTTTAATAATACATCGTCTTGAAGGAGAATTTCTCCTTGAATCAAGTGCAGTAATTTACTTTGTAAATGTTCCGGAAAATCTTGGTTATTAATCGCTATACTTTTAACGCTTACTTTCTTACATGCTTTTTTAAATAATTCTGGAGTTAAAAAGTTCATTTTTGACCTCTGTGATTGAATTGATAGTTTCAATCATTACTTGCTGGGAATTAAAATGAAAATTGATTAAACTTTAAAGAAGCTATTCTTTATATAAATGCTAACATTGATATTATAAAAAATACTGAGACTTAACTACTTCAGCTAATATTCCAAAGCGATGCATGGACTCCACTCCCTCTAAGCTAGAGTTTAAGGCAACTATTCAGGGGAGCAAACAATGTTAAAGTTTAATGTTAACGGTACTGATTTAGCAAAAACGTACTTCAAATCTGTGTTATCAGCAAACATGGATAATTAGTCAGTAATAAAATAATCAGTCGTTAAAGATAAAAAGAGGTATTTGCCTATACCGTTAAGTCATTAGCTAACTATTATTATAATCAATCCTTATTCTTAAATTAATTTCGGTGTTATATTTTATTCTACGCATTCCTAATTTCAGCAAAACTACTAAAAAACATAAGAACAACCACATAACATATATAAAATGAGCCTCCAGCACTTACCAAAGGGATCGGCTGACCAATGACTGGTCCTAGTGATAAGCAAGAAAATAAATTCATCACCAAGTGTCCGGCAAAAATAAGTACAGAAAACAATAAATAAAAAGCTAACCACTGATTAATAAATTTATCAGTAAAATTACCTGGTACTTTATGGTTGTCAGCCTTATTCAATAAGCTAAAAGCGACTTGAGTAACCTTAAATGTAAATAAAACAACCAGGAACATATATATGCTTGCCACTAAAACCCCCCCCCTTACAAGAAGTGAAACAATAGCAAAATCATCATGAGATGCAGGTAAGTCATCAAGAAAATTTCCTTTTCCATAGACTAAATTTGGCGAAGCACTAGCTTCACTTATATAATGTTGAGCTTTACTCACTTGGTATGATGAATGTTGAAAAAATTCAGGTGCTATAAATGCGTCAATACGTTCAGAGGGTAAAAAGATACTAGCTGAGGTTATAAGAATATCCTGCACAGGAGAAATCAATGATAAACTTGATAACGTAATGCCTATTGCAACAATTGATACCCCCCCTAAAAGCATCCGAGTAAAAATATTAGCATCACAATACCTAATATCATAAAACGCCCACAATACCGCAAGTGATAAACCTATCAATAAAATTGGACTATTATCATGAGCCATAAATAGCCCAATAAAAACAGCCAAAATAAATATCATTATTGTTACAAATAAATATTTAGATCTTTGTCGCTGCACACAATTAAAATGAAAACTTCTATAACGTGTAAAGGCCAATCCAATAAATACAGCAAATAAACTTTTTAATATTTCAATCGGCTGCATTCCCCAAATCCCTGTTTCAGATCCAAGCAAAGCTTGAGCACCCAAGAAAAATAATGAACTACAAAACAACGTAATTAACAATGCTGTAATGTATTTATATTGATTACTATTATCTAACATCGAAAAACGATAGCATTTAGCGATATTAACTAGGACTAAAATCGAGGAAACGCTAAATAAAGCCACAATGGTTAAAGTTAAAAATCTAGTAAAATGTTTTAAATTAATATCCGAATAAAACCACTGTTCTAGAAAGAATAAACTGACAAATCCACAGAGCCATAGAGCAAAACATAAGAAAGGTATACTTAAAGTATTAAACTGTTTTTTACATAGCAATTTAGTTTGAATAAAAACAAAAAGAAAAAGTCCTAATACAACAAGAGTTTTAATAACACTTATTGGAAATAAATAACTAAATGTTGTTAATATTACACACGAGGAGATACTAAAGATATGTGGTTTTATTTTTTCAAAAGAAACTCTATCATCCCACATTGCTCCATCATTTCGGATAACAACTAAAAATTTACAAGTAATTGTAATAATAAAAAAAACTATTGAACCCGCAATAAAGCTTAAAAGTATTGCCTTTAGTAAAGGTTTCCAATTATCCACGATGAAAAAATCAGTTGAAGCCACCTTGTAATCAATGTAGTTAACATCAACAATGTTTTTATATTTAAGCTTGTCTGTCAGTGGCCTCAGTAAAATAGTATCTATATTAATTTTGTCTACTAAAAAGGAACTATAACCAAATGTAATAATCATTTTAGGTTGAAGTTCAACCATTTTATTACCAAGAAAATTTTTATTATCAATATCATCATTGGGAATAAAACTAATAGGGTAAGTTAATTTATCGAACCTTGTTGCTAAATAGTAGCCATCCGAACGCTTTATCAAAGATGCGACGCCAAAGGGAGTATCAGGAATTGCAAGCTGATTCTCTCGAACCGTCTGCCCACCTAAATTTAATACTAATTCTTCATATTGATTAAAAAATCGAGCTATTTTTCTCTTCCAGTTACAATTAATAGTTTTTTCCGATGAATCCAATCGCAAACAATAACCATCGTAAACAAATAAGTTACCATCCACATTTATCCAAACCTTTCCTTTATCTATCCTAATATCAAAATATTGGTCAGCAATAAGAATCTTACCATTCGAGATCAAAGTCTCCCTTACATAACTATCTTTACCTTCTTGTGTGATTAACAGTTTTTTGTTTTTACTTACGTTTGTAATAAACCATTTTTGGTTGATATCGTCCTTTGTTATCTGGACATGCTTTTCATCAGCTCTAGTTGCACCAGCACTATCACGTCCAAGTACAACACTATCTTTAATTGTTAAATTTGAAATAACGTTATTTTTTGGTGCTTCGTATAAAAATAACGATATAAAAACTAACAACACAAAAATAATAAGATTAATTAATGTTTTCATAACGAAAAGTTTCCCATAATTAGTAATAAACTATTCTTGCTGGGAATAAATCAAATTACATCTAATTAGGTTTTAGAAAGTAAACTTTGCACTTCTTCTGTTTCTAGAATTTTTCGGACAAGAGGGCCACATGTTTTACCTCCAGTACTACCATTTGGAACACCTGAAAGCATACAAACAAAAGTCAAGACTCTACCATTGTCTTTAATAAAACCAGACATCCATACCGTATTTCGCTCTTCTTTTTTATTTTTGGTTCTAAACCAAATTTCTGTACCTGTTTTCGCATAAACAGATCCAACACCGTCAAAACCTTTAAAGCTTGTTTTCGCCGTTCCATTTTGAACGACCTGATACAAACCTGAACGTATAAGCTCTAAGTATTCGTTTTTCAAACCTATATCCTCAAGAGACTTTTGACATTGAACTCCTTCATATTTTTCCAGTGTAGGTTCGTTAATACAACCCGTTGCAATAGCGTTATAAAACTTAGCCATAACAATAGGTGTTACATTAGTATTTGAACCTGTTGCTGCTCTATATAGTTGAGTTTTATTTTTTGGGTGATGAATTATCGACTTCGTTGTCTCAAAACCATGACTTAAGTTTGGTGTTAAATTTATAGAATCAAAAAAACCAAACTCGTTTAGTACCGAATACAAAGGGCGACCTAAATTCACCTCATGGCTCATAGGTAGCATGTCTATAACGCCGGGCTCATATGGCCCAGTGTTATATGACTCCGTGAGTTCTATTAACAGTGCAAAATAAGAGTTCGTACTATCGCGAAGGTGCTCAACTAGACCTTGCTTAGTATCACCTTTAACAAAGGTGCCGTCTCGAGCTGGCATTTCATAGCCACTAATCCCCCTAAAATTATTTACCCCCCATATTGGAGAACGTGCTCGACATTTAGTTTTTAGCCAATTTAAAGAATATAAGTTGTCATGCCCTCGTTGCGATGAATTCAAAGGATAGGCAGCAGCATTCGGATTATAGCCCCACTGGCAAAGCTCTAAGTTATTGTCATACTCGGCATATGTCATACCTTTTAATAACTTGTCAATTAAAGGTTTTTTGGGAGCATCAATGCCCGCAGCAATTGATATTATTGGTTTGATATTAGATGCTGCCTTGCTCTTATATTCACCAAAATGAACACCTGCTCTAAAAGTTGTAGGATTTTTCGATGGGAAAAAGTCATCAATGGCTATCAGCTTGATAGCACTAGTCTCAATGTTACTAAGTATTGAATAGCTTGGTGCGGCAATAATTTCACCATTTTCACCCATTAAAACGAAAGAAGCGAATTCAGCACCTTTCGATCTAGCATAGTCAGCTAATAAAGCGTATGTGTTAGTTTGAATTTCATCATTGATCGTTAGTTGATAAGTACCGTCAATTAAAATATCGCTATTATTTTTATCCACTGATAAGTCGTTTGAAATTAATCCTGGTAATTTATGTTGACGATAAGCATGTATACCAAGGATGTCTGCATATGCACCGTTTGGTTCAATTATTATCTTATTATCAAACAGTGTTTTTCCATCAATAGATTTGATTTTAAAATGTGCTACTTCACCTTCGTTTTTTGTTGGTCTTGCTTTTTGAGAAAACCATTGCAATTTTCCTTCAATAATTTCGATGTGAAAAAAGTCTTTGGCATATAACCCTGCCAACAAATCTATCGATGACTTATCCACTTTTACTTTAAAAAAGCCTTTGTCATCGGTTTTAACGACTAATTTATGAATTGAATCAGAGCAATATGAGTTTTTACAAACTTCAGAAATGTTATGTAATACTGTTCCGGCTTCAACAGACCACTTAGGTGATATCAACATAAGCTCAAATGTGGTTTCAGGCTCAGACATTACTTTTAACATCACTGATTTATTAGTTGATACTGTGTTCCATTTATCCCAGCGAGTAGACAGATCATTCGTTAAAATTTCACCGCTTTTACTGTCTGCTAATAATTTTATCGGTAAAACTTTATGATTTATTAAAGCTTCCTGTTGATATTTAGTCACTATATTTATGCGCCAAGCGATACCAGATTTATGTCTGTCGTTAAATTTATTAATTTGTTTTTTTAGATATTTACCATTTTCACTTAAATGAATGCGTCGATAAGTTTCAATTACATTTTTTTCCTGCCAACTAGAAATAAGGTGTTCCCAATCACGGTTCATTAAAATACCATCACCATTTGCTACATCAGACAACCCAAGTGGCACTATTTTAATTTCGGTACCTTGTAAAGCAATTAAACCCAGTTTCAACGATTGTTCAAATAGCTTTTGGTCTTCTAATATTACAGAGTGTTCAAGGCTGTATAATCCAGATTTCAAATAGCCTACCTTGTTAAAACTTGGACTTAAACCAAAATCCATTTGATACACCGCATAATTTCCAACAACTGCATTTTCATCTAAGTTCCAGCTTCGAATAGTTATACGTCCGGGTTTATATTCAGCCTTATCCGTATCAAGAGTTGCTTTAATATCTCCTTCATAAGTGAATGAAATAGCACGTTTTCCCAAAAAATAGTCATTTACTGTAGATGGGGTAACCTGGGTGTCATCAAAAACAAGCCAAGCTTGATCAGTAAAAATATGGTTTGAAGGTGGATCAATGGAAGTTGATGAAAATAAACCATCATCATCAATTAAATAATAATGCTGTGTTTTTTCAATCATTTCAATTACAAAAGAAAATTCACTGTGCTGCTGACTATTTCTAACAACGTGTAACTTAAATTCAGGTACATTAAAAAATGCTGAATCAATCATTGGAGATTTAATTCCTACATGCTCTTTTTTATGCGCTTCTTTATTGTTCGATATCTTAGTATTTAACTGTTGAAGGCTTATTCCGCCGTTCATCGGAATAAATTTACTATAAAGGCCTGCATCAGCAGATAAAGATGCAAGATCAACACTATTTGTAGCAATGGGGTCAGCTTGCGATCTTAAAAAAACATCACCCAAAGACAAATTATCATTACCGATAGCATAGAAACCCACCTTTTTAGGAATAGTTAAAGACTCACCTTCAGCTAACAGCTTTTTTTTTACGGCTCTTTCGTCCTCTCCATAAGGAATAACAACAGGCTTTGTTGTAGTAACACGCCAAGTAAAAAGTAAAGTTAAAGCAAGTACAATAATAACAGTAATAAGATTTTTAATTTGTCGAGAATCAGGCATAAATACACTCCATTAGTTAATTAAGTGTCTGCTGGGAAAATCATCAAAAATCAGGTAAACGCCTTATAAGCTTTATGCTATTTTGAACTAATTTATTATCTTCTTGGTATTTTTTTATCACTTCAGCATTGAGTTCTTTATCGTCAGGTAAATAAATAATATATTCTTTACTCAACCTGTCTTCAGGTTTTCCTATGTATTTACTTATTTCTTCAATTTTGTTTTTATAACCAGTAACATTTTTAATATTGTCACCGTCGTCATCAAAACTTTCATAATCGCACTTCCCTGTAGCAAACATCATTTTTTTTGAAGATAAAGTAAGTCCTAAGACAATACGTAATAATAATAAGAGCGATAATTGGTAAGATGGCTGATCATTATCTGCTTTATTATCTTTCAAAGGTAAATATATGTGACATTGACACTGATAATTAACATGCCTATCCCAAAAAGTTCTAATGTAACTACTGGCAGATACAACTCTAGAGTTTTCGTTCTTTCTTTTATCATTTTCAGTTAGTTCACTTACTAAGGTCAACCAACAGGTATCAAGATTATTTTTATAATTAATCTCAGAATAATAAGCAATAAACTTTCCAGGAGTATTGCTAGTAATAGGAAAATACACTCTTTGAATATTAACTGGGGATGGTAATTTAGGGGGCGACCAAAGCTCATGTTCGAGAGATGAAACTAACATGCCGTTTTTGTTTATTAGAGAAAAAACATCAAGGTTACGACAACGTTCAGGAAGATATAAATGAGTTCTTTTATCCTTGAACTTGTCCATTATTTCTTGCATTAATACATTGTAATGTTCGTCAGACAGGTTGTCCGGTAATGAGAACTCCCCTTTTACTCTACCAGAAAATTCGAGTTCTTCTAGTTCATCAAAATCACCTACGATTCGTTGCTTGTTATCAATATCATCCTTAAAGATCAAAAGTCCAAAAACAATAATATCACCTATATTTTCATCGTTTATAGTATCAGTACAACATAAGAGGTGATCTCCAAGCAGTAAAGCAACCTCACTTGTTTTTATAGCTATAATTGAATCATTTGCTAATGTAATCCTTCCACTTATGAAAGGTTCTTCTGTTCGATTAGATAAAATTCTCCCGACATTTAATATTCGTTCAAAACGGCCATCATATGTCGGTCTTTCTTTGTCCTCAGCTAGTTGTTTTCCAATTTCATGGGCATTACCATTATCTGAAAGAAATAATCTAAGTTCATGCCAACTTATTGTTGTTTTGCTATTTTCGAATTTAAACTGAGGAATATTAATTGTTAACATTTTATTCTGACGACCTTTATCCATTCCAACTCCTTTTACCAAGATATATCATTAATATAATCACGAATTTCATTTAGTAGATTCTTACCAACTTTATCCTGAAGAGAGCCTGTGCTTAATTCAGCGTTAGCCTTTCTGATCAATAATAATAAGTCTGTTGGTATTGTCTGCACATTATTTTTTTCAACAAACATCTTTAAGTAATTTAAACGCTGAGTAAGCTTTGCTTTGG
>Ga0105348_1002018_pt1 | contig 12747 bp, 11 predicted proteins | sample EN8Hudsemesocosm_2_FD_83504 | JGI IMG/M metagenome (GOLD analysis project Ga0105348, IMG submission 83504) | Methane-oxidizing microbial communities from mesocosms in the Hudson Canyon - EN8C Hudson Canyon | ecosystem: Environmental > Aquatic > Marine > Cold seeps | place: Hudson Canyon... | reverse complement strand
GCTTCTGAAACTGTTGCTTCTGAAAGAGCGCTTGGCTCAGCATTCCAGGGCAGGGCTAATTCGCCCAGGTTTAATTCTGCTTCATGAGCACGATATATAAATGACGGTAGTTGTTGTTTTTCTTCAATTACGCCGGGTTGGCTAAGTTGAGGGATTGCGAGTACTGAAACTTCAGCTTCCTTACTTGGGTTTTCAGCGGCTGCAGCTAAGTCCAGGTAGGATAAAACGCAATGAGTCGTGCCTAAATCGATGCCAATTGAGTAGCGGGCGCTCGTGTTATTACTACTCATAACTCTACCTCGGCAGGGGCAACGATGGTGCTGTCATGGCCTTCGGAAATTTTAGGTAACTTAGCTTCGTTGATTTTCCAGCCTTTATGAATCAAGGTGCCATTAAAAGGTGCTTCACCGACTACGTTGCCTGTAAGTCTGATTTCAGAGGCATTAAAACCTGCTGGTAAACTAATACGTGTTTCTTCGTCTTCGCTACGAATGGCTTCTAGAGTGAAGTAAGTGTCGAGGGTTTTCTTGCTGCCTTCATGTACTACACGCGCAGCGGCACCAATATCAGCATCTGAATAGTCGCTCAGATCTTCTTTAACAAAATCGATAAAGCGGGCATCCTGTTGTAGTAGTGTGAGTAACTGTAGTGCCGCATCTGGGCTGGCTGCCTTAAGTGGTACTTGTGGTGCAGATGGTTGTTCTGGTGAGGGTACTGGTGCAACAGGTGTTTTGGACTCATCTTCAGTAATAGGGGTAAGCTTTTGGGTTGTTGGTTTCTTTAATAACATTACGAATAGCAGTGCTGTGGCTAGGGCAAGTATTAGATGAAGCATATCAAGCGATGATGGCATGCTGCTGAAATCGATATTCATGTTGTGCGTCCTTGTTGTTCAAAAAATAAAATATTCAGAAAATAATTAATTGGCCGACATTTTAACATGGCGCACTTATGACTGAAATCCGCGAATACATAAGATTTCACAATAATTTTATTGTGTTTCACTTTTTCGGCCCTTATCTTATGCGGCCTTTGATTAGTTTCATCATATTTCACTCATAATAAGGATGCCTGAATGAAAAGATTATCACCTGTAGATGTTTCATTTCTAAGTTTTGAATCTACGGATACCCCCATGCATATTGCCAACTTGCAGATATATTCTTTACCCAAGGGGGCGGATGAAAACTATATTCAAAATCTGACAACTCTATTAAGAGATGTTCCAGAACTCGCATCCCCTTTTAATCGAGTGCTATCGATTCCTTACCCCAAAATAAAATTCCCAAAATGGCTTAAAGCTGAAGATATTGATATGGAATATCATGTGCGTCACGTTGCCTTACCTAAACCAGGGAATGATGAAACACTACATACGCTGGTGTCGTCTATACACAGTCAAAGCCTAGATCGTACTCGGCCACTTTGGGAAGTGTATGTGATCGAAGGGCTGGAAAATAATCGCTTTGCTTTGTTATTTAAAATCCATCACGCCTGTATTGATGGGGTGGGTGGGATGCGTTTAATGCAAGCGTCTTTATCGACAGAAAAAGGTAAAAATACCTTTCAAGTGCCCTGGCAAAAGAGCATGAAGAAGGAGATAAAGCGGGTACGTAAAGCCAGCTTTTATAACTTTATTAGCCCTATGTATTCGGAAGTCTCCAAACAGGTTAAAACCATTCCTGGTATTATCAAGGTGCTATCGCGTATGAGTATGGTTGGCCTGAGTACCTCTCATCCTTCACTGTTGCCATATACGGCACCAAACAGCCCCTTTAACGATCAAATCTCTAGCCAAAGAAATTATGCTGTTACCTCTTTACCTTTGAAACGAGTGAAAGCAGTTAGTAAAAAATCAAACAGCACGATTAATGATGTTAGTGTTGCTTTGTGTTCGAATGCTATTCGTCGCTATTTACTAGAAGCAGGCTCTTTGCCTACAAAGTCGATGATTGCCCAGTTACCCGTATCTGTTCGCTCGGCTGATTCTGCATCTGCGGGTAATCAATTTGGTGTGATTTTATGTGACATGGCGACCACTGAAGAAAGTGTATCTGAAGGGTTGTCGGTGATTTCTAAATCAACACATATAGCCAAAGAGTACCTGTCGAGCCTTTCAAGTGGAGGCCTACAAAATTTAACTGCGCTGGTGATGGCACCGTTCTCAATTAGCCAGATTTTAGGTATTACCGCAAAAATTAAACCTGCTTTTAATTTGCTGATTTCTAATGTACCTGGTCCAAGAGATACTTTGTACCTGAATGAAGCCAAGCTTGAAGCCTTTTATCCTTTAACATTATTGTTTCAGGGGAATGTTATTAGTTTGGTGATTACCAGTTATGATGGAAACCTTAATTTTTCAATCACCGGTTGCAGGGATAAAGTGCCGGATATTAATTTGATTACGACTTTTATTAATGCGGCTTTTGAGGCGTTAGAGGCGGAGTTATAGTTCCGCCTTTTAGTCTGGTGGGCTTGTTTTTCGCAAATTTACCAATGGGCGGTAAGTGATTAAACGTCTCAAATTCGCACAAAGCAACCCTTTCTCAGCTGACAGAAAACCGCGATCAGTAGAGCAAAAGCGTGCATTATACCTATTAGGTTTTTCGTTATTTGCAGGCCGGAATTCGTACTAAGCAGACACGCGAAACAATCAAATATTGCTCAACTTTGGCAAGGTGGAAAGAGTCTTAGTCGTGCCTTCCCAGTCACAGTGCGTTGGGCTAAGCTGGCCGAATTATTCTGTTTTTTTCACAATTAATTTATTAGGTTTTGTAGTAGAACACTTGTTGCGATAACGGAAAGTTAAAGCCTACAATAAAATTTAGAAACAATGCGCTGTTCGTTTTTTTAGCAGTTTTTAGAATTTGATGTATGCTTAACTTACTAGTTAGTACTCGAATAGAAATCCAAAACTACCGTGATTGTTCGAGGTGCACAATCTTGTGCGCCACAAGATTCGTTATTTAGAATATCTAAACGGCTACAACTTGTCGTGCCTATCATGCATACTGGTATCACCCGTGACAACGCCCCATTTTTTGTTCAAGCATTACATATCACAAATATTTTTTTGGAGTGGATTAATGGCCTCTTCCTTGATTATCAAAATTTTACTTGGTTCGTTATTCTTAGTTTCCTATGGGTGGGCCGAAGATACGATTATTGTTAACCACTACCAACAACAAACCCGATATGAATTTGGTCTCAAAGTTCTTGATTTAGCATTAAGTAAACTTGGAGAAGACTACCAAATATTTGGCCCGGTGGAGCAAGACGTTAATGAAGGCCGAGGAGAACTCCTTGTTATAGAAGGGCAATATGACTTAGAGTTTATGTCAGCGACGCTTTATCGAGAGTCCAAAATGATCCCTGTAAAAATTCCAATTTATCAGGGGCTGTTAGGTTTAAGGTTGTTACTGATAAAGCAGGCGTAAAATGCAAAATTTAGAGAAATAGATAATGTGAGGGGGCTTGGTCAATTTGTTGGTGGGCACGGTAGGCTCTGGGGAGATCTTCCTTTATATGCCGAGAATGATTTAGACGTCGTTACTTCTGTTCATTACGATAATTTATTCAAAATGCTGAAAGAAGATAGATTTGACTATTTTCACCGTGGTATCAATGAAATATGGGGTGAGCTCGGACGCTATCCTAATGACTTTGTCGTTGCCGATGATATTATGCTGTACTACCCGCAACCGGTGTATTTTTTTGTTAGTAAACATCGCCCTGAGTTAGCTAAAAAAATTGAACAAGGATTGATGATTGCTTTAGAAGATGGTTCTTATAAGGCGCTTTTCCTAACGTATTATGAATATACTATCACTCGAGCCAACCTTGACGCTCGAAAGTTAATTATCCTTAAAAACCCTACTGTCCCTGCGGGATCTCCCCCCATAAATACAGAGTGGTGGATGCCTCTTGATAAAATACCATAATAATATATCTCATGATGCCATTCTAAAAATGGTTAGATTTTACAAGTTCAAGTTTTAATTTGAGAGACAGCTTTGCGGACTGAGCCGTTACAATAGAATCTCACCTTTAGGGAGATGACATGCGACTGCTTAGTAATCATCGTTAGTGATGTTATGGCTGAGGTCGCTAAGAACATCGTCGTGTGACAAATAGCTGTCTTCCGCTTCAGCTAAGTCACGGAAAGAGTGTTCTACGTCTATTTGCATCTTCAGATTTGGGTACAGTTGTTTCTCTGGTTTTAAAAGACTTTCATACGCGTGCATGAACTTTTTGGCGTTTATATTGCCCCGCAGAATTTTGTGAAAAATGCTGATGTAAATTTCGGGACCGCTATTTTCAGCGGCTAGTAGCTCAAAATTATTTTTGAAGTCATCCTCAATACTCGGAAGCCAACCTTCGATTCGAAGACTTATCTTGTCACCGAATTTATTTAAGATGGCTTCCGCGACCTCACTGAATTCACCGGAAAAAACATCGGGTTTTTCAAGGTAGGAAAATAAAAGGGCTTTGAAGTCATCATAATCTTCATGACCAATTGCATGACGCTTCATGAGAGCTTCAAATATCGATAGCTGAACATCCGTCTTTATGGATATCTCATCAGTATGATGGGGGTCCATGTCCATATCTGACAAGGGATTTTTAAACTTTACAGCAATTTCTTTTAACAGGTTAACGTCGAGCTGTTCGGACAGGAGAGACTCATTAATCGATGATATGTCTTTGTATTCGCTGTCGCTGTATTGGTAGTTAGCCAATAAAGTGGGGCGATCGGCTTCGGCACCATGCGCCTTGAATAGGCTGTTTACGCTCTCCCAGCCCTTGCGGAAACAGATGATAATTGAATCCTCTAGCAGGATTTTTCTTGCGGTGAGGGTATCGCCTCCACACAGTTTCAACAGTCCAAGTGTCGTTACGCCCAGAACAATAGAGCAAGACTTCTTTAGGTCATGACTTATAACAGGGGAAAAGAAGTTCTTGGCAATTTTTAACGACATGTCGACCAACTGGCTTTCTATTTTCGCTAGTTGTTCCTGTGTCAGAGATCCGCTTTCAACAGCATCACTGATCATCAACAATAAGAAGGGTCTCGCCCTGACTTTATCAAGATTCATGTGGTATTCTCTTTTTATAATGGCTCGAACATATCGTCAGTTTCGTTGCTGATCTCGCCCACTCTGATGTTGTTCGCTTGTGATTTAAGAATGGCTTCAATTTTCTCAAAGTCACCACGTTCAGAGGTGGCAAGAATCGCTTCATAAATTGACCTGTTAAGCGATTTTATCTTAAGTAGTAATTCTTCAGCGCTGCCAGAAACCGGCTCTTCCACATGATCGATAGAATCAAAATCAAACCCAATGAAGGGTAGTGAGAGATACAGAATTCCAGTTTCTGATTCCATGATGGCAGCCAGTATTGCTGACTCCCTTTCTTCATCATCACTTTGCGTAAGAAATATTTGGGATAGCATAGATTTCACTGAATCTTGTGCGTTAAAGGCACCTTTTTGAATCTCATGCTCCCAATACGAAGGCTCTACATTCAGCATGTTTCCTATTGTTTCTGGGTCCATCAACCATGCAGCTATCGACGGGATGGTAGCGTCGAACTCCCGCAATATTTTTGCGACACTCATGATGTCTAGCTCAGAAATAACAGAGATCATTGTTTGGTCGCCCTCGGTGGAGGCAATTTCCTCTAAAATATCACCACCATTGCGACCACTCTCATGGGTAATTGCAACGACCTTCTCAGCTAAAACGGCTATTTCTTGGCTCAAAATATAATCCTGTCAACTTCTGTGTATTGTTAAATTTCGTCAAAACATTCGTGCTCTTGACCTTCGTATTCGTCGTACTCTTCGTGTTCTTCACTGTCTTCTTCCTCAGCGTTGAACTCTTGCGTTATCGCGCCTAATTCATAAAAGCAGAGAAGCAGTAAAGCAATTTTTAATTGATGCTGAAACTTATCGGATAGCGTCGACAGTAAAGGCCGATAACTCTTATGTATGTTGACGCAGGCTTTTACGTCAACCCATGCTGGCTCTGAACGTAAACTTAAGGGTGACAACTTGGCGCAATCCAGCTTTACGACGAACAGTAAACATATAGCGAGTTGGTCGGGCATACAGGCTAAAAACCCAGGTGTCTTGTTTAACTGAGCCAATAAGCTATCAATATAATTGTTAAATAAATCGGGATCTTCTGGGTCCTTATAGGATTCTATATTTTCAGTCAGCATTCGATAGTCGTCAGCCAAATAGTCTGGTATAAAAACAATCTTAGACATGATACCCCTTAAGAATTTAATACTCTGTTCCAATAGGATTTAGTGAACGACTTGGGGTTCATAACCTCTGTGTATTCCTGTTCTATGTATATCTTCCGCTTTTTGGGGTCAGATATAACATTGTAGGACTCTTGAACTTTCTGGAAGCGTTCAACGGCATCGTCCGATTTATTTCTATCTGGGTGAAATTTTGAGGCTAAACGTCTGTATGCCTTTTTAATTTCATCTTGTGAGGCTGATTTTTCAACCTCCAACACTTCAAAATAATCCAAATTCATCTCCACAATATTTCATTGGGTATTCATTGTTTGGCGAACAATATTAGTGCAGCTTACGTGTATAGTCGAAAGCCATGGGTAATACAGTGGGAGGACACGGGTTCACTTAATAAAAGGCTTAGTGCCTACTGAGTAGCTTCAAAGAATTGGATTTCAATCGAGACAGAGGATTAAGACGTTCTAGATTGAACCGAGCACCATTTACCGCCTAGTACCGTTTCCTTCCTAGATAGTCGCGATTATGAATGAATGCGGCCTCTGTGTCGACCAAAGTTGAGTTAATTGATGGCTGTAATTCATCGCCACATGACTAGTCTGTACTCACCACTGTCCATCGAACGTTTATGGAATATTTCGACTGGCATTAATATCAGCTTCATCAATCAACAAAACATCATTTGTTACTCATAGCATCCCAAAGCAACATGTGTTGAAAAAAATTAAATTTTACTCATCCTAAGTACTTGCACAACATTCTGCCCATTAAAAATCACTGCAGAGACAGCTCCCGACGATAATTAATAGGCGTACCCCCTGACCAATGAATAAAAGCCGTTCTGAAACTACGGACATCCGCAAAACCCAACGACTTACTAATCGTCTCAACCGTTAACAACGTAAACGATGAAACCTAAAGGTTCAGTCTCGATTGAAGACTGAGCTACAGGGAAAGTGAACCTAACAATAAGATTTTGCTAATATTTTTTGAATAATAACGATCGCTAATAATAACTCATAGTCAGCGGTTTTTAGCGAACCTAAGAGTGCTCATTTTCGTTAGTTATCACGAATTCGAAACTGGCTTATTTATCCTGAATTACACAAGGTCGCTAAGAGGCGACTTTGTGGCATTCCCGCCTACTCGATATCCAATAATTGAACGACCCTAAAACGAATCAGCCTCTGAAAAACTCGTGATTTATAAGATAATATCTAACTAGTAATTACCTATAAGTTCACAAGTCGCCACTCGATAGTACCTGTCTGAATGAAAGAGTCCGATTTATCGGGTCAATTTCCTTGGGTTTTCGATCAAGGGAAATTTAGTTCTTTTAAGCTACGCCCTGCAACAACACTAATAGATCAGTAAGTGTGCTAACCTTCATTTTTTCCATCACATGGGATCTATGTACCTCAATGGTACGATGACTGAGATTAAGTGCAGCGGCAATGGCTTTATTGGATTTGCCTGCGGCCACCATTTCCAGCACCTGATGTTCACGCCTGGTCAAAGTGGCTAAACGAGAGTTAATTGACTGTATTTTTTTTTGTTCACGCCTCCGATACCTATCTTTTTCGATCGCCGAGTTAATGCAATCCAGTAGTTTTTGATCGCAAAATGGCTTGGTCAGAAAGTCTTCAGCCCCTTTCTTTATTGCTTCCACAGCCATCGGGATGTCTCCGTGTCCAGTAATAAAGATAATTGGTGTAGTCGAGCCTCGCTCACTAAGTTCCTGTTGCAAAGCCAAACCGCTCGTCCCCGGCATGCGAATATCCGACACGATACAACCAGGCACATCATTTTCATACTTGGACAAGTATTCTCTGGCTGAGGAGAATGCCACAGCATGTAATTCCATAGATTTCATAAGGAATAATAATGCTTCGCGTACGGAATCATCATCATCAATAATGACAACCAGGGGGTTATCATCGAACATCGATCAACCTCCAGCAGCGGTGGGTAAAGTAAAGCTGAAGGTGCAGCCCCGGCCCGGGTTTCGGCTTAAACGAATTTGACCACCTTGCGCTTCGACCAATGACTGGCAAATAGAAAGCCCCATCCCCAAGCCAGAGTCTTTTGTAGTAAAAAAAGAATCAAACACCTGGTCTTGTAACTTAACATCGACCCCCGCCCCGGAATCACAAACAGAGACTTCCGCGGTAGTAGAATCCAGTCTCCGAGTTTTAATGATAACAACTTTATCACTAGCCGCATCAAACATGCTCTCTATCGCATTATTGATCAGATTCAACACCACTTGCTGCACTTGTATTGCATCAACCATCACCACGAAATCGTCGGCTAGTTCTAACACAAGACTTACACCCAGTTCGCGAGCATGGAGTTCAGCAAGCACGACGACGTCTTTAACCAGCTCGTTACAATCGCAAGGCTGACGAATTAATTGCGAATTCTTGGAGAAATTACGAATACCGATGATGACTTTGCCCGCCCGCTCAGCCTGAGCACTCACCTCACTCAATGCTGGTAATAAATCGGCCGGGTCTTTCAGGCCCGCATTAATCATTCGGCTACAACCCTGAGCATACGAAGTAATCGCGGCCAATGGCTGGTTGATTTCGTGGGCAATGCCAGTCACCATCTCTCCAAGAGTAGAGATTCGAGCCACATGGGCCAGTCGTTCCCGCAGCTGCTGAATCTCCGCCTCCTTCTTCTGAGCCTGCTGCTCGTTGTGCTTTTGAAGCGTGAGGTCGCGAATGATTCCGATAAAGCAACTGCCATTCCCCGCCAGAAGATCATCCTCAATATGTCCCACGGAGACATGGATGGGAAAACAGTGTTTGTCTTTTTTTTGACCATTGAGCTCGCGACCAATACCAATAACCTTACGCATACCTGTTTTGTTAAAGCGGCCAAGGTGATTATCGTGTTGATCACTATCAGTACCTGGCATCAGGATTTTAATATTTTTACCTACCAGCTCTTCGCTCTCGTAACCAAACATCCGGGTGATGGCCTGATTTACTCTTTGAATAGCACCCTGCTTATCGATAACAACGATGCCATCCACCGCTGCATCCAATACCGCGCTAAACAAGTCATAAGGGGCGCCATCAAGTTTCATGTGAATTGATCCTGCGTGCATTGCTATAGGCTATGGAAAATTTTGATCATAACCGATGTTACATCCAATTATTAGCTTTGATGGCGAAACTACGGGTTTGCCCGCATAGATTAAGCGTAAGCTCTAATTGTATTCATCCTATCCCGGCGCATATGATAACTAAAACGCAATAAAACAATACTGAGCCAGCGGTTATATCGACACATCTTGCCAGCTTTTTTACAAAATGAGTGCATAGAACATTAATTGACCTGTCCTCGCTTAATACTTACATATTTAAAGGCATACAATGAAAAAGACCCTTGTGCTATCGACCTCCCTGTTACTAAGCGCATGTGGCGGCTCAGGCAATACTGGCGATCATCAGCTCAGTATGGAAATGCAAAGTATGAACCTATGTGGCCAAACATCCCCATCTAACAACTACGAAGTCGTCGCTTATGGCGATGATGGCAGTATAATCTCACGTCACCAGCCAAACACTAGTGGTCAGGTTCAAGCCACTTTCGAAGAGTCACATGTCAATTTGGTGATTGTGCGTGATACGGGCGCGCACACCTCTGACAAAAAGAACCTGGATGTTACCGTTCTTGCTCAATATCCCGTAGGCGACTTAGGAACTTTGACCGTAAGAGCGGGTGATAAAGAGGGTTGTCAGTGCCAAACGACAACGGTTTACGTTATTCCAGGTGGACTGACCAGTGAGAAACTTAACCTGCCTTCTTCGGGTTTTACGGTGTCTACTGATGAAAGTCGGTTTGACAATACGCAACTGTGCGAGATTGAAGAGGGTGTAGAAGCTCTCTTGGTGGCCAATCATCTCGATAGCGATAGTGGTTTTATCTACTACCAAACCATAGCGAATCCCAGCCAGTACATAATTGAGCCAATGGAGGCGGTTCCTGTATTTCCTAAGGACGTAGGTCAGGTGGGGCGCGCAATAACTATAAGCACCACTGATCGTGCTACCCACCAGATTACATACGTGACTGATCAGACCTATGACTATTCTGTGCCTGATAAGTTTGATGGAAGCATTAATGTGCTTGATCACGATCGGGTAGAAAAAATTGAATTTGAAGCTTACAGTGTGTTGGATCTAGTGACGCCATCTAGACCAGTAAGAGTGTGGGGGGTTCATGTGCCGGTGACAGACGACACGACTGATATTTCCTACAGCAAGCCTAAGTTCGAGCCTGAAATGCTTAGCGCTTTATTAGATGATCCCACTTCAGCTTATAACCTTGATGGAGATGCGCATCGAGTGCTCACAGGTTATATAGAGCTTTTGCGCCCAGATCATACAATTGATGAGTGGCACTATATCTTACCTAGCAAAAACAGTGATGGGTTCAAATTTGAACTACCTGCTGACTACCTAGAAGAGCTAGCTGAAGGCAGCCAGTACCAGGATCTAACAACAATAACGCATTTCTGGGATCTCAATGAGATTCAGGCGGTTAATTCATTGGATGAGTTTTATCAATCTGATTGGTTGAAGGTACTTCTCCCGATTAAATCTCCGGTTAGGATTCGTCCCCCCGCCACCTACTCTTACGTTTCTCTTGAGTTTTGGAGTTATTAAAAGCTTTTTTTTGTACATGGCAGAGCGCTCATTTGATGTCTAAGCAGGCATCAAATGGAAAGTCAGCTATATAACGAATTCAAGTTACTGAAATGAATAGTCGTCAGTGACAACTTTTTACACTTTTAAGTCGATCAAGCTTGTAATCAAGCCACTAAAGCAAAGGCTCAAGCTGTTCCCAAACAAGGTTTTTAATCGTTTCTTGTGCACTAGCCTTTGGGTGAAGTCGATCATTCTGCATTAAGGCTGGGTTAGTCGCGATACCTTTTAGCAAAAAGGGTAGTAAGGCCGTTTGGTATTTCTCAGCTAACTTAGCGTAAAGTTGGTGAAAAGCAGAGGCGTATCTTTTTCCGTAGTTCGGTGGGATGTGAATGCCAGTTAACAACACTTTTGCGCCGTCTGTTTGCGATAAATGAATTAACTCTGCTAAATTTTTCTCAATGGTCTTGAGAGGAAAACCTCTTAAACCATCATTAGCGCCTAATTCTATAATGACAACCTCAGGATGGTATTTCTCAAGCAAATTAGGCAGTGACCTTAAACCTCCGTCAGTGGTTTCGCCACTAATGCTGGCATTGAATATTTTGTATGAATGGTTATTATCGGAAAACTGTTTTGCTAATGTTTTCTCAAGCAAGGCCACCCAAGCTTTCTCAATTGGTATACCATAAGCAGCACTTAAACTGTCACCGAGTACTAGAATAGTTTTCTGGCTTGCATAAGCATGAGTTGAAAAACTGGTGATCGAACTAAATATAAAAACAACAATCAATAATCCATAAGCTTTAATCATTAATAAATTCCAGGAGTATGTATGTCTCAGCCTGTTGCCCCAAGTTCAGTCTCAGGTTCAAGGGAAGCGAGTTCTTATGCCATTGTTGCTGACAGTATTGGCAAACAAGTGGATGTTAAAGGTCAGCAGCTAGAAATACTGCGGGGAATTAGTCTTAAAATCAAGCAGGGGGAGTCTCTAGCTATTGTGGGGCGCTCTGGTTCTGGAAAAACAACGCTATTAGGTTTGCTGGCTGGACTGGATACGGTGAGTCAGGGTTCGATTCATTTAATGGGCAAGGTTTTAGATAAGATGTCTGAAGATGATCGTGCAAGTGTGCGTGCGGCGCATGTTGGTTTTGTTTTTCAATCATTTCAATTGTTACCCAGTATGACGGCACTTGAAAATGTAATGCTGCCGCTTGAATTAAAAGGTGACAAGCAGGCCAAGCAAAGTGCCGAAGCTTTTTTAAAGCACTTGGGCCTGGAGGAACGTCTAAGTCATTACCCCTCTCAGTTATCCGGTGGGGAGCAACAACGGGTCGCCTTGGCGCGGGCTTTTGCTTGTAAACCAGATATTTTATTTGCAGATGAACCAACCGGAAACCTAGACCAGGAAACCGGCCAGAAAATTATAGACTTGATGTTTGAGCTAAATGCAGAGCAAGCGACCACGCTAGTAATGGTTACGCATGATGAACTTTTAGCCGAACGTTGCCATCGACGCGTGCATATCAATGCGGGTCAGTTGGAGGCAGAAACACCTGGAACGGTGAATAATAAAGTCGAGATTGCATCATGTCTCTGATTACCCAATCTCTGATAAATCAAAGTATTCGAGACCTCAAAAGACAAACGCATCACACCTCTGTCAGGCTACTCTTTATTTCGTTAGTGATGGCGGTATTAAGTGTTACCACCATCACTTTAGTCAGTGATATGTTAAAGCGTTCATTAAGTAATTCAGCTACAAATTTTATTGCAGGGGATCGCCAACTTGTTAGCCCTAGAAAGCTCGACCCAGCTTGGCTTG
>Ga0105348_1002016_pt1 | contig 12783 bp, 15 predicted proteins | sample EN8Hudsemesocosm_2_FD_83504 | JGI IMG/M metagenome (GOLD analysis project Ga0105348, IMG submission 83504) | Methane-oxidizing microbial communities from mesocosms in the Hudson Canyon - EN8C Hudson Canyon | ecosystem: Environmental > Aquatic > Marine > Cold seeps | place: Hudson Canyon... | reverse complement strand
TTAGATTAGCTTCTACGAAAGAATAATTATCGCTTTAACTCCTTAGTCAACGTTTTAAGAGCAAGTGCACTCTAGTCTCAACCCAGTAGCATAGCCTGTTTTTATGCTGCATCCATCGTCAACGTTTCACCATCACAAGGTATGAAGAATCGATCACGCCAGCCTTTTTTATCGATTTCTGTTTGTAAGGCTTTACGTGTTACCGGACAATGATCTAACGCTTCAAGATGGTTCGCTATAATACGGGAATTTGTCAGCGCGCCCATCTGTATTGCGCCATCAAGCCCCATAATGATATCGCCACCCAGATCAAACCGGGCACCTCCTGCAGGCAAAACAATGACCTCAGGAATTTGATCCAGCACAAAGGATCTCACCTCATTTGTCATGATCGTATCCCCAGTAATATACAAACTCGGCTCATTGGGTAACTGAATTGAAAAACCAAAGCCATGTGCCATCATTTTCCCTATCAAGCCCTTGCCATGTAAGCAGGGAACCAAACTGACCGTGCCACCCAAAAAATCATTTACGCCAGTTGAGCTTAATGGATGAACATCTAAGCCCTTTTCTTTTAAGTACGTAGCATCCTGAGTAGAACAGTAAACCGGGATACTATTTTCCCTTAGCCACTTTGTACCGGCCTTATCCAAATGATCAAAATGCCCTTTCTGGCAGTGCGTAATAAGACAGTGCGTCACCTTAGCTAATAACGCTTCGGTGCGGTCAGGCAAATCAACAAGCGGATTTCTACGGCGCTTCGAAACGGCATATTTTAATGAAGGAATTAGCCCTTTCGGTGCTAACATGGGGTCAACCAAAATTACCTTGTCTGCTAAATGAATAATGATCGTTGCATTTCGAATTTGTGTGATTTTCATACTAACCCTCTACTAAGTAGCTATTCTATAGTGTTGCTTGTTAAAGCAATTGTACACTTTAGGAAAGCGTTCATATGAGGTAAGTTATGACACAAACCATACCTTTTAAGACAAACAAACCATTATTCAATATCTGGCGTATTTTATATCTTTTAGGTAAATTTAAGCCGTAAGCAGCGATTAAGTTCTTTGACAGAAGAACAGCTACGCACCAACCTTGAGTCATCCTGATAAAAGTATGAGGTTTAAAAAGTGAAAATTGGTCTACTCGCTTATTCTGGATGTGTTGCTTCTGGACTCTTTGCTTTCGCGGAATTATTGGAAGTGGCAAATAAGCGAGCGGGGAAGCGATGCTTCGAAACAAAATGGATTGGTGTTAATCAGCAGAACGTTGCAATTTCAACCGGTGGTAAAAAAACCATCACCGATATTCATGTCGAAGGCACTCTTTTGGATGATGACCTAGAGGCAATTCTCATACCGGGTTTCTGGACCAATCATCAGCAACATGTTGAACAAGCATTGAATGCTTATCAACCTATTGTCACCTCACTAAAACAGCTCCCGGCCCATACCGAAATATGGAGCTACTGCACAGCCGTTTGTATACTTGCCGCCACTGGCTATTTAGACCAACAACCTGCGACAGCAACTTGGTGGCTTGCAGACTATGCACAAAGCCACTCCCCCAAAGTTGCTTGGAACTTTAGTCAGACTTACGTATTTCATAACAGGTTTGCAACCGCGTCTGGGCTGAATGGCTACCTTCCTATCGCACAGGCACTTATTGAGAAAAATTGTGGGAAAGAGGTATTACGCGACATTATCGACTTAATGATTCTCCCTAAACCAGAAACATCCGCTCAACCCTTCAAACAAATTAAGTTAATGACGCTCGAAGATAAACTGCTTAGGACCATTTTTATGTGGGTGGAACAAACACCCGCAAGTGAGCTTAATATAAAAGCACTAGCCGCTGAATTAAATCAAACAGAGCGAACGCTAACCCGCAAAGTAAAAATAGCAACAAAACTCTCATGCGCCAGTTTCATGCGCCTCATTAAACTTCACCAAGCCAGTGAGTACCTTATTTATAGCCGTAAACCAATTAATATTATTAGTGACATTTTAGGGTTTTCAGATGATGCGGCATTTCGTCGGACATTCAAAAAAGTATCTTCATTTACACCCAGTGAATATCGGCAAGCATTTCAACGATAAGCGTGGGATTTATTTCCAACGCTATTTACTTTCTTTCACTGATATAAATTCAATGTTTTCATTCGTTAATTTAACGCCACTTACAACGCAATAATACAAAGCTCTTTCTCACAAGTAGCATGAATAAGCCCGTGTTTATCCACAAGATCAATCTCGTAAACTCTTTTAAGTTTCGAGGTTGCCTGTAACGCATGATGGATACTTTCAAGCTCATTATGGCTGAGCCTGAATCTGGCGAACAAGGTTGACTTACCAGGACGCTTAAAATGAATATACGCCGTTCTATCAATTACCCGATATTTTTTGCCTAAAATTTTGTAGAGCATGACACCAAAAATCGGATCTAGCGCAGCATACAAACCGCCCCCCCAGATGATCCCCATATGATTGCGTGTTTTCCAGTTACTTGGGATTTTTATATGTACTTCATGAAAGTCCGGTGCCACATAAGTCACACGTGCACCAGTTCGTCGGTATGCAGGGAACATATTCCCTGCCCAGCGCCATAACCTTGACTCCATTGACTCATTATTTTTCGTAAAAATCATCCTCACCTGCCCTTTACTGAATCTCCAAAATAATTTTACCCTTCGCCCGTAAACTTCTGCTGTAATCATGGGCTTGAGCGGTTTGCTGTATCTGAAATATTTGATCAATAACAGGGCGAATACGACCAGCCGAAATTAGTTTTTCAAGGACAGCCAGGTCGCTACCTTCCGACTTAACCATTACAACTTGTGCTTTCTTAATTGATTTGGAAAATATCGATTTAAATTGCGTAAGGACCACTGACTTTAAGTTATTAGGGCTTGGGATTGTCGATACATAGGTTCCCCCAGGATTTAACACATGTGTACATTTCCTTAGATTATGCCGACCAATGGTATCGAAAATAATGTCGTAACGTTCACTGCCTTTAAGGAAATCATGTTGATGATAATCAATAGTTTTACTCGCACCTAGCGCTTTCACCATAGGCTCATTTGCTTGACTACACACTGCCGTAACCTGCCCCCCGATTGCTTTGGCAATTTGTACACCAAAGCTACCCACACCACCTGAAGCACCAATAATTAATACTTTCATGCCTTTTTTCATGCTAGCTTTTTGAACTAGCGCCTGCCATGCAGTGAGCGAACACAAGGGCACGCCTGCAGCTTCAGTATAAGAAATGTTTTTTGGCATTAAGGCCATACTTTTCTCTAAAGCAACGACTTCTTCTGCATAAGTAGCCAGGCCTTCTGACGGGTTCTTCATACCAAACACTTTATCACCTGCTTTAAAACCATCTACCTTTGCCCCCACTTCCAGTACTTCACCTGCAAAGTCACTCCCTAGAATAAGTGGAAACTTAGGCACTAAAAACTGTAATTGATAACGACCACTTCTAATCATCCAATCTCTTGGATTAACACTTGAAGCATAGTTTTTGAGCCGCACTTCATTTGCCTTCATTTCAGGTCTGGCTTGTTCTCCATATTGCAGCACATCACTCTTGCCATATTTTGTTTGGTAGACTGCTTTCATTTCTTCATATCTCCTCACGCTTACTCGTCACTTTGGTTCGTTAACGAACTTTATAGTTAAAACTTTAGTAATTCTTTAAAGCTTTTGATAATAAGCAAGTTAGTTGTTTTTGCTCATCCACAGAAAATCCTTTGTATACCCTGCCATTCACATTGTCTGACAGTTCTTTAAAACCATCCTTAAGAAATAAACTTTTTTGGGTCAATCTAACGAGTTTGACCCTCTGATCCTCAGGTGAAATCGTTTTTTCAACATAACCTAAGCGAATCAATTTATCGACTAGCTCTGTAGTGGATGATTTCTTTTTATTGATCTGAATCGACAACGCCTTCAGTGATAAAGCCTTCTCTCGATAAAGCGTAATTAAAATAGCGCCATGAGAAGGCGCTAACCCCACCATACCTAAGCGTTTTAGTTCACTGGTAACATGCTCATAGGCTTTATCTCGAAGCTGAGCAGTTAAAAAAACAATGCCATTTGTTCTAGGAGTCATTTCAAGCTACCCATACGCTGTTAATCACCTTGCACTCATTATCGAAAACAAATATTAGTTCGCTAACGAACCTTTTGCAAGCGTTTTTCACTTCCCCCCACTTCTACCCAGCAAAAAAACACAAAACGGCACACTATAGGTTAACAATGCAGGTAACCAGCGCAGAGACTGGTCGCCAAACACGGCATCAAACTGATTAATCAGTAGTAATAGGCTTCCCACGATTAATGCCACATTGAAAGCCTGCATTAGTATCGGTAATGTAATCGGCAGGCTTATGTCCCGCTTATCACTCATACTTTAATCGCACCAGCGTATTCAGCCTGATTGGCCGCCACAATGTCGATATAACTCAGTCTTTCATTCGCATCACGAAATGCAGTACGTACACCTTCTTCAATAACGGGGTGATAAAATGGCATCTCCAGTATTTGTTTAACGCTTAATTGTTGCTGTACTGCCCACGATAATAAATGTGCAATATGTTCTGCCGATGGCCCAAACATTTCAGCCCCCAAAAACGCGCCACTACCTTGTGCAGCATAGATTTTAAGCAGTCCCTTGTTTTTACCCATGACACGACTTCTACCCTGCCCTTCAAAATTAACTTGCCCTACCACGTACGCGTCACCATACCGTGATTGAATTTCTGATAAACGTAAACCGATATTCGATATTTGAGGTTCAGTAAATACCACACTCAATGGTGTTCTCCGTTCACAGGGTAAAATATCAGGAAAGCGCCCGGCATTGTCGCCCGCAATTTTCCCCTCATCGGAGGCTTCATGCAAAATAGGCAAGTCATTATTAGCATCGCCAGCAATAAATATAGGTGAAGACTTGCCACTCATAACTGACTGCATAGTGAGCTCATTGTACTCGGGCACACCATTGTATTTTAATACCAGATTAGTGTTTTCCAGCCCTAAATTTGACACATTTGGTTTACGGCCTGTCGCAGCAAGCAGATAACTGTATATAGATGTAATTCTCTCACCTTGATCATTCTGGTAAGTAATTTCGACCCCCTCATCGAGCAAACGAACGTCTTGTAATTGAGCATTCAGCTGTAAATCGAACTCCTGTTTAAAGGTTTGCGCTGCATAATGCTTGATTTCTGGGTCAACCAAGCCACCGACAGAGTCACTTCGCCCAATAACGGTCACTCTCACACCCAAACGGCTTAAAGCTTGCCCTAACTCAAGACCAATCACGCCAGGCCCAGACACTAACACCGACTCTGGTAAGTCAGACCATCCAAATACATCATCATTCACAATCAAACGTTCACCCGCCTGACTTAATAATTCAGGGATATAAGGGCTGGAACCTGTCGCGATCACCACTCTATCTGCAGTCAGCTCTGTATGGTCGTCAATCAATAAGGTATGGTCATCTTTGAATTTTGCGAACCCTTTAATTCGATGAGAAGCATCAAACTCTTCAACCGATTCGACCACAAAGCCAACAAATCGATCGCGTTCTCGGCGAACCCTCTCCATCACCGCCACGCCATCCACGCTAACAGCACCAACCTGCACGCCAAATTTTCCCGCTTGTTGTGCATGATAAGCAGCATCAGCGGCAGAAATAAGCAATTTACTCGGCATACAACCAACCCGCGCGCAGGTTGTACCGTAAGACCCACCTTCAATTAATGCAATGCTATTGGTATGCTTTAGCGCGGCACGATAAGCTCCCATACCTGCACTGCCAGTTCCAACAATTGCGACTTTTACGTGTTGTTTCTTCATATTCACTCTACCCTATTCATGTGACGATCATACTTCTAAGCAAAAACGCGGTTTAATAATTAAGGACTAAGCATTAACTTCTAATAAAGCATCCTCAGTTTGAAGATATTGGATAATATCTCTAGACTCATATAACCATTGCGTTGTTCCATTTTCTTTTTCAATTTTCAAACAAGGCACCTGAGGTTTACCACCACCACGGACCAATTCGCCTCGGTAGTTTGGTTCTTTAAGTACATCCCTTTGCTCAATATTCAAATCAATATGCTTGATCGCTTCACGCGTTATGGCACAAAATGGGCATGCCTGATAATGATAAAGATAAAGTTTTGAGGTGTTCATATTTAAATTCATAATAACTCCAAGAAAAGCATGGCGACCCGTTTGATAGACGTTATTATCCTGATATCAATCACCACAAAATATGACATTATTAATGGCTTTCTTGTCATTTTGACGTGTTAAAATAAACAACTCACTTTTTGGAATTAATAATGGATGCTTTAGCAGACATACTTAAAGCAATTAGACTCCACACTAGCACCTATTTTTGTAGTGACTTCAATACAAACTGGGGAATGGACATTGCACATAGTAAAAGCGGTTTATTTCACGTAATTGTTGAGGGTAAGTGCTGGGTGAAAATCCAGAACCGTGAAGAACCGATTTATATGAATGAAGGTGATATTGTCGCCTTCCCTACTGGTGGCGCTCATTGGATAAGCAATCAACCAGAAAGTGAAAAACACGTTGGAGATCAAATTGTTGAACAAATCTTAGAAGGTAAAAACCCATTTTTTAATGAAAAAAGTAACGTCATAAACAAGCAAACACTACTCTGTGGTGCCTTCGAATATGACACCTCCATTTCACACCCTTTTTTGAGAGATTTACCCTGCTTTATTCACATACAAGCAAACGAGAGCTCCGAGTTTGCCTGGCTTAAAGAACTCGTCTCTGTACTGGCAAGAGAATCAAAACATCCAAGCCCCGGATCTAGCGTCATTATTGATAGACTTACGGAGGTTCTTTTCATTCAAATATTACGTAACTATGTTCAAATAGATCAATCAAAAATAAGTTATATGTCAGCCTTGAATGACTCAAAAATAGGACCTATTCTCAACCAAATTCATGCTGAAGAACATGCTCAGTGGACGGTAGAAAAACTAGCTAATGAAGCTAGCTTATCCAGAAGTTCCTTCACTGAACGTTTTATCAGGCTTGTAGGTGAGCCACCCAAAACTTACCTTATCAACTGGCGAATGCAAAAGGCAAAAACAAAACTAGAAAGCACTGAACTTAGTATGTTCGAGATTTCAGAATCTGCGGGTTATTCATCAGAATCAGCATTTAGTAAAGCCTTTAAACAATACTTTAATGTAACCCCTGGCACCTACCGCAAGCGCTAGAAATTCATTCAATACTAACCATTACCCCAACTATCAGGAACAAACAAATAGCCTTGGCCTCTTACCGTGATAATTCGGGTAGATAATGACGCATTATCTCCGAGTTTTTTACGTAAATTGGCGACTTTTGTATCTATCGCTCGGTCCATGCCATCATATTCAATACCACGTAGTGTTTTATATATAAAGTCTCGGCTAAGCGTTTCTTCGGCATGATTTGCAAACAACCATAAGAGCTCAAATTCACCAGTTGTTAAGGTCACCGTATCTCCCGATAACGTGACCGAACGCTTGGAGTATTGAATACTTAAAGTACCAAAAGTAAGTACTTTATGATGCTCTGTTTTTTCTTTTCTATTTTGTGCTATAGGCGTGTTCACTCTCTGAGCTTCATTACGCCGCAGCAGCATTCTGATGCGCGCTAATAACACTCTGGGCTGTATTGGTTTAACGTTAAAATCATCTGCACCGAGCTCTACACCAGCAACATGATCCATATCGTCTTCACTCGCCGTTAAAAATAAGATGCTACCAGCATACTTGGAACGTATTTCACGACAAATGGCAAGACCGTCTTTTCCTGGCAACATTAAGTCTAATACCACCAAGTCAGGTTGCCGAGATAAAATCGCATCAACGGCCAAGTTACCGTCACCTAATACAGTAACGTCAAATTCATACTTTTGTAGGTAATTTTTAATGAGTGATGATAGTTTTTCATCATCCTCCACCAGAATAATTTTGTTCATTCCTTACCACGCTTTATCCATACTAAGTTTATACCGCAAAACATTGCGTTTAATCATAGTATATTCTAGCTGGCATGATGATTCGTTGGCCAGCTAAATACAAAACGAGCCCCACCTAAAGGCGCCGTTTCAACGGAAACTTCACCACCATGTAACAAGGCAATTTGCTTAACTATCGCTAAGCCTAAACCATAACCACCTGTGGCACGCGTTCTACTGTTATCTAAGCGATTAAATGGTTGAAAAATATCCTGACGCTGATTTTCTAGAATACCTGGGCCATCATCATCTACATAAATAGCGCAACGCCCAAACTGATTATGTACATGAATTTGAATCTTGCTACATGCATATTTTTTAGCATTACTAACAAGGTTGCCAATTGCTCGCTCTAAATACTTTGGCTCAAAAGGTAGATTATGTTCTGACTGTTCACCAGCACACCAACTTTCATCATAAAGTAAGCGTAAGTCACTTTGAAAATGACGTGCGTTTATCACATTAAGGATTGATTGATGCAGAGAGTGACCTGCCATATTTATCACTAATGCTTGACGATCAAAACGCGCATACGTTAATAGCTCATCGACTAAGTCACTCAACTCATTTAAGTCATCCGACATACCATACATATATTCCTTACGCTGGGACTCACCTCTTTCTTCGTACATCATGTCTAATTGAAAGCGAATTCTTGAAACGGGAGTGCGTATTTCATGCGCGACGGCATTGGTTAAACTTTTATGGCCTTTAATCAGTTTTTCAATACGATCCGCCATGACATTAAATGAGTGATTCAACCGCCCCACTTTATGCCGACCTTTCTCAGATACTCGCACATTAAGATCCCCTTCCCCAAATTGAGAAGCTGCATTATCTAAGCGCTTTAATTTGAATTGGAGACTCAGTATCCATACAAAAGCAGACACCCCTAGGACTAGAAAAAATACCTGATTAAACCAGTTTGAAACTTCTTCTAAACGTTCATACGTCTGCATTGGCCCTATTCGCACAACTAAATCAGCACCTTCAAGTTGATAAAATAAAATATCCATATCACTATCTTCGACATATATATCACCTTTCTTTAATAAAGAAAGTTCTTCATCTGGTAAAGAAAAGTTTGAAAGTTCTGCTATTTCAATGGGAATATTTGATGTCTTAGGAAAGTTCTCAACAACCTTTTTAAAAGATGGCTCATCTAGGTTTTTGTGTAGTTCATTTAAAAAGTAAAAAGCCCCGATATAGTCATTCGCTTTGTCATAATTCACTAAGTCTTTAAAATAGCCTTTTTCTAGTGCATTTCCAACAAGCTGAAAACCTACAAAACAGGCTGCCAAAATAAGATAAAAACTAATAAAAAGCCTGATCATTAACCTTTACTCCACACATTAACAAAAACATCTAATAAGACTATCGAGCTTTCGGAAATCATTCCAGCCACGCTTTGTACTAGATTGTCTAAGTTTGTCGAATTTATAACATGGCACCAGACAAATCTCGTCACTAACACTGAGGAAACGCTGGCCAATAACCAACACAATAAGCCCAAGTCAAATCAAGCTATTTAACCCACCTTAGAGGACACTGATATGCGCCTTATTAATACTCACTCAATAAACGTCTCAAAGCCTTTTATCTTAGCAGGCTTAATTACGTGTGGCTTTTTAACCCCCCTACCCGCTATGGCGGAAACAGATACACCGACTTATTCAGGTGGCTTAAGCTTAGGTATATTTGGCTTAGGTCTTAATTTAAGTAAAAAAACAGACTTGTCTTTCACTGACAGTGACCAAATACAATGGCGTGTCGGCATCAATGGTTTAGAGATAGACAATGTAGATGATGTTGACTTAAGTGATATTGATTACAACGATACCGATATTTCAATGCTCACATTACAAGCAGGTATAGATTGGTTCCCCTATTCCCAAGGCTGGGCTGAAGAGATATTTTTCTCAACCGGTTTATTATATAGCGACTTCAATATTTCAGGAAATGCAGACTTGAGTAAAAACTTTTCAGTCGGTGGTCAAACCGTTACATCGGGCGATATTAATTCACTAGAAAGTGAAATAGATGATGCTCAGATTTTGCCTTACATCAGTTTTGGTTGGGGCAATAAAATTTCTGGAAAACCTGGGTTTGATTTTCAAACAGAAGTGGGTATGGCGATCCCAACACGTCATGCAGATGCAAATGTTAGTGTATCTGACCCAGGTAATTTTCTATCTGCAGCCAGTATTTCGAAAGAAGAACAAGAGCTAGAAGATGATGTTTTTGATGGTATACGCGGCTTTGTTTCTGCCTCCGTTTCTTACCAGTTTTAAATTAAGTCGTACAAAGCGCTTAAAGAAGTTTATTCACGAATAAAGACCAGATAAGCTGCTTCATTTTAATTGATTACACCCCATAAAATGAAGCAGCTTATTTTTAAAGAATTATACTCTATTGCTCATGATATTCTTCATATTTATCTAACGCTGTTAAAAATAATGGTGCCTGCGCTATTAATCGTTAAAGGCTTTGAGTTACTCGGTGCGATAGAATGGATTGCTTCATTACTAGGCCCTTTAATGAAGTTGGTAGGCTTGCCTAGTAGCATGGGCATTGTATGGGCGACTACCATTTTTACCAATATTTATGGTGGAATGGTCGTTTTCTTTGAACTTGCATCGCATGAAAATTTAACGGTTGCCCAAGTCTCAGTATTAGGAGGCATGATGCTTATCGCTCATGGTTTGCCTGTTGAAGCAGCGATTGCAAAGAAAGCTGGCGTACGATTGCGCGCGACACTTTCTATTCGTATCTTAGGCGCACTACTTTTTGGATTCATTCTAAATATCACCTATCAGAACGGTGACTATCTTCAACAAATTAATCACTTAGTCTGGCAACCCGAACTAAACAAGTTAAGCTTATTAGAGTGGTGCTATGAGCAGCTAAAAACTTTACTGATGGTTTTAGTGATTATCAGCCTGTTAATTATTTTAATACGCCTTCTCAAATGGCTACATATAGAACGGCTTATGCACTGGCTACTCAGCCCTATTCTAAAGTTGCTCGGTTTGAGTAAACAAGCAGCCAACATCACCGTGATTGGAATAACACTGGGCTTAAGTTTTGGCGGAGGCTTACTCATAAAAGAAGCTGAATCAGGCTTACTGTCAACCAAAGACATTTTCATTGCCATGACACTATTGGCCTTATGCCATAGTTTAATAGAAGACACCTTATTAATCATGATTTTAGGCGCACATATTTCAGGTGTTTTATGGGGAAGACTGGCATTTACACTAATATTTATCGCTATGATGTCCCACCTTTTGAATTGGAAAAAAGGTAGTGCGATCTATCGCTTTGGTATCAACTCTCATCAAAATACTGAATGATAGAGCGTTATGAGTTGATGACGCTCCATTAACTCAGCACACCATTAAAGTAACGACACACTAGCTGATGGAAACGTGTTATATGAATTGGTTTGTCGGCCTGATAAGCGTGTATTGTATAGACCGGCCATAAGGGACCAGTAATATGACTCATAATATGGATCAACTCACCTGACTGAATAAGAGGCTTAGCAATAACGTCTGGTAATAGCACAATACCTAAGTGGCGCAACCCCATTTCCAGAGCACTCGGAAGAGCATTAACCCGCGCAAACTGTTTTAATTTTATTATCGTTTTTTCATTCGAATTAATATCAAATACTGACATTTTTGGCTGCTGCCATGATGCTGAAACCCAACGTAATGTCACCAGGTCTTCTACTGTTTTTGGTACCATGGCTCTATTCAGAAACAGTGGTGTCGCACAAAATATTTCTTTAATGGTTCCAACAGGTAGAGCCCTATAGCTGCTATCGGCTAATTCGCCGGCATGAATTGACACATCAAGATTATTCTCAACAAGGTCCAGACTGCCATCACTGACCACTAATTCAGGTTCTAAACCAGGGTATTCGCAACATAATTGTTCAATAGCAGGCATAATGACAATTGATTCAAGTGCATGAGGAAAGGTAATCGCAAACCGGCCTCTCGGATTTTCATCAGCGCTAGCAATATCAGCATAGGCTAAGTCGACCTGATCCTGCAGCAGCTGGCAACGTCGAAGTAGTTTTTCACCTAATGCAGTCAATGACACACCACGAGTTGTTCGATTCAAAACACGAACGCCCATTTCACTCTCTAATAGCTTTATTTGTTGACTGACAGCTGATTTGGTAATTCCAAGTGTTTCTGCAGCTTGAGTAAAAGAGCCTTTTTGAGCGACATTTGCAAAAATCATTAATCTGGAAAGCTGTTTTGTATTGTTCATATTTTCTAAACAGTAAGTAAATTAACCGGCTATTGTTCTTTATTCTATATATCTCTACCATTCTTTCAAGCTACTTTGCTAAGAACACAAACAGATTCCACAACAAAACAACTATCAATAGGAAACTAACATGGCTGCATTTATCATTGTAGGATTCACACCGAAAGATACTGACAAACTTCAGCAATATGGTGCCTCTGTACCACCCACACTTGCACAGTTTTCTGGGGAAGTCCTAACCAAAGGACCGGTCAAGAAGTTACAAGGAGATTTTGCCCACAAGATACAAGTTGTTATTTCTTTTCCAAATCGAGAAAAAGCACTTGGTTGGTACAACTCAGATGACTACCAAGCATTGATTCCGATTAGAGATAGGGGAATGGATTCTCAGTTTCAACTTATCGGTTAAAACACAATCAAAAT
>Ga0105348_1002015_pt1 | contig 12784 bp, 9 predicted proteins | sample EN8Hudsemesocosm_2_FD_83504 | JGI IMG/M metagenome (GOLD analysis project Ga0105348, IMG submission 83504) | Methane-oxidizing microbial communities from mesocosms in the Hudson Canyon - EN8C Hudson Canyon | ecosystem: Environmental > Aquatic > Marine > Cold seeps | place: Hudson Canyon... | reverse complement strand
CGTTGATGATGATGATGGTGATGATGCTGATAATAGTTCGGGTATTTCTCAATTAATTTATAACGACACTAATAAAAATGTTACTCAGTCGGTGGCGGCAAAAGATGCCGAGATCGTCATGAACGGTTTAACCATCACCCGCAACTCTAACGATATCGACAGTGTTATCACAGGGGTTACCATAAAGCTGCTTGATACTAAACCGGGTGAAAATATTCGTTTAAATATTAATAAGGACACCTCAACAGTAGAAAATGAAATTCGTGCCTTTGTTGATAATTATAACGCCTTAACAGTACAACTTAACGAATTTAGTAAAGTAGATTCCAGCAATGGCGAAACTGGCGTTTTGGTTGGCGATGCAACGGTTCGCAGTATCGAAAATCAATTACGAAGTTTATTGAATAATCGTTTAGAACATTTGCCGGGCTCAATAAAAAGTTTTGCCAACCTAGGGATTTTTACCAACCGTGATGGCACACTTGAAATAAACGAAACTAATTCTGCATTACCAATATTTTCAGACGTAATAAAAGATAATATTGCCGATATTGCTGATTTTTTTACAGCTACGGGGTCAACTACAGATAGCCAAGTAAGTTTTACCAGCTCAAATTCAATAACTCAACCTGGCACTTATGCTGTGGAAGTCAGTCAATTAGCTACAACAGGGACATTAACCGGCTTGACGGTCAATAACCTTGATATTAACAGCGCTAATGATAATGATACGTTTAAAGTACGTATTGATGGCATTTTGTCGAATGATATTGTTATTGCCAATAAGCTTTATGATTCTGTCGCCGATTTAGCGACGGAATTACAATCAAAAATTAATTCTGACAGCACGCTTTTAGATAAAGGCGTCAGTGTTATTGTTACCGAAGATGCCGGTAAGCTCAAAATAGAGTCAAGTAAATATGGTGCGACTTCGTCGGTGGCTTTTACCGAGGTTGATATTGATTTTCTTGCCGATCTGGGCATTGGTGTTCAACAAGGAACCGCAGGTGTTGATGTTGTCGGTAAAATAGATGGTGTTGATGCCTTTGCTGATGGTCGGTATTTGTTATCAGAGTCGGGTGACTCAGCAGGTATCAAGCTAGAAATAACCGGTGGTGCACTAGGTAGCAGAGGTTCGGTATCGTTTTCTGAAGGTACCACGGTACTAATGAATGAGTTGTTACTTGGGATGATTGATAACCAAATCACTAATGCCAGTGGCGATGTGAACTCATCAAATGTTGAAAATGCTCCAGCTTCTACTTTGCTTGATTCAAAAACTGATTCGCTTTATAAAAAATTAGAACAGCTCGATCGACAAGATGCCGATTTAAAACTTAAAATGGAGAAATATGAGGCGCGATTATATAAGCAATTCAATGCCATGGATTCTGCAGTTGCGGCACTAAATGGCACTATGGGAAGCTTAGAGTCAATGTTAGATCAATTACCAGGTTATACTAGGGAAAAATAATCTAAGATTGTTTATCAATAAAATTTGAAATTAAAAACTGTCATCCATAATTCGATTAGTCATCCTGAGTTCTTTATTTCAGGGTCTAAGAATTAATTAAGAGGCTGTCTAACGGCACTTCACAATAAAAACACTCCCCGTTCATTATTTTCTTGTTTTCTCTTGTTTTGGTTCAATTTTTGCTTTATTTTTGATACTAAAAAGTATTTATTTAAAATTAAATACTCAGCGTCAATATTTTGCTATCAGGATAAACCATGACTCAGTTGTCAAATATAGAATTAGATATTCAAACCAAATTACTTCGTGCTACTTTTTTAACCAATATGGCTGTTATAAGTAAGTATATGCCTGAAATTTTTGAGTTTTATCAAAATTATACTCCCACTAGAGCAAAATTAACATTTGATCATAATGGCGAAATAAACATGGTATCTGATGGTGCGCTTGTTTATGAAGAGCATGCCAAAGATAACAGTTATAAGCAGGCCGAAGCTTTTTATGAAGATCCACGCTTATTTTCTTATGTTTTAAGTAAAGATGGCAATGACTTATTTGAACATGAACGGACATTAAGAAAGATCTATTTAAAACGAGAGCAAGATGCTCCTAATTCTAAATATAACTTATTAAAACACGAACAACATATTGATATGTTAACCATGATTGGTGTTGGGCTAGGTTACCATATTGAGAGATTATTTCAGTTAAGTGATGTGCGTTGTTTCTACTTATATGAGCCAGATCCTGATTGTTTTTTTTGTGCAATGCATTGTATAGACTTTGGACCGTTAATTAAGAAATGCTTTAGTTTAGGTGGCGCTTTTACGATTAAACTAGGTGGTAATGCAAACCAATATGTAAATGGACTAAATGAGTTTATGGTTGCTCAAGGGTTTTCTAATATTGCCCGATTTTTTAATTATCGTCACTATCGTAGTGAAGCTACCGATGAAACGTTCACTCGAATTTTTGAATTAGCTTATAGGTTAAGTAGTGGCTGGGGATTTTTTGAAGATGAGATAATTAGTATTGAGCATACGCTATCTAATATTGAGGAAACTTTTCCTCTTATTTTAAGTAAAGATCGTTTTAAAAATCAACTTGCAGATAAACCAGTATTTATTATTGGTAATGGTCCGTCACTAGATGAAACCATTAGCTATATAAAAGATAACTCAGCTAATGTGATTGTTTTTTCCTGTGGTACAGCACTTAAGCCAATTTTAGATGCTGGTATAATGCCTGACTTTCATATTGAAATGGAACGTACTGCTGAGCTGTATGAATGGATTGATGCTATAGGTCATAAAGATAAATTAAAACAAATTAATATTATTGCCTTAAATACAGTTTATACCAAGATTTTAAAACTATTTAAAAATGCTTATTTGCTATCTAAGCCTAAAGATGGAGGTATGGATTTTCTTTATGAATTCTTAGATGCAGGTAAGTACCCTGCAGTTGATGCGTGTAATCCAACTGTATCTAATGCAGCTACAGCTGCTGCGGTATATCTTGGTTTTGAAACCATGTACTTGTTTGGTGTTGATTATGGTTGGATTGATGAAGAGCATCATCATTCTAAAGGTAGCATTTATTATCAAAAAGGCTCCCATGCAGAACGTAAAACTATGGCAAGTGATATGAGTGTTCCAGGTAACTTTGTAGAAGAAGTTTTCACAACGCAGCATTTTGATAACTCTCGTGCATCACTAGAAATTTTATTAGAAAAAAATCCGAATGTTAATTGTTACAATTGTAGTAACGGTGCAAATATTGAGTTGTCAATACCGCTTAAATTTACAGAAATTCCAGATTTAGTGCCACTAGACGGTAAAAGTGATTTACTTGAAAATTTATTGTTCAATGCTTTTTCACAAAAAGAAGTGAAAGATTTAGATCTTGATGCTTTATTTCAAGATAAATTAAATAAGCTAGAAGACGTAATAAAGTCTGCCGTTGAGTTTACTTCTGTAAAAATAAATTCACGGTTACATTTAACTCAGTTATTTGCTTCTCAATTTAAGTATATCGCTAGTTTTAAAGCGATAAAAGAAACACAGATTATTTACCGATTTTTACAAGGAACGGTGAATTATTTTCAATCAAATATTATGACCAATGCTTATTGTTATCAAGATAAACAGCAGCAATTAGAATATATTGACTATGCTTTGGACATATTTCATTCTCATTTATTCTGGTTACTTGATAAGCTCGTTAAAAATAGAGAGTCCGCTCAACAATAGTCTCACTGTAGGCGAAACCAATAGAGCTGCCGCAAGATTTGTTGTAGCAGTCTATTGTTTAATTATCTATTAACTCCCATGATACTGGTGTGCCACGGCTAATATTGCAAGTGGCAGTGGCTCCTATTACATCATTGTAAAATTTAGGTGCTAGACCTGCTCCGGGCCTTATTCTTCTGACATGCTCGTTAGTGATAACAGTCCCTTTGGTTATATCTTTGACAAAAAACAATGAACGTCTAAATTTTAAATTTGCCAACTCTGCGGGTTTTCTATCGTAACTTGCTGTACCAAGTGATTGCCATGCTAGTTTACTTTGCTCTACTAGTTGTTTTAATTCATCAGGCTCTAATGAAAATTCACTATCGGGGCCTTTATCTTCTCTACTAAGCGTAACATGCTTTTCAATAACACATGCACCAAGTGCTACGGCCGTAATAGCAACACTGGTGCCTAGGGTATGGTCAGAAAGTCCAGGAATAACTTGCCAACGTTTAGCAATATCTTTAATTGTGTGTAAGTTACTTTGCTCTACGGGAGCAGGGTAAGAGCTAATACAATGTAATAGCACTAAATCTGTACAGCCAGCATTTTTTGCGGTATCAACTATGTCATTAATTTCATTCTCACTAGCCATGCCCGTTGAAATAATTAATGGTTTGCCTGTTTTAGCGACCTTTTCAATAAGGGGTAAATCTGTTGCTTCAAAAGACGCTATTTTATACGCCGGGCAGCCAAGGGATTCTAATAAATCTACTGCGGTTTCATCAAAAGGTGTGCTAAATACCGTAATTCCAATTTTTCTGGCATGTTCAAACATGGCTTTATGCCATTCAAATGGCGTTTGAGCCCATTGGTATAGTTTATATAAATTATATCCATCCCATAAACCACCATGTATTTGAAAGTGTTCATTATCACAATCAATAGTCATGGTATCTGCGCTATAGGTTTGCAGTTTTATTGCGTTAGCACCCATGGCTTTGGCCATGTCTATAGTCACTAAAGCTCTTTCTAGCGAGCCATTGTGATTTGCTGATAGTTCAGCAATAACATAGGGTGGTTGTAAAGGCCCGATCTTCGTTCCGTCTATGGTGATTTCTGAGGCGAATGTTTCAGCCATAATTTTAGCTCTTTATATTGATGTTAGTTTTGTGGCAACAATACACTTAATTATTGATGCCACCTCTTTATTTTTTAAACAAATAAGCAAGGGGGGAAATCGCTTTGAAGCCTGCTCTGGAAAATAATTTATGAGAAGCTATGTTATTGAGATGAACTTCGGCAATGATGCCCTGTTCTTTATAGGTGTATGGTATTTCATTGATTGCTTTTTCAGCTATTTTTTTACCTTGATGTTCAGGCGCAATAAGAATAGAAACCTGCCAACATGCATCTATTTTATGTTGTGTATTTTTTATAGCATCTAATCTGAGTATTCCGACAGATTGTAATGATATACTGTTCGGGTCGATGTATTTGATCATGAACAAGTGCTTGTTACTATTTGCTAAGGTGCTTTTTAACCAATCACAATGTTGTTGCCACTTGACTGGTTCGGGATTATGAGAATATTTTCGTATTTTACTATTTGATTGCCAATTAAACATATCTTGGCAATCATCATAATTTGCCTCTTGTAAGTAAACATTGCTTGATAAGTTGAACAATAAGGTACTCGCAACTTTTGTTACTCCTAAACCATCACAGCAGGAAAAGTTTTGCTCAACCATTCTTTGATAGGTTGTCCTAACGCTCATTACTTGCTTAATTGACTCTGCGAAGTTTATATAAGTTAAATCAGAAAAGTGGCCAAGATTTATGATTGCACCAGCTTTGGTTAAGCTTTCACTCAGAAAACTTTGATTTTTAGCGCTAATAATAGATAGACTCGGCAGTCCTAAACAACAACGCTCCCATGCGGTAGCGCCAGAAGATCCAATAGCAATATCGGCTGTTAACATGAGCTCTGCCATTGATTCTGGATTGCAGGCAACAGTTATCCAGTCGTGGTTAGCACTAATTGCTTTTAGGTTTTCAAAACAAAGTGAAGCTTGGTTAGCAACCAATGTAACTTGTATTTTATTGTTAGTTTGTTGGTAATGATTGAATTTAATGAGCCAGTTTAATAATTTTTCAGCAATGTTTTCGGGATCTGTACCGCCCATTGAAATCAGGACATTGTTAATAGCTGAAGTTTTTCCTTTACTGATTCTTTTGCTTTTAGCTAGTGCTCGGTTTTGGAAGAATTCATCGCGCAGCATGATAAAGTCAGCACCTAGTAATAACTGACAGTGATTAGGGACTAATTTATTATAGTCAGAAGTTTTACGGCCTAAAGTTTGATCTAATAAAATATCGCAATCATGATGTCGGTTAGCAAGATCGTCTATCACCATGATTTTAATTGGCTTAGCTTGGCTTTTGTTGTTTTGGTGTTGGGCTTTGATTAATTTATGCCACTGCTGATCTAGGCTGTAATGATCAACAATCAATAAACTTATTTCTAAACCATTAAGTGCTTGCAGGCATTCTTTCGTATCATCTTGAACACTGCAACCTAACCAAAATTTTTCATCAGTTTGATTTTCGATGCTCTGCTTAGGCGCTGATAGCTCTATTAACTCAAAACCTTTTTGTTTAATAAAGTTATTTAAGTTTCCTTTGTGTTTTTTCGATAAAAAAATGACTTTAACGCCATGCTCTTTTAATTTTGTTGCTAAGGTCAAGCAGCGCATAACATGACCAGTTCCCATTCTAGTTGACGCATCAACTCGTACGGCTACCGTTGCTTTGCTGCTAGGATAATGCTCCTTAGAGGTTATCATTTTTTAACGTACCTTGAATAAAGGCTGTAGTACATTGCCGTGAAATTTTTGTTCAAAGTTTTGCTGGTTAATTGTATCAGCTAATAAAGGCAATACTTCACGATAAGCACAGAGTAATTCTTCTATATCTTCACTTTGGTGTGAATAATTCAGGTTATGTCCACCACCGAGCAATATTCCCTTTCGCGTCATTTCTTGTAAAAATAATGATTTTAGTTGCCAACAGGAATAGGGTGCACAGTCTAAAATTTGTAAAAATGACCAACTAGGGTGACCGCAAAGTTTCAGCCAATTTGGTTTGCCCATATCTGCTAATATTTGCTGTAATCCGTCCTGTAATTGTTCGCCCATGGCATGGATATGCGGTAACACATTTCTCGTATTAATTTTATTTAATACTGCTTTTGTTGCCGCAAGTGATAAGGTTTCTCCGGCAAATGTGCCAGAGAAGAAAATATCTTCCATCAACATCATCACATCTTTACGCCCAACAACGGCAGATATTGGGTAGCCATTAGCCATGCCCTTACCAAAAGTTGCTAAGTCAGGAGTGACATTAAATAATTCTTGTGCGCCACCTTTGGAAAATCGGAAACCAGTGATCATTTCATCAAAAATTAATAATGCGCCATGTTGATGACATACAGCTTTAACTTTATGTAAGAAGCTATCGTCAGGATAGGTCAAACTCATTGGCTCCATAATAACGGCAGCGAATTTGTTTTGCGTTAATATCTGTTTTAGTGAATCAATATTGTTATATTGAAAAGTATGCGTAAGCGCTTTAGTTGATTCGGGCACACCTAAATCACGTGTTGTTGTGCCAATGTACCAGTCTTGCCAGCCATGATAGCCACAAACTGCAATGTGTTCATTATTAGTAAAAGCTCTTGCTAGCCGTATAGCTGCAGATGTTGCATCACTACCATTTTTACCGAAACGAACCATTTCAGCGCAGGGGACCATATCGATGATCATTTCAGCAACTTCAGTTTCTAAACGGTGTGGCAGTGAAAAAGTAACACCTGATTTTAATTGCTCAAGTACTGCAGCATCAACGTCTTCATCACAATAGCCAATAGATATAGACAATAAACCACTGACAAAATCTGTGTATTGATTATTGTCGACATCCCATACCTGACAACCTTTACCACGTTCAATAAAAAACGGTGAAACACCATAAGGGTAGGCTGTTTTAGATTTACTAAACGTTTGCGAGCCTAGCGGAATACTTTGCTCTGCTCGTGCAAGTAATTGTTCTGACTGTTTGAAGTTTCTAGTAAGATTTTTATTCAAAACCTTGCTCCTTATCGAAAGCTTTCGATTCATTTAAACCTTGGTTTCGGCTAAATTCATTATTTATTTCGATCAACTTAGGCTGTTGCTCTAGCAGTATTAATACATCTTTCATGGTGAATTTTGGCTTGTTTTGGTATAAATTTTGATAAATTTTTTCAACAAATTTAAAATCATTTGGTTCATCAACTGTCCAGCGGTGCATTGATAAGTCTGGACTGTATTGAAAATTAGCTAAAGTGAACAGCTTGCTATGATTAAGAATGTACTGGGTTACATGCTCTCGCTCAGATGGTTTTTTCGCTTGTTGCCAGCTTTGAGTTAGTGCTTCCTTGGTGAACACTTCAACATCTAAGCCATCTGGCAAACAAGGGATAAAGCAATTACTTGTATAATCTGCCCCTTGCTTGAGGTGTAAAGTAATCACTTGGTCAATAATTTCAGGTTCAATTAACGGACAATCTCCGGTAAGGCGAACAACATGGTCACTTGGGAACTGCTTTGCTGAGTGGTAAAAACGATCTAAGACATCATTCAAGTTGCCTCTAAAGCATGGGATATCTAATTTTGCACATAAGTTTGCAATGGCGTCATCATCTTGCTCAATGCTTGTTGCGATAATAATATTGTCAATTAGCTTGGCCGTTTTAATACGCTCAATTTGCAGTGCTAACATAGGCTTGTTAACGATTTCTTTCAATACTTTGCCCGGCAATCTAGTTGATGAAAACCTAGCTTGTAAAATGACATTAACGCTCATGACTGCTTGCTACTTTTTGATGCTTTAAAAATTGCTTAGTGGTGATCCCCAACTTAATTAAAGCTACGCCTTGGTTGTTTACCAAAACATAATCTTCCACTTCACCCTCAATCTTATAACCACATTTTTGAAACGCTTTAATACTGCCAATATTATTTTTATAAGCTCCAGCCATGATCTTGTTTAAGTTTAATGTTTGAAAGGCAAATTGGCTGATTAGCTGTATAGCTTGGCTAGCAATGCCCTTACCCCAATATTCTTTATTGCCTATTAACAAACTAATTTCTGCGCGGCGGTGATACCAATTAATAGGGCCAAGCTTGATATTACCTATATGTAAATCTTGCTTTTTATCACAAATGGCCAATAAAATTTCATTAGCATTACCATCTTTGCTAGCAACAAACTCAGCAATCTTTACTTTTGACTGTACGACAAATCGGGTTTCTAAAAATTGATTTACTTGTGGGTCGTTTAGCCATTGATAGTAACTATCGTTCACATCTTCCAAACAGACATTTCTTAGGTAAATGTTCTCATTTTCTAAAAAATTTTTATTATCAAATAAAAGTTTATTCATCATTAAATTTCCTTAATGCCAGTTGCTTGGAATGATCAAGCGTTTATCCTTACAAGCAAGTGAAGATAAGTCTTCGTTGATTTTTTTTGCGACAGCATAGGCACTGATTACTTCTAATAATTGTTCTACATTACAACAGCCAAAAACCATTTTATCAATGCCGTTATGTTGGTGTCCTATGGCTAATGCTAGACTTAGAGTTGATACTTTCAACTGTTTAGCTGTATCTAAAAAACGCTGGAAGTATTTTTTATAAGGGGTGAAGTAGCTTGGTAAACTATCTATATTCATTAATAGCAATCCTTGTAAAAAAATGGATCGACAATGAATATCTATTTTTTTATCTGATAATTCATTAATCCAGTTTGCATCAATAAAGCGTTGATCCAGACAATTTAATGGTAGTTGAACAATATCTATAGGGTAATTTTCAACGCAAAATGCCAATTGTTCAGGAGTGTAAACCGAAATGCCAATCTTATTGATTTTTCCTTGCTCTTTTAACTTAACAAGCGCGTTAAAACGATTTTTAGCGTGAGGTGAAGAGATAATATCGTCTACATGATGGAATAAAGCAGCAGCAAGCTTCTCTATATTAAGTTGTTGCAAGCTAGTTTTTACGTATTGTTCAACGTCAATATCATTGTCATTAAGGGTAGGTATTTTACTTACAATATTAAATTGATGCGCAAGTCCTGTCTTTCCTAATATCTTTTCACTATTACCATAGGCAGGCGCTGTATCTAGGGTGCTAATATTCTGTTGTTTAGCGATAGTTAAAATCTTATTAACTTCCTCAGGACAAACTTGTCCTTGTGTATTGCTTACACCATAATCTAGACCAAATTGCACAGTTCCTAGGGCAAGTTTCATAGTGATTTTTTCACTTGTTCAATAATATGATCCTGATCAGATGATGATAACTTTGGGTATAAAGGTAATGAAATTACTCGTTGGTAATATTGTTCGGCATATGGAAAATCACCTAATTTAAATCCGAGTTGTCGATAATAAGGTTGTATATGTACAGGAATATAATGGACGTGAGCACAAATGCCTTGTTCTCTTAACGCAATGATAGTTTGCTTATGTTTTTGAATATCCGACTCTGGTAATAAAATTAAATATAAGTGGTAAGCCGAATGACAATTATCTGCTGGAGTTAGCGAAGTTATTACAGTATTAGTAAAAGCTTTATCATAGTTTTTGGCTAGTTCATTACGCTTTTTAATAAATTCATCAATTCGCGTTAGTTGAGATAAACCTAAAGCTGCCTGTAAGTCAGTCATACGATAGTTAAAACCAAGATCAATTTGTTGATAATACCATGGGCCATGGCTTGGCTCTGTCATATTTTCTGTTTGTGATGTGATGCCATGGCTACGAAAAAGTCGCATACCTTCAGCTAGCTCTGCATTATTAGTTAAAGCCATGCCACCTTCGGCCGACGTTATTATTTTTACCGGATGAAAGCTAAAGATTGTGATGTCACTATACTGACAATTACCGACATGGGCGCCTTGATATTGGCCACCAACGGCATGAGAAGCATCTTCAATGAGTGAAAAGTTATATTCTTGAGCTAATTCATGAATTGCTTTCATGTCACATGACTGGCCGGCTATATGCACGGGAATAACTACTTTAGGTAAGCAGTTATGCTGTTTAGCCCATTGTAGTTTTTCTTGCAAAGCATTCACTGACATATTGCCGGAGTCTAAATCAATATCTACAAAATCAACGCTGGCACCACAATAAAGGGCACTATTTGGGGTTGCGACAAAAGTAATAGGGCTAGTCCAAACAATATCACCTTGACCAACGCCTAATGCTAGGTTGGCAATATGCAAAGCTGAAGTTGCACTATTAACTGCAACGGCATAGCTTGCTTGACATTTATCAGCTAAGGCATGCTCAAACAAAGGTACTTGAGGCCCTTGTGTTAACCAGTCTGATTTCAATACATCAATAACAGCATCAATATCTTGTTGATTGATATCTTGCTTTCCGTAAGGGATCATATTTGAATTCATTAACGATTAAAGCTCAGCTAAGGTATTGAAGTTCAATAAGCCATCTTGAGATAAAAACTCACTATTGTTTTTTGAATTATACTCAAAACCAGCCTCTACTTGCTTGCCTTTTTCATGTATGGCATTGATAGTGAAATCATTGCTGCGGCTAGAAAAAATAATACTTGGAGCAATCACGAAATGATCATCGTATTCGTAAGTATGATATGAATCATCAGCAGGGCACATTATTTCGTGGAGTTTTTCTCCTGGGCGAATACCTATAATTTTAATTGATAAGTCTGGTGCCATCGCTTTGGCTAAATCAATAACTCGCATTGATGGAATTTTAGGAATAAAAATTTCACCACCGAGCATACGATCAAAGTTTTTCAAAACAAAATCGACACCATCTTGTAGTGTGATCCAAAACCTCGTCATTTCATCGTGAGTGACCGGAAGTTCAGTTGCACCTTCATCAATGAGTTTTTGAAAGAAAGGAACGACAGAGCCCCTAGAGCCTACAACATTGCCATATCTAACTACCGAAAATGTTGTATCATGGCCACCAGAGATATTATTAGCAGCAACAAATAGTTTGTCTGATACTAACTTGGTAGCGCCATAAAGATTTATAGGATTTGCCGCTTTATCAGTTGAAAGCGCAATAACTTTTTCAACATTATGTGCAAGCGCTGCAGATATAACGTTCTCTGCCCCTTTAATATTGGTTTTAATACATTCCATCGGATTGTATTCTGCTGCAGGAACTTGTTTTAAAGCTGCCGCATGAATGACAAAATCAACACCGTTCATTGCCTGAGTTAAGCGTTCTTTGTCGCGCACATCGCCAATAAAGTAACGCATACAAGGTTGATTAAAGTCTTGCTGCATTTCAAATTGTTTTAATTCATCACGAGAATAGATAATAATTTTTTTAGGGGAATAGCGCTCAAGTAGTGTTTTGACGTATTTTTTACCAAAAGAACCTGTGCCGCCAGTGATCAAAATGCTTTTATTGTTAAACAAAATTTTTCTCCAATTATCAAAAGACGAACACTAAAATTATTCCAAGTAATTAAATTTTAGTGGAAAAAGGCGTCTAATAAAAAAGATACTTTAACTTAATACTAAACTAAATAAAGCAATAAATATGCCTGAATAGTAACTATTTTAGGGGGATTATCATTTATTAATGTTTTAAAGGAAGAATCGAGTATTTAAAGGCTTCGATTGCCTTTATTGTTAAATTAAACTGGATAAAAATATTGTAACCTAGTTTATTTATCCTAGAAGAGATAGTACGCTAGCGCTACTACCATTCGCTTGGGAAATCATAGCGCTAGAAGATTGTTGTAGTATTTGAAGCTTACTTAATTGTGATGTTTCTCGGGCAAAGTCAGCATCAGTAATACGCGAACGGCTATTACTAGCCATTTGGCTATTACTTTCACTAACTGAAATAGTACTGGCTAATCGGTTTGAGATAGCGCCTAAGTTTGCTCTTTGATCTGATATATAGCCTAATGCCCTATCAACAAGTGAAATTGCTGCTGATGCATCTAACTCAATATCTAGT
>Ga0105348_1002012_pt1 | contig 12796 bp, 9 predicted proteins | sample EN8Hudsemesocosm_2_FD_83504 | JGI IMG/M metagenome (GOLD analysis project Ga0105348, IMG submission 83504) | Methane-oxidizing microbial communities from mesocosms in the Hudson Canyon - EN8C Hudson Canyon | ecosystem: Environmental > Aquatic > Marine > Cold seeps | place: Hudson Canyon... | reverse complement strand
GCCTTGCCAAGCCTGCCCATCAAATTAGGTAGCTCAGCCTGAGACATGCCAAGGTGCTCGGTGCTACCCGCGCCACTCTTACCGAGACAGCCAAAACCGTGAGCATCGTCGGCCATTAACCAAGCGCCGTGGCGGGCCGCAAGCTGAGCCAGCTCGGGCAATGGCGCTAAGTCACCATCCATACTGAAGACACTGTCGACCACCACCAGCTTTCGAGAGGCGTCAGTACTCACCAACTTCTTTTCAAGTGACGCCAAGTCATTGTGTAAAAAACGTTGAAAGCGCGCGCCGGACAACAACCCGCCATCGAGTAGTGAGGCATGGTTGAGCTTATCTTCAAAGACGGCATCACCTTTGCCCACGAGGGCATTAATAGTGCCGAGGTTGGCCATATACCCAGACGAAAATACCAGTGCTCGCTCGCGACCGGTAAATGCCGCCAACTCTTCTTCGAGAGCGTGATGCTCACTTGAATGACCACAAACCAAGTGCGAGGCGCCACTGCCCACGCCAAAGGCCGCCGCCGCTTGCTGAGAGGCGTCGATGAGCTCAGGGTGATTCGCCAAACCGAGGTAATCATTGCTGCAAAAGCCGAGATAAGACTGACCATCAACGGTCATGTTGGGCGTCTGCGGGGACTGCAGGGTGCGACGGCGGCGGTAGAGATGTTGCTGCTCGCGCTCGGCCAAACCCTGCGCTAATACCTCGTCCATGGCAGTACGTTGGTGTGTCATAGCGATAAACCAGAAGCGTTAGTCGAGAGACTGTGTGCCGAGGGGCACGAAGATTTAAGGTTCAGATTTAAGGTTCGCTGCGGGCCAGCCCAATGAGCTGGCCCGCAACTGGACGCACTTATTGCGCCGCGTCGTAGAAGAACTTATCGTTTTTGGCTGACTCAATGGACGCTAAGAGCGCGCCGGTCTGTTCTTCTTCTGTGTGCTCTGTCTCGCGCTTCTCTGGGTTGATACCCAAACGTTTAAACAGCTGCATGTCTTTATTGGCTTCTGGGTTGGCTGTCGTCAGCAGTTTCTCACCGTAAAAAATTGAGTTCGCACCCGCTAAAAAAGCCATCGACTGAAGCTCGTCACTCATGCTTTCACGACCAGCCGACAAACGCACTTGCGACAAAGGCATGATAATACGAGCCACCGCGATGGTACGGATGAAGTCCAGGGGATCTAAATCTTCTTCCTGCGCGAAGGGGGTGCCCTCTACACGAACCAGCATGTTGATTGGCACAGACTCAGGCTGGCTTGGCATGGTCGCCAGCTGATGCAGCAGGCCAACGCGATCGCTCTCGCCTTCACCCATACCAACGATGCCACCTGAGCACACCTTCATGCCCGCGCTGCGCACGTTATCCAATGTCGTGAGACGGTCACCGTATGTACGCGTGGTGATCACATCGCCATAGTATTCTGGCGATGTGTCCAGGTTATGGTTGTAGTAATCCAAGCCAGCGTCCGCCAGCTCTCCGGCCTGATTTTCTGAGACCATGCCGAGTGTCATACAGGCTTCTAAACCCAACTCTTTAACGCCGCGCACCATAGAGGTCACGTAAGGCATGTCTTTCTTCTTTGGCGAGCGCCAAGCCGCACCCATACAGAAGCGTGTCGCGCCATTGGCCTTGGCCGCACGAGCTTCGTCCAATACTGCCTCGACCTTCATCAGCTTTTCTTTTTCAAGGCCGGTGTCGTAACGCGCACTCTGAGGACAGTACTTGCAGTCTTCAGGGCAGGCGCCCGTCTTAATTGAGCAAAGGGTGGAGATCTGTACTTCATTGGGATTGAAGTTCTGACGATGAACGGTCTGTGCCTGAAACATCAAGTCATTGAAGGGCAACTCAAACAGAGCTGCAATTTCAGGTCGGGTCCAATCAGTGCGAACAATCGTCATAATACATCTCTCTAGGGTTGGCTTATTGCCTAGTACTGGGGGCTTGCCGGCAGCTCTACTACACTGGTAATGAAACCTGTTCATCACCAGCACGCCTTAATACAGTCAGATTTTCAGGTTGCATAATAACCGGCCAAAACAAGCTGTCAACCAAAAACCAGCCGAAGGGTTAACTAGTGGGGTTGCGCGAGTGTCATTAAGTGATCAACTTCGGCAATTGTTTAATGCAGTCGCTCCGCAGACATGTCGCCTGTGCCTGGCCTCTTGCGACCCCGAGGAGCAAAACACCACCGCCTACTCGAGCCAAACACCGCCGGGGATGTCCCTGTGTCAGGGCTGCCATCAAAGCCTCGACGATCGCCCGTGGCGCTGCTATTGCTGCGCCCTGCCGCTGGCCAGCGCCGACGCACAACTGTGCGGTGAATGCCTTAAGCAGCCACCGGCGTTCACTCGAAGCCTCACGGCTTGTGACTATCAAGCCCCAGCCAGCCAATTGATCCAAAACTTCAAATATCAGCGTCAACTGGCCGACGGCAGCCTTCTTTGCCAGCGCTTATTAAGTCGTATTCAGGAGCAATACCACCCGCAAACTCTGCCCAACGCATTGATGGCGGTACCCAACCACTGGCGCCGCCAACTTTTCCGAGGTTACAACCAAGCCGCGTGGCTCACACAACAACTCAGCCACGAGCTGAATATCCCCCAGATAGCCCCCATTCAGCGGCACACCTATAGCCATGCACAGCAGGGGCTTACTCGAGCAGAACGCATCCGCAATCTACGCCATAGCTTTAGTCGCTCGAGTCAGGCGATCCGGCAGCCAGAGCTCGTGTTAGGGCAACATATTGCCCTCATTGATGATGTGGTCACCACCTCCGCCACGAGCAATACTGTCAGCGCCCTGCTCCTGAACCTAGGGGCCCGCCGCGTAGACGTCTGGAGCCTCGCGCGCACCGCCAAAACCAATACACTCACACACAAGTAGAGGAACGAGCCTACAATGACCCAATACCGACTAACCAGTCACAAATAGAGTGCAGATCCATTAGACGCTCTAGGACCACTGGGTCACAATTGGCCGTTTATGCCACCGCTTGACGCCTCATTCATTAAAGGCATGTCCTGCAGTTCAGCCTCAGCTATTTAAGGAACACTATGCAACAGCACAATGTCGTCGTCAGCGGATCAGGCCTGTGGACACCCAGCGAAAGCGTAAGCAATGAAGAGCTCGCCGATGCGCTGAATCGCTACGCAGAAAAATTCAACAGCGACAATGCCAGCGCCATCGAAGCGGGCGAGGTCGATGCCGTTGCCCTGTCCAGTGCTGAGTTCATTGAAAAGGTCTCGGGCATCAAAAGCCGCTACGTGCACACCAAAGAGGGCATCCTCGACATAGAACGTATGCGCCCGCGTATTCCAAAACGCAACGATGATGAGCTTTCACACCAAGCTGAGATGGCCGTAGCCGCCGCACGCGACGCCCTCAAAGCGGCCAACAAAACCGCTGCAGATATTGATGCCGTTATTGTTAGCTGCGCCTATACCCAGCGCTCCTACCCAGCCATTGCCATCGAGGTACAGCATGCGTTGGGCATTGAAGGCTTCGGCTTTGACATGCTGGTAGCCTGTTCAGCGGCGACCTTTGCCCTGCACCGCGGCTATGAGATGCTGGCTGCAGGTACTGCCAAAGCGGTACTGTGTATCAACCCAGAGCTGACCACGCCGCAAATTAACTACAAAGACCGCGACAGCCACTTTATCTTTGGCGATGTAGCAACCGCAGTCGTTCTAGAAAATGCAGACACCTGTACCTCAGAGCACAGCTACGACGTGCTCAGCACCAAGGCCGTGACCAGTTACTCCAATAACATTCGCTCCAACTTTGGCTACCTGTCACGCACAGACGATCAAGACCCGTACGCCGTTGACTCACTGTTCCATCAAGAGGGGCGCAAGGTCTTCAAAGAGGTCTGCCCGATGGCCGCCGAGCATATTGGCGAGCACCTATCGCGACATGATCTGGGCAGTGAGAACGTACAGCGATGGTGGCTGCACCAGGCCAACATTAATATGAACGCCCTGATCAGTAAGAAATTACTCGGGCGCTCAGCCACCCCCGAAGAAGCGCCCGTGGTTCTAGACCGCTACGCCAATACCGCCTCTGCGGGTTCGGTCATCGCCTTCCACCTGCACAACCAAGACCTCAAAAGTGGCGACCATGGCATTCTCTGCTCGTTTGGAGCTGGCTATTCCATAGGCAGCCTAGTGTTAAGAAAGCGCTAAACGATACGCCCACAAAAAAGGCCAGCATTTGCTGGCCTTTTTTATGCCCGAGCAATATCAACACCCAGCCCCAATGCTGGGCGCGCCCGACAATTGCGTTCATACTGTGTACCCACACGATCACACTGCGAGTTCACCTTGGCCGATCTGCCGAACGATTCACACCCATACGAAAACCTCACCCCCGACGCTGTGCTCGATGCTATAGAAAGCCAAGACTATTGGAGCGACCAGCGGATTTACCCGCTCAACAGCTATGAAAACCGAGTCTATCAAGTGGGGATTGAGGATAAGCAGCCCATCATCGCCAAATTTTACCGCCCAAACCGCTGGAGCAATGAACAGATTCAAGAAGAGCACGACTTCACGCTTGAGCTGGCCGCACAAGAATTGCCCGTCGTCGTCCCGATTAAAAATGATGAAGGTGCGACCCTGCGTCACTTTGACACCAAAGCTCAGCCCAGTAGCGGCTTTTACTTTGCGTTGTACGAGCGACGCGGCGGTCGTGCGCCGGAGCTGGACAACCTCGAACACCTCGAAGTCATCGGGCGTCTTATGGGACGAATGCACAACATTGGCGCGAGCAAAGACTTTGTTCACAGACCAGCCATTAGCCTGCAAAACTTCGCAGTCGACAGTGCTAACTTTTTACTCGACTCCGACTTTTTACCCTCAAGCTTACGCGACTCGTATCAGAGCCTCAGCGAAGACTTGATCATCCAACTCAAACAACACTTTGCCGATACACCCGCAAAACAAATTCGTCTGCACGGTGACTGCCACGTTGGCAACATGCTCTGGCGTGATGACGCCCCTAATTTTGTCGACTTCGATGACGCGCGTACAGGTCCTGCAATACAAGACCTGTGGATGCTTTTATCCGGCGACCGGCAACAACAAGTCATGCAGATTGAAACCATATTGGAAGCTTACGAAGAATTTTATGCGTTTGACGCCAAAGAGCTCAAACTGATTGAACCTTTGCGCACGCTGCGCTTGATGTACTACGCAGCATGGCTGGCTCGACGCTGGAGCGATCCCGCCTTCCCCCACACCTTCACCTGGTTTAACACCGAGCGCTACTGGGGTGAACATATTTTAAGTTTGCGCGAGCAGCTCTCTGCCCTGCAAGAGGAGCCCTTAAAACTGTCATCGTTTTTCTAAGGTGAAACGTTTAATAGATGACAGAAGCCGGCGGGGTAGACTTTAACATTAACCAGCCGTTGAAAATCTGCGCGTGACGGGCAATTACTAGCGTTGCCACCACACGGGTGAAACGTCTTGCCTATCGCCGCATCAATCCATTAACTTCGATACATTTTTCTGGTGGACCAAAAGCGCCCTTGAAGCAATGACCGTTCAACTATTACTCAATGGATCACTTTCAGGTCAACGTCACAATTTCTAATGCACCAGTGATCATGTTTATATGGCTATCGGCCTTCTGGGCGCTTTCGCCTCGACTACTCTAAACCTAGCTGCAGGCGTATCGCCTCCCTTGAACAGACTCACGGGACAAACAGTTTTCAGTATCCAATGCACGCCGCGATTCTGCAACTGATCCACCCAAGAAGTCGCTACAGCCTTAACACCCCAATGTGTTCCAAAACAGCTTATCACTGACAACTGTATGACCAGCCTGACCGATTTCGGAATAAATATTTTATTTTAGGTACTTAACAAACCAGTCAGAGGCCTCTTTAAGCGCTGCTTTTTGGTTGTCGCCTGTATACAGGTCGTAATGACCTCCGGGGTAGGTGACATATTTAGCCTCTACACGCCCCTTGATCGCCTCATGCAATAAGACACCATTTTTATTACGATCAAATACTGTTTCATTTTCAGCATCGATTATTAATGTCGGCATTTTTAATTGATCGGCATAGGTCAATGAATTAAAACGTTTCATGGCAGCCCAATCAGAATAGCCTTTAAGACCAGGGGTTTTTCCTGTTATGGCATTAGGAAATGGAGCAACGTCGCCTCTCGCCATTGCTGTCTCAATTTTTCTTGCCACAACAACCGGTAATTTTTTTTGATTATACGGAAAATTAACCGGCCCCATCTGATCCACCAAAGCTTGAACACGATCATCATTAGCTGCCATAACCACCGCTAAAGCACCACCAAAACTGGTACCCCAAATACCGAGGTTATTTGGCATGACTTGAGGCTCGCCACCAAGATAGTGTAACGCGGCACGCACATCAGAGAGCATAGAGAATGGATCAACAACATTTCGGACATGGGTAACATTGACATCCAAGCGAGTGGTTTCCCCCTCATGGGCTAACGCTTCACTTGGCACAATTGGCCCATCACTCTTCCCCCAACTTTTATAATCGAAGGCCAACACAACAAAACCCAAATCCGCGAATTGAGGTGCTTGATTAATTTTTAAATTCTCCTTACTACCGCCTCGTCCAGGAATCAACAGTATTCCCGGAAGCTTTTGTTCGGTCCTTAGGTTTTTCGGTGTATAAATATCGCCAGCCAGTCGCACACCTTGACTCATGATAGTGATCTCCTTGTGATCAACATCATCCAGTGTAGTTGCGGCACTCAATGCGGCAAGAAACAGGGTTGTAAAGCCTATTAATAATGAAATAATTTTAGGTGCTTTTATCTGGTTCATTGTAATTCCTACCTTATTATAATAATTCGTCTTATCAGTTAAATAACACTGCACTCTCAACACCTTAAAAGCCCCACCCCACCAGCCAAACCCTGCAACAACCATCATCGATGCGCTTATTATCGGAAATAAAAACACTGGGGCCATTTGCGGCGAAGCGCACCTCGCTTAAGAGCGCCACTGTCGGCACAACTGGATGCTTGAAGAACACGCTGAGCGCGCGCCCCATTTATCAGAGTTGCCCTAGAAGACTTATCTCAAGCTTGCCTCTCGGCACAATTCGATTACTTATATTGGTTATATTCATTGAGACCAAGAAAGTTTCAGAGGCCGTCACCTTCCCATCATAAAATTACAAGTGAGACCGTTTTTTACAACTTTAACCTCCTCTTTTTTTAAAAACCAATAAAACATTACCCGGCATTTGGCTGATATATCGATAACCGCTCTGCAACGCCATGTAACCGTGTGCGATAACGGGGCCTGCGTTATCAAGCGAGCCACCATGGGCTGGCACGCCGTTAATAGTTTCAAATGACTTATTGGTTTCAAACTGCCAAATGGTTTCGCCATTTTTCACATCAAAGGCTTTTAACGTGCCGTTCAGTGAACCGGCAAACACAGCCCCATCAATAGCGGTAGCGGCACCCGAGAATCCAAAATAATAATTACAGGCTGGCCATTTAACGCTGTGCTTATTGGTGGCTGGGTTAAATGTTTTGGGGGCCACCTCACAATCTCTTGTGGCAAGATGGCGCCACTTTATTTTTCCAGAATTAACATCTAAAGCGGCTACGCCAGGTTTTGGCGTGTAATCCCATTGAGTAATATTCCAGTCGGGGTCGGCAATTGGGACAAACAAGGTATCTTCAATCACGCTCATGCCCCAATGAATACCCCCAAGCGGCGTGCCATCTGATAATTTAGTGTGCCAAACAATCTTGCCATTGTTATCAGGGTCTAGGGCGTAGACATCACCCGATTTTTGGCCCGCTAATAAAATATCATTGCCTTTGTTGTTTTTAGCGATGATGACGGATGCGCCAAAGTCAAAATCGGGGCCGGAATCCTTAGGGCAGTTAGGCCCATCAGGGTGACCCAAAAAGCTATTGCAAGCCATGTTATACGCATCTTTTGCTGTGGCTTGATAAACCCATTCCTGTTTGCCGGTATCAAGATTAAGGGCAATAATTGAATCGCTGGTGCCGGTGGTTGGGTGTGAATAGTTTTCTCCGGTACCGATATAGAGTCTATTACGTTTTTTATCGATGGCTGGTGTCGTCCAGATAGGCGCGCCAGAGGGACCCCACGCGGGGGTACCCACACGGGTTTCGCCCACTCGCTTAGCGGGTGGCGTGGTGTGATACTCCCAGAGTGTTTCACCGTTGTTAATATCAAGAGCAACAACGCCGCCGTGCGCTTTACAGCACTCATAACGGGCAGTAAACGTTTTGGTCACTTCACCGGTAGAGACGGGCACGTATAATTTATCGCCATTAAGCACCGGCGTACCCGTCAGCGTAGCATCAAGGAAATCAACAGCGGTTGACCATAACTTCTCACCATTTGAGGCGCTGATCACATGAACGTTGCCAGCAACATCGCCATAGTAAAGAACAGCAGTATTGCTGTTAGGTAAATGGCCCAAACTCAAGGCTGAACGTACCGGTGCGTTACCGCGATACGTCCACCTCAAACAGCCTTTTTCAATATCAAAGGCGTACACAGAACTGGTCGAGCTAACACCTAGGTATAAGGTATCTTTAGTGATAACCGGCTGAGACCGCATCTCTGTGGTACCCGGAAATCCGATTGCCCACGCCAGCTCCATATTGGGTAGATCTTTCGAGGTAATACCCGCTAAGGATTCGGGTTGATAGCGGTGATTACTTAAACCATACCCCCAGCCGAATGCAGCGCTGGGCACTGAAGGTTCAGCCTTAGAGGTACAAGCCATGGTTTTTTCCCACAGCCTAGGATCTTTTATATCGGCCGCTAAATAGACGGCCAACTCATCACGCTGCTGGTCATTTAGCGACGCTGCCTGACTTTGCATCTTGCCTTTTGTCATCGCAAAAAGAATACTCTCTTTGCTCATGCCTTTTAACAGACTAAGCGACGGTGCTGGCACTTGAGGGTTGGAGTGGCATAGCGCGCAGTTATCCTTGTAGAGTGAAGCACCCTTTTCACTGCCCTTTAGATGCAGCACAAACCAATCTTGAGCATCTTTAAGTGCGTTTTTGTAGTTGTCCCCCCTGTAAATATCGTAATGACCACCTGGGTAGGTTACGTATTTAGTCGCTACCTTGTCTTTTATTTCAGCATAGAGTTTTTGGCCGTTATGTTCGCGAGGAAACAACTCTTCTTGTTCAGCATCAATAATGAGGGTTGGAATTTTAAGTCCAGCGACCTTTGCGTAGGGGTCGTAACGTTTCATGGCTATCCAATCGGGGTAGCCCTTTAATACTTTACTGACAACGGCTTCGGCGCCCGGGTAGGCAGGAATCTCGCCTCGGGCTTTCTGTGACTCCCAGCGCTTGAACATATTGTCTGGGATTTTTTGTAGGTTACTTTGAAAGTTAACCGCACCTATCTGGTCAACAAAGGCCTTAATGCGATCGTCATTAATGGCCGTAAGCATCGCTAAACCTCCGCCTAAACTGGTGCCCCAGATACCAATGTTGTCACGCATGACGATTGGCTCAGCCACTAGATAGTGAAGTGAAGCACGCACGTCTTCCAGCATGGAAATAGGGTCAACGATTTTTCTTATGTGCGTGGCTTCAACGGTAACAATCTCAGCCTCTTCTGACGGCTGCAGTGGCTTAGAGAGTAGCAAGGGACCATCACTCCGCCCCCAGCCCTTATAATCAAAAGCTAATACTACAAAGCCAAGCTTCGCAAATTGTGGACCGTAATTACGCTTCAGATGATCTTTTTTGCCTGCCCAACCATGGACGAGCAAAATACCCGGCAGCTTGGTCCCGGGAGGTACGCTCTTAGGGGTATAGATATCACCGGCTAGCCTTACACCTTGGCTCCAAATAGTAATTTCTTTATGACTGACGTCATCCACCGGTTCTGAGGCTGCGGGCAAGGAAGTACAACACATCAAGGTAAAGAGTGAGAATATTAACGTTTTATAGTGTTTGAGCTTATCGATACCGAGCACCACTCCATTAAGCCTGATGCACGACGCATTACGGCACCATAAACCTGCTTATGAGCCAACTTATACGCTTTTAAACCTGCAGTAAAGCTAATTTAATGCTGGCTATGGAAAAACAACCTGAAAAGCTAAATAGAGGAAAGGGTTGAAAAGAAACCACCCCGTAAATACGCTTCACTAGGGTTGGGGACGTGATCGATAGCAATGGCAATTTCAATGGGTGCAAATCTATTTGTTGGGAATAACAGCTGACACCAATAAGTCATCAACATAAACCTGCCCCCCCCCTTTTGGCTCAAGCGTCTGGCTTAACACCTTTATGAAATTTTCCACATGAGCCAAAAACGCGCTGTAAGGTAATCGCCTATCAACTATTACTCAGTGGATCACCGTCAGGTCCGCGCCACAATTATTCATAATCGCGTGCAATAGTTGCTCATCTTTATAATGACGGCGGTCTTCGGGGTTCACCGCTGCACTTAGGATCATTGTGCTGCCCAACGTCTTAGCTGTCTCGCAAACTACCTCAGCCCGTTTGCCCGCCCGTGAAATCAACTTAGCGTTATCAATGTTGTAATGCCTGACCAGCCGGCCTCTATCAGGGTAGTGCAGTGAATCACTGTGATTTACTAGGTAGTGCACATCAGCACCTAATACCTCAGCGTGTTTCGCCGCCGCCATCTCGTGCTTAAACAGGTCTTCGTGAAATTCATCATCGCTGCGATTTTCCAAATCGACCAATAGGCGCATATCCTTCCAGCGGTAATTGCCTTTGACGATACTCACAGGGCAGGCTGCCTCTAGCATCCAATGAACGTCACGATGCAGCAACTGATCCGACCACGAAGCCGCCTGATAGTCCTTAAAAATCATCTTGAAAGCACTGTGTGAGACCGACGTATTGATGTATTGGTCGCTGTCACTCGAATTGATGGAATAAGTTACATCCAAACCTTTGTTTTCTCCCTTTTCCACGTAGTAGAAAAGGTGATCACTTACCTCGTCGAAGCTGCTCGTCATTACACCTCTGTGTTCCTGACCTGCATCAACATCACCGTGAAGATGCAGCGATAAACGCGTCCCTATCGCGTAATCAATTGCGGCGGCGAGAGCAGGCTGACGGCTAGCCGATGGGTTCATCAATACAATAGCCTTATCCATAAAACGAACTCCTTAAAGATTGCTTGAGGACCATTCATCAAACAATGGAATGGAAGAGCTGAGTGAACAGAGGAAAATTAGATGTTTATGAGTCCGGTAAAAGGTTAGCCCTCACTATTCCCACTATCAACACTGCGGATAGACTTGTTGAGCATAACCAAAATATCGCTTGCTTCGCCTTAGTTAATAATCGTAACAATGGGCATCAACCGCCTTAAAAAGGGCTCTAATACAGGTATGATTTATTGATAAATATATCGTCATTAATAAAAACATTTTCATTTTTATTGGTATTCAAATAGCCATCTGGCCTCATCACCACTAACGACCCTAAATGACTCCAGTGACAGAGTGCGCCTGACGCCCCTTATCCTTTTCTCGGTGTCTAATCCCATGGGCTGGCCAGATCAGCGCTGGGGGGGGATAATGCGCATGAATTTACCTGCAGCCGTGACTGAGTTATGAGCACCGACACCATCTGGCAAACCATCCGCGAAGAAACCCTCGAGCAGGCCAACGCCGAGCCCATTTTGGCCAGTTTTTACCACGCGACTATCCTCAACCACGCCACGCTTGAAGATGCGCTGAGCTTTCACCTTGCCAGCAAGTTGGATAACCCCGCCACCTCAGCTATGTTGATTCGCGAAGTTTTCCAACAGGCGCTGCAGCGGGAACCCAGCATCGGCCTCGCAGCGCGTGCGGACATAGACGCCATTCGTCAACGCGACTCAGCCTGCGACAATAATTCAACACCGTTTTTGTTTTTTAAAGGCTACCACGCCCTGCAGTCGTATCGCGTGGCAAACTGGCTGTGGGATCAGGGACGTCGCGAGCTGGCGCTGTTTTTACAAAACCGTATCTCTGTGGTGTTTGGCGTAGACATTCACCCTGCGGCTAAAATAGGACAAGGCATCATGCTCGACCACGCCACCGGCATTGTCATCGGCGAAACGGCCATCGTTGAAGACAATGTATCCATCATGCAATCGGTTACCCTAGGCGGCACAGGTAAAGAGTCTGGCGACCGCCACCCGAAGATTCGTGCTGGAGTGATGATTGGCCCCGGCACCAAAATTCTCGGCAATATTGAAGTGGGGGCAGGCGCCAAGATTTGCGCTGGCAGCGTGGTACTTAAACCGGTCACTGCACACACGATTGTGGCAGGTGTGCCAGCAAAAGAAGTGGGCCATGCGCAGAGCGCTCAGCCAGCGCTGGATATGGACCAGAAAATTTAGCCAATTCCCTCGTCAAATAAAGAAAGAAACACGCCACCCAGAAGAGCAATAGAGTTCTTAAGACAATAAAAAGCCCGAACCGTGTTAGCGGCTCGGGCCTTTTATTGTGCAGGGAATCAGCGGCTCACTTACCCAGCATGCGTGGCAATACATTCTCTTCAGGCGTCGCGCTGAAGCGATGTTTGATAACACCGGCAATGTGCAAAACCAACACAGCAATCAGGATGTAGGCGAAAAGCCCGTGCAGCTCATGGAAAGCGCCACCAAAGTCTTTGTTCTTCGCCACCAGTAAAGGCACCTCAAATAGACCGTAGAAGTTCACCGGGTAGCCAAAGTAGTTACTCATCAACAGACCGGACAAGGGCACTGCAACCATGAGCATATACAATACGTGCTTACTGGCTTTAGCCAATCTCT
>Ga0105348_1002011_pt1 | contig 12799 bp, 9 predicted proteins | sample EN8Hudsemesocosm_2_FD_83504 | JGI IMG/M metagenome (GOLD analysis project Ga0105348, IMG submission 83504) | Methane-oxidizing microbial communities from mesocosms in the Hudson Canyon - EN8C Hudson Canyon | ecosystem: Environmental > Aquatic > Marine > Cold seeps | place: Hudson Canyon... | reverse complement strand
TTACGACCGACAAGATGTATTAACCATGGACGACGGTGGCCAGGTGTCGGTTGATTGGCTGGGCCTAGATTTACCCGAAAACACCCCAACCCTATTAGTGCTGCACACCATATCGGGCAACCCCCAAAGCATGCGGGGGTTTGTGCGCTACATTAGAGAGAATCTTGGCTGGCGAGTGGCGCTATGCGTTCGCCGAGGGCATGGCGAGATGACGCTACAAAGCCCAAGCTTTAATACCATGGGCAATACCGATGATTTTGCGGCGCAAATAAAACACATACAAAGCTGTTTTCCTAAATCAGCGTTATACGCAACCGGAATTTCTGCTGGCTCGGGCGTACTGGCGCAGTACCTTGGTAAAGTGGGTAACAACACCCCCATTAAAGCAGCCATAGCCTATTGCCCTGCCTACGATATGCGTAACGCGTTTTCCCGTGCGGTGCCGTTTTACAGCAAAATGATGACCAAGAAATTACACAAGCTATTTATCACCCCAAACAAAGAACACCTACAACATTTAGACTCTTACGATGCATTAACCGCCACCCAAGACTTGCATGAATTTCACCAGCATTTATATGAAGTGGCCGGTAATGTAAGTACAGAAGACTACATGCAAAATTCTAATCCTGCGGTGGTATTTGATAACATTAAAATCCCGTTACTTATTTTAAATGCCAAAGATGACCCGGTGTGCCACATAGATAATGTGTATGAACATCAACATAGAATTGAAGCCATGGCCAACGTAATTTTAGTGTTAACGGCTCGCGGAAGTCACTGTGCGTACTTTGAGGGGATAACGGCTAAATCTTGGGCTAACCGTATGATTAAGGAATACTTCACGTCATTAGCTGGCCTTCAGAGCCAGTAATTGTAAAGACGCTGGTTAGTGTGGGGGTCACAGGCCATGACCCCGTAGCGTTGGTAGGAGAGGCAAAAGGCAAGGCCTTACTTTGCTAAGCAAAAAACCCTAGCTTCAGACTCCCAAACGATCCATATCTTCTTCCATGCCCAGCAGGTTAACCAAAGCCGCTAACATACCGTCATAATCATTTTTAATATAACCTTTAGCTTGCTCTGCGTCCCTAGACAAGTGAATGGCCACATCTTCTGAAAAATCAAACAAAAGCTTCTTGAAATTAAAAGCTTCTTCCAAATTCATAATTGCACTTATGCTACCTGTAAAGGCCTGAAAGTACTCCACCGGAGAATCAATGCTACTTTGCAATGTTTGAAAAAAATCAGGTGATTCTGTATCAACCACTTTCATCCCAGCCTTTAATAATTCGTAATTTGGCTGTTCAATTAGATCGGCATAAATGGCCTTTGCGTTATCATTCATATCACCGCATGAAACAGTCACCAAATAAAAGGCCGTCATCGGTGCAACAGCAATAATATTTTGAAGTTTTGTCTTCATATCCATATCAGTCATTGTTCTCTTCCTTTTTCATTTGTCAGAATTATTTGAATATTTCTATACGTTTTGGTCCAATTAAAAACATTAACCAGACCTTACTTTACATACCTTAGAAAAAGTATAAGGCAAGATCTGGTCCGCAACCAGCGATTTACTTCTAACTAAGAGTGTCTGATATCACTCCACTTATGTGACTCCCCCATTACTAGATTACCGTTATGGTCCAATAAAGTTGCTCTTCGTCATGAATTATCGGCAACTTTTGCTTGTTTGGTATTTTAGGACTATTTGGTAAATCTATATTGGGTAGCTGACCCTCATTTTTTCTAGATCTGCGTTCACGAGGCAATCTTTCAAGCCTGAAAAAGGTAAAGGCTTCTGCAAAAGTGACCCCTAAACGGCTTGAGATAATAACAGGTTTAAGAAAGTCACTATGTTTTAGATAGAAGATATAGCTTTTTTTTCCTCCATTTTTATTGTATTCAGCCTGATTCCATAGCGCTCGACTCACATCTTCAGTATCACTATATTTTTTCCAAATAACCAACTGATTATTATCAAATTTTCCATATGTTAGGAAGCTACCATCACCCATATTTAAATAGATAAAATTATTATTCCTTTTTACCCTGAATACCGTTTTAGCATCCCCTTCATAATCCTTAATCTCTAGCAACTGGCCTTCCAATGTATTGCTACCTGAATATTTTTTAACAACATTTAGCGCCCTACGATATTCTATTGGTTGTTTAAAGATGGCTAGATTCAATTTTTCATTGTAAAACCTGTTCGCCATAGCCTGTAAGGATTCATTTTCCACCCTATTGCATACTGGATTTAACAGTGAATGTACCTGAACTTTAAACTTTTTAAGTAATTCAGCTGTAGAAAAACACAACACCTGCCAATTTAACATTCCGTATAAAGTGGTTAACTTTAAGCAATTATCATTGCGTAAGTTCATTAGCGTACAATAATAGCCAATTAACCTTGCCACCCTAAAAGCAACCGCCTCATCGGTTGTATTCATATTTTTATTAATATAAAAAGAAAGAGTTGAAAGGGATTTAGAACCAGCTAATTCAAACTGATTGCCACCCAGCCTTAGCTTAAACCCTTCAGCGTTTGTTAATGTTTTCAGGTCCATGCCCGTCCAAGAATCAAGCTGTATTCTTTGTGAATCAAGCAAATCAAGATCCGCCTCAACCGCCGCTCTAGCTTCTTCATCTGTCTGTAAATCAAGAAGATCCTTCACAATATTTCCGAATACTACTTCTATTGGTACAGGGTCTTCTTCTTTTCTTTTTATAAGTGCGCAAATTATTGAACATATCGGGGCTACGATTAAGTGTACTTCAGGGCCGAGCAATGCAGACATACTTGAAATTATTTCCAAGGTACCAGTTGTAATATCAACAGGATCCTCTGATGTTAACTTGTCCCAGGAGTTTATGGTTGTTTTTACTAAATCGTTGACATTTTTATCAAGGTCCTTATAAGATATTTTTTTTGTTTCTGGCTCTGATTGAGGGTTATGTTTGTTTGCCTCATCTAGCGCCTTTAAAACTTGTTCCGTTACCTCTCGCTGCTCTTCAGACATATTCCCCATTTCGGCTCTAAATGCTTCCGACACAAATTCATAAGGTAGCAATCCAGCATCGTTATCAGAACTATCATAATCTTGTTCTTTAGTCTCCTCAGGGGCATAGTCTGACGGACGCTCCTTAGTCTCTTGCTCTTTAGTATCTAACTCAGCATGAGAATAACCATTGTCATTTTCGTAATCTTCTCTTGAGCGACTTGGATTTTGACTATCCATTACTTGGTCGTCCTCATGAATTAAATTAGTTGGCATATTTATCCTCAGTTTTAAGTTAAAAAGATGGAATATATTCAGGTACAAGAATGGTCGATTTTAAGGAAGGCCTATTCCCGTTAGTAAAAATACATTGCAGTAGCATTTTAAAATGCTCACTTAATAAAACACTGTTACCACATAGATAGAAGTAGATTTTCAATGAAGGGCAGAAAATTGCCCTCAAACATCCTTATCGCTTAGACAATAAATGACAAATTAAATACTTAAAGTTAAAACTCCTTTTATTACCTTAATAGATAGAAAAAAAGCAAGATCCGAAAGTTAGGTCTTGCTTTGTGCCCTTAGACGATAGAAAACAGCGCCATCTCCGGAAAAATACCTGTTACAGGGAGAGAGTTACTTAATCGTTAGTGCTTTATAGATCGGCCACGGGGTGGCCTCGTACTCGGGCAGCCCCTGCCCGAAGCCATTTGCCCTACAGCGCACCCAAAATATTATGTATAACAACTCAATTTGCCCACATTTAAAAAGATCCTAAGCGCTTGTTTCTGATAAGCACACCATATCTAACCAGGGGGAGTCTATTTTTAAATTCAACCAAAAAGTTAACCAAGCCCATTGTCTTTATGGCTCACTGGATTTTGTCGCAGGACGCAGCGCAGCCGGTGAGCCGTAAAGGCAATGGGCCAACCAATATTGCTTACTAATTATTGGGCATACATGCTCTAGGCAATAGGAAAACCAGGCACACGTTGAAATGTGCTTGCTATAAAGTTGAATACTTTAAACACTAAAATTTTAAATACTGGCCAAAGAATGCTGCATAACGCAGGCGGTAGGATAAAGAAGGCAAACCTGCCTTGAAACGTAAGCGGGTTATTTCACATAGCCGTCAACAATTCTTTGAATGGTGCCATCTTTTTTCATGGCGGCAATGGCGGCATTAATAGGGGCCACTAGGGCCTTCCGTGAAATGTGCACTCGCATTTTTAATTGAGAACGATTAATCACCGGCCCCACTTCTACAAAAAAATTCGCCAGCTTAAATTCTTCATTGTGTTTCATCATATAGGCCAGTTCAACACGGTCTATAATGCCCGCAACATTTCTGCCTAAGGCGACTTTTCTAACCTGGGTAATATTGCTGGCGCTGTCATCTCGTTTAAAATAGTGACTGCCCACATAACCGTACCCTCTCACGGTGGAGATGGTTTTGCCGGTTAGGTCTTGCAGTTTTTCATAGGGAAAGGATTTTTTAGGGGCAAATATTAGTATTTCCTCTACGGTGAGTACCGGGTCGCTCCATAGGGTCATTTGTTCCTGCCCTGTATCTTTGCGCCAGGCGGAATTCACACAGCACTCTAAATGCACACTGCCTATTTTAAATGCCCGTTGGGCCCTAATAACAGGCAACGGGCGGTTGGCCATTAAGGTTACCCCCAGACGTTTTTCCAGCTCATGCATCACATCACTAAATATACCGCTTACCTTATCACCCTTAATAATCCAGTAAGGCTCCCAGCTTACGTCGGTAACGGAATATCGAGTTGGCTCGGCCAAGCAGGTGCCTGCACTTAGGCTAAACAGGCAGCCAATTAACACGCTTGCAATAACCCTCATAGCCCCTCCAGCACATGCTTTATCACCATTATAGGTGACTATGGCCAAAACTCCTGCCCAGCCTTAACGCCCCATAGCAAGAATCAGCGCGTTGGCCACCGCTGTTAATTTAGTAATGCCAGCCTCACTGGATACTTACATGGTGCCTTTTGCCTATTCTCTGACTTAACTCCCACCAAAGTAATAGAGCTAATAAAAACTGTCTTGGCATGTATATTAAATGGCCGTTTACGTAGTAACCCTGCTATTCACATCCATTTATGGTGCACCACTAATCTTCATTTTCAGGTGTCACCATGGGCATATTCAATAGGGTTAAGCTCACACCCTTTTCCACAGGCGTATTTCTTAGCCTTAGTTTACTGCTAACTGGCTGTAGTGAACCTCAGGGCATTAATGCCCAGACTAATGAGGCGCCCACTAACGAATCCCCCGTTAAGGATTACCCCGACAGCGATAGCGATGGTCTTCCTGATCATATTGATGCCTTTCCAAATGACCCAAATGAAATGCTCGACAGCGATGGCGATGGCATTGGTAATAACTCGGATACCGATGATGATAATGACGGCATTCCAGACAATATGGACTTAAAGCCCTACGACCCCAACACCGATGATATCCCGCCGGTGATGACGGGTGAGCTTGATGATGACGGCAATGGCATACCTAACGTCATGGATGCCTTTCCTAATGATAAAAATGAAATATTAGATACCGACGGCGATGGCATTGGCAACAATACAGACACCGATGATGATAACGATGGTATACCCGACGCAACTGACTCTATGCCTTTAACTGTTAACCAACCACAAGATTCAAACGCTTTAACGGCTATTGAGCAACTAGGTAAAAGTTATTGGGACAATCAAAGTTGTGCCACATGTCATGGCGCAGACGGTAAAGGAGTGAACGGCAAGCATTCACTCATAGACAGCCTTCAGAATAATCAATTTATTATGGCTACCGCTGATACCATGCCCTTTGGCAATCCAACAGCTTGTGATGTTGATTGCGCAACTGCCATTGCCCAGTGGATGAAGACTCTTAATACAGATGAATCTCAACCTATTGACCCCATAAAGGTAACTTATGACACCAATATTGCACTGGGTAAACTGGTAGCACAAAGCAGTCACTACAATAGCAATAAGTACCCACCCGAAGCCGCCATTGACGGCAACTTAAATACCTTTAACCACACCCAAAGCAGCAGTGAGTTAAACCCCTGGTGGGAAATAGATTTAGGCAGCAACCAGTTTGTTCACAACGTGGTGCTCACCAGTCGCAGCGGCTACGACCATCGCTCACGGGATTTGACCATTGTGATTTCTAACACGCCAATTAATCACATCACCAGTGAAGCCGCCAATGCCGATGACACCGTTAGCGTTTTTTCAACCGGCAACATTAATGGTAGCGCCACCATAGAAGTGCAGGAAAATAGTCGCTATATCCGGGTGATTGGTTACCGCCAGTACATTAACTTTGCCGAGTTCCAGGTATTTGGCGCCGCCCCCATCACAGGTGATACAGATGACACTCAGCCTGTGGATTCAAGTGAGCCAGATGATTCCAACCCTGTGGACACAATTGGCGAATACTGTACCGATACCCAAGAAGCCAAGCCTCGCGTCGTACGATTACTTACCAACCGTGAATACCAAAATACCATCAATGATATTTTTGGTATTAGTGCCCTGCAAAGCGTGGCCACTGTATTTCCTGGTAGCACAAACACCCATGGCTTTGATAACAACGCCAGTGCTGAAGTTCTAAATGAATCACGCATCAATGCATATTGGGCCGCATCTGACACCATTGCTCACAAGATTGTTGAAGAGCAATTAGATGAGTGGGCGAACTGTGATAAAAATAAATCAGCGTGCTTACAACAATACGTAGAGACCTTAGGTTTTAGTTTATACCGCCGCCCATTAACCGATAACGAAATCACAGACCAGCTGGCACTTGCAACCAGCACCTTTGATGAAACCGCCTACCACATTGCCAAAGCCATGCTAATGTCACCCCATTTTCTCTATCGGTTTGAGTTGGGTGAGCTAACTGACGGCGTTTACATTTTAACCCCATACGAGGCTGCATCACTGTTGTCCTATAACTATTTAGGAACCTCTCCAGATACACAGCTTTATGAAGCCGCAGCGCGCAATGAGTTGCAATCGGCTGCGCAATTGCGAACCCAGGTATCACGTTTACTAAAAGATTCCCGTGCACAAAAGAATATGATTCACTTTGCAAAACAATGGTTCAATGCAATTAACATGGGAGTGGTAACAAAAGATTCTGATGCATTTCCTCTTTTTAGTGAGTCCATAGGCCAAGCCATGGAAACTGAATTTGAACTGTTCATTAGCGAAGTTTTACTGGGCGAAAATAGTAATTTTTCTGAATTAGTAGACGCAGACTACATCTTCGCAAATAGAGAACTGGCTAATTACTACGGCCTAACTGCCCCCACAAACACTTTCAGTAAAATCTCAGCGGGCAGCGAGCGCGGTGGCATTTTACGCATGGGGGCCTTGCTTGCTACTCATGCCTCCTCAAACAGCACCTCACCCATTGTGCGTGGGCAGTTTGTGCGCGAACGTTTAATGTGCCAGGAGTTGCCGCAACCGCCAGAGAATGCAGATTTAACCCCTCCAGCCCTTGACCCCACTAAACCCACACGGGAACGCTTTGAAGCCCATACAGAATCTGAGCAATGTGCCAGCTGCCACAAGTATATGGACGACATAGGGTTTGCATTAGAAAGCTTTGACGGCTCCGGTATGTTCCGCTTAACCGAAGCCGGGCGAAACATCGATACCACAGGTGTGTTGTTGGGCTTAGCCAGCATTACCGACACACAAGAGTATGTGTTCAGCAATATTGACGATGTTATTAATATGCTTGAAGACAGCCAAAGCACAACCCAGTGTGTGGTGGAACAGTTTGAACGATTTAGCTCGGGTGTGGATCATGGCAGTCAATGCATGGTGAAAAGTACCGCGCAACGCTGGCAAAAAAGCGGCTACAACTTCAAACAACTGTGGCTCGAAATGGTGTCATCCACATTATTTCTAATTCGTCAATAAAGGGTGGGCATGACTATGAAACGTAGAGACTTTTTAAAACTGGGCAGCAGTGCGTTTGGCGCAAGTTTGTTTCCTGCCTCCGCTTTGTTAGCGAACTCCGCCATGGCACAAGGCGCAGGGATTAATGCTAAAAAGTTTATGAGCATATTCACCCCCAACGGCGTGCCTACCGACACAGTTAAAGAGTATTGGCACCCACCGGTGGGTACTGTTGACCTTAGTCAAAGATCGGTTTCTCGCGTACTAGAACCCATAAAAGAACACTGTTTATTTCTTGATGGATTGAGTATGTACAAGGGCCTTAGTAGCTCCCATGAGGGTGGTATGGCTAAGGCGCTAACCGCCAATGGCCCAAACTCTATTGACGTGGCCTTTGGCGAATTTCATCAAGGGTCTGCACCGTATTCATCCTTGCAAATGGGACCTTACTCGGATCGCAGAAACTCTATGAATTCCAGCTTTAAGGCTGGGTTTATGCTGCCCACTGAAGATAAGCCGGTCACCTTGTATCAAACCTTGTGGGGCGCAAAAGCAAATGTAGATGCACGCAGCAGTCAAGACTTAGGCGTACTGTCACAAGTTAACCAAGACCTTGCAAAATTAAGAACTCGGCTGGGGAGTGTTGAGCGTGAAAAACTCGAACAACACACAGATGCTCTCTCACAGTTAGAACGGCGAATTCTCAGTTTAAGTAACAGCGACAACACCAAGCCTGTCATTAATTTTAGTAACGTAACAGATGATGACCGACGCAATATGGATAGGTTTTATGAGATGTCGTCCATCATGCAAGACATTGCAGTGGCCGCCCTTTCCATGGGACTAACTCGCTCTATAAATTTTTTGTTTGCTGAGCATACATTCCAGGCAACCATGCCCACAGGTATATCAGACCATGGGTCGTCGCATACTGGGGGTGAAGTTCATGGGGAGAGCAAACGTATCTGGATTGGCGAGGTTCTTAAGCTGTTACAACGCATGCAAAATACACCGGATGGTTCTGCTAACTTATTCGACAATACCCTAGCATTCCATTACAGCGAAATAGGTTCGGGTACCGTGCATAAACATCACCGAATGCCGTTTTTTTTAGCCGGTGGTAAAAACTGGGGCCTTAACCAAGGCACCACGCTTGAATTCCCGTATCGAAAAGAAAGGGAATGGTACTACGGCACACCGCATCACAAATTATTAACCGCCATTGCGCAGCGAGCCGGGCTACCTATCGACGTGTTTGGTGACGGGGCCGATGGCCAGTACGATGGCGCAGGTCAGGGCACAGGCCCACTTGAAGGGATTTTTGTTTAACTTTCTTGTTGTACCAAAACACTTAACATTTTTATTTTAGTAAGTAGTAATAGCCAGCTCCGTTACGGTATAGGTAGTATTTAATATGAAACGTCGAGATTTTATTCGCCTAACGGGCACAACATTTGGCGCAAGCTTAATGCCAGCATCACTTATTTTAGCCAACTCAGCCATGGCGCAAGGCTTAGGGGTTGATGCTAAAAAAATGCTGTTTGTATCCACCCCCAATGGCTTCCCTACCAATTTAGATTATGAAACCTGGCACCCACTAGAGGGCACACTGGATCTAAGGGCGGTAACAGCTCCTTTAGAACCTGTTAAACAAGACTGTTTATTTATTGATGGCTTAAGCATGTATGGTGCATTCAACAATACCCACGATGGTGGCATGCGGGCAGTACTAACCGCCAATGGCAATGATTCATTAGACGTGGTGTTTGGTGAATTAAATAAAAACCAAACCCCTTTTAGCTCTTTACAAATGGGGCCCTACAGTCAAAGAAACTCAAGGCAATATGGTAACGCCAGCTATAAAGACGGGTTAATGCTGCCCTTTGATGACAAACCGGTGGCCTTGTACCAGAAACTATGGGGCGCAGACCCAGATGCCAATAACAAACCTGATGATCTGGGGGTTTTATCTGTGATAAATAGCGACCTTGCCAGGCTAAGAAAAAAGCTAGGCACAATTGAACGGGAAAAACTTGAACAGCACACCGATTCGCTCTCCCAACTAGAAAGGCGACTAAAAAATATGAACCAAAGTGATAAACCCAATATTGATTTTGGTGTTGTGACCGATAACGACTGGCATCGTACCCACAATTTTTATGAAACCTCTGGAGTGATGCAAGAGATTGCAGTGGCCGCGTTGTCTATGGGGTTAACCAGGTCCATTAATTTTGCCTTTGGGGAGCGTACCTTTGGCGGTGAATTGCCCGGCGTTGGGAGTACCGACCACGGCACGTCTCATGAAGGGGGAGAAAGCCACATTAAATCAAAACGCATTTGGATTGAAGAAGTATCAAAATTAATCCAACGGGTGAAAGCGGGCGCTGATGGATCAGGCTCTTTACTTGATAACACCCTAATTATGCATTATTCAGAAATTGGATCGGGCAGCAGTCATTGGCATCAACGCATGCCTATTTTCTTGGCTGGGGCTAAAAATTGGGGATTAAACTCAGGCACCACCATTAGCGAACCCTATGATCGCAGCTGGTATGGTACACCGCACCATAAATTGCTCACCGCCATCGCACAAAAAGCGGGCTTGCCTATTAATAATTTTGGAGACGGGCACGATGGCCGAGGGCCAGGAAGTGGCCAAGGTAGCGGCCCATTACAGGGGGTTTTTGCTTAATTTAAATACAAGTTATAAGGTATTACTTTTAGGGGTAAGCCCTCCCTTCAAGTCAGCTTGCTGGCGTGTGTGCCTGGCCTTGTTAAATTTATACTGGCAGGACTTCATATAAGCCATATAGACCATTACCAATTTTAGTTTTGCTAAATAATTTTAGCTTTACAGTTTCTATTCCTTCCATATCGCCGGTAACTCCGTTAACACCGATTGTATGCTTGTTACCAAGCTCAGTATTAAATGACAGATTTCCTAGTGCAGTAAAGATAGATCTGCATAATTCCCCAGAAATATTACCTTTCGAGAAAAACTCGAAATTAAGTTTTTCTGAACTCTTAATTTGCTCGTCATAGGTTGATAGCTCACAAGTTACATACAACCCTATACTTTCAATCGTTGACATTGATACTGGGCCGCCGGCTGAGAAACCAATAATGGAGCTTAATGTCTCTTCATCCAGCTCACCATACTTAACGGTCAAAGGCTTAAGTAGTTCTGAATAGAGTTTGTCGTAGTCCAATTTCTTTCCCTGAATTTAACGCTCAAATCAGCGGTTTATCCGCTGCCTTTGTTTGTTATACCTTTTATGTAAAATTTTATACGATTGTTTTTTTAAGTGATCTATAAGTTCATTATAGTTAGATGCAAACGACAGTAGTATTGCATCTTTATTTTGTGTTTTTATAAGGGTTCCGTTGGCCATGTACTTTGTGGCGAGATCACAGTTAGGCCCTACAGGTTTGTAATAAAAATTTTCACATAATTTCACTTCTGAGAGAGGGATGCTTTCTTTACCTATCTTTAATTGTTTGCTATCAGCGGAAATTGAAACCAAGTTTTTTGAGGTTCTTAGATCAAGAATTACATTGATTAAGAATATGGCTATAAAAAAGAAGACTCCTTCTTTATAGGGCCACTTTGACCAATAAAAAAATAGCAAGCCAAGGATACCTAGACAGATAAAGCTTAGGGTTGTCAGTCGAAACTTATGTATCCATTTATAAGTGCAATTGATCACAAAACTTTCCTAGAGGTATAACAGTTCAGTTATTCGGCTTGGGGTCTAATAAGAATTTATATGCGTCTTTGGGAGGAAACGTATTTTCCCTTTACGCTCAATCACTTACACAGCATTTCCATCGCCGCTTTCAAACTAATTTTATAATTGGCACAACCATAACAGCAAATTTTAAAAAAACAATTGATACCCGCCTGCCATGCCGCATAACTCTAGTGGCCTGTGCATAACCTTCTCTCCCCCAACAAGTACCCGCCCTACAGCGCATCAAGCAAAATAAGGATATACGGCTCAAGTGCCTAAAATGTTATGTATAAAAACCCAGTTTATACCCCATTTAAATAGATTCTTAAGCGCTTGCTTGTGTTAAACACACCATAGCTAACCAGAGGGAGTCTCTTTAAAAATTAAACCAAATAGTTAACCAAGCCCATTGCCTTTATGGCTCACTGGATTTTGTCGCAGGACGCAGCGCAGCCAGTGAGCCGTAAAGGCAATGGGCCCACCAATATCCCTCTCAAATGCGTGAGCCAAGCACCCGTACCAGCTAAGTGGCCAGGGCCTTTATTCCTTGGCAAGTGCATCCTGCATGCACTAATACAAACCATTTATGCATTGTCCTACTGCCCACATTCCGGGGAGGAGCAACTACTATTGGTAATTTCCCTCCCATACTTATATACATTTGTTTTATCTGCATAAATCTCCCCTTTCAAACTTGAAAACAGCAAAATCTGATATACGGTTATAGGACGGTTTCAGCCAATCCCATTCTTATACTTGGAGTTACCATGAAGCACTTTCTTAAGCTTATTGCTGTTATTGGCATAGTTGCGGGGCTAGTGGCCTGCTCCAGTGTGTCATTGCAAAAGCAACTCTATATAGCCGCCGACAGTGGCGAACACAAAGACTCTTATATGCCATCCGAGGTGGGCCGCACCTGGGTTTGGGGCTATAGCGTTATGGGCTTACCTGCGTATGTGGTGTCTAAAGTGGTAGGGCCGGTGAACCCGGGTGACCCTAACTCGCCTATGCTCATTGCCTCACGCAGTTATTCGCTACCCGCCACCACCGACCAAAAAATGATTATTGGCAAAGGGGCCAATGGCCTTGAAGTGTACCGGTTTGATGTAAAGGTGAAGGTGGGCGG
>Ga0105348_1001999_pt1 | contig 12822 bp, 8 predicted proteins | sample EN8Hudsemesocosm_2_FD_83504 | JGI IMG/M metagenome (GOLD analysis project Ga0105348, IMG submission 83504) | Methane-oxidizing microbial communities from mesocosms in the Hudson Canyon - EN8C Hudson Canyon | ecosystem: Environmental > Aquatic > Marine > Cold seeps | place: Hudson Canyon... | reverse complement strand
CCCCAGGTGCGGATTTAACCCCTGCATTACTTGGATCAGGTTGGACAGATGGACTCATAGGAAACCCCGAAGTATTTGAAACACACTCAAGATTTGATATATCTGCCTTTTATACGGGGTTCGAGCAACACTCTTTGCGGTTTGGTGTAGGTTACTACTATGGCGACCTTTATCGCGTAAAAGAATCGAAGAATTTTGGTGTCGATCCGTCTTCACCGCCTTCACTACTTCCTGCCGGAGGTCCAGTGGTTGATGTAACAGATACGCCTTTTGTATTCCTACAAGAAGGTGATCGTGACAACCAATACGGTTTTATTCAAGATATATGGGAACTCGCCCCTGACTGGGAACTAACTAGCGGAGTGCGTTATGATGATTATTCAGATTTTGGCCATACTGCCAATCCCCGTATTGCATTGGTGTGGTCCACCAACCTCGAACTAACCACCAAGCTACTCTACGGCAAAGCATTCCGATCCCCAAGTTTCACTGAAACTCTCGCCATCAATAACCCTGTTGTACTCGGCAGTGAAGATTTAGATCCAGAAACCATTGAAAGCTTCGAACTCGCATTTGATTACCGCGCCTCAGAACAGCTGCGGTTAGGTCTTAACCTATTTCAATATAACTGGGATGACATTATTCAATTTGCTCCAGACACTAACGGAATCACAAGCACAGCACAAAATGCCGGCGAACAAAAAGGCCGAGGCTTCGAACTAGAAATGCAATGGGAGCCAACATCGCATATAAAAATAGCAGGTAATTACGCCCTTCAAAGCTCAGAAGATGAGCTGACAGATAGTCACAGCGAACGCGCACCACGACAGCAAATTCATTTATCCTCTATCTGGACATTTGCTCCTGACTGGGAACTATATTCTCAATTACAGTGGGTTCTCGACCGTCCAAGAGCAAGTGGTGATAGCCGTTCAGAAATTGATGACTACCGCATCGTCGACCTAGTTCTACGAAAAAATATGCCGAAAACAAATTGGGCTGTAGCCGTCGCGGCAAAAAATATATTTGATAGCCAGGCCAAAGAACCTAGCGAATGGTCAAACCCTGCGGCATCAATACCTAATGATCTTCCCCTTGCTGGGCGCAGTTTTTATGCAGAAGTCGAGTTTAGGTTTAAATAAAGGGCACCTATAAAAGGAATACCATGGAAAAAACGCATTCAAATAAAGTTGCCATTGTGACAGGAAGCACCAAAGGCATAGGGTTTGGAATCGCACAAGCATTATCCATCAGCGGTGCAAATATAATAATAACCAGTAGAACCAAATCCCATGCGGAAGAGACTGCGGCAAATATTAATGCCTATGGAGGCAATGCGGTTGGTATTAACTTTGATATCACTAAGCAGGAAGACTTAGATCATCTAGTAACTGAAACCATCAAAGAATTTGGTCAACTGGATATTTTAGTCAATAATGCCGTTTCGCAAAATTGTCTAATACCATCAGCAGACTTCAGCGATGACAAATCAATTACTACGATCACTGAAAACCTAACCCACACTTATCTATTAAGCCAAAAAGCATACCCTCATTTAAAAAAACAAAAGGGATCCATTCTTAACATTAGCTCTGTTATCACACAGCGTTATCTTATGGGACTACCCTTGTACGGAATAATTAAGGGTGCCTTAACTCAAATGACAAAGGTCTTAGCGGCTGAATGGGCTTGCGAAGGAGTAAGAGTTAACGCCATTAATCCAGGCTTTATTCGTACTAGCGCCTTTAAAGATATGGGATTAAGTGATGATCTTATCAAGAAGAGTTACCACTTTTACAGCCAGTATCAACAACTCGGAGGCATTGGAGAACCTTCAAAAATTGGTAGTGCGGCGGCATTTTTAACATCGTCCGAGGCCTCATTTATTACCGGATCAATACTCGATGTCGACGGTGGTTACTCGACACGAGGACAAGAGCTTTATCAACCAGCCTAAGCTAATAAGGCTCATCGGAGGTGTATTGTGAAACGAAACTATATAGGGCTGGCATGTACGGGGCACGACAACGCGATAGCTATTGTCAATTCCGAAGGCAAGGTCGTTTTTGCAGAAGCTACTGAACGCCACCATCAAAATAAGCGCGCAATAAACACTCCACCCGATGACATGATCAGAATAGAAGAAATCATTCAGGAGTATTGTGATGATGATGCAGAACTTGTTATCGCAAAAACATGGAGCGAACATCATCTAACAATTTTCAAAGAGGAAACTCGGTTAGCCCAGTTAAGACACGCTAAGTATTCACAAAATGAAGAAACCCAATTTCTCAGTGAAAATGCCAACATCTATGACTATGTCATGTCATTTGTTAGTAACAATGTCGAGAACAGTGGCAAACACCTGAAGTTTCGTTGCGATACGAGTATTCCACATAACACAATATTCAAGCACTACGACCATCACCTCACCCATGCCGCCACAGGATGCTATACAAGCCCATTTAGCGAAGCTGTTTGTGTTGTAGTCGATGGGTTCGGGGAAGGATCAAGCACCGCAATCTATCAATACAAAGACAATCAACTAGAACGAATACATATAAACAAGATGCAAGGTAATATTGAAAAAAGCCTTGGTGTCTTTTACGGTACGTTATGTGGCCTCTGTGGTTTCGATATTTGGCGAGGTGAAGAATGGAAGGTAATGGGGCTGGCTCCCTATGGTAAATTTAATCAAGACATCTATGATTTGATGCAACAGAGGTTTCAAGTCAAAAATTTTGACTTTATATGCCCTGATTCAGGTAATGAAGCACTAACGGATTTACTAAGCCATGCCCGAAAACCGACTCAAGATGCGCTTTTCATTGCAGATCTAGCTCACACAGGACAACAATTTTTTTGTGATAAACTCACCGAGCTGTTAGAAAATGTGCACGATCTATCACTTTCAAAGAATCTAGTACTATCAGGTGGCTGCGCATTAAACTCTGCCTATAACGGAAAAATACTTGCACTAACTAATTTTGAAAACCTACATGTGTATTCTGCGCCCGGCGATGATGGAAACGCACTAGGTGCTGCACTACTTGCATTCAATGATGATCAACCCAATCGCATTCAACCCTCGCTGCAAACACCCTATTTGGGAAGCAATATCAAAGAAGAAACATTAGACAATATAAAAGCCTTCTCTCAACTACCCTATATACAGACCAACAGTACAAATATCATTAAAATAGCGGCCAAAATGCTTTCAGAACAGAAGATTATTGGATGGGTCCAAGGGAATGCGGAATTTGGACCAAGAGCGTTAGGAAATCGCTCTATATTAGCTGATCCAAGTTCACCTTTGATGAAAGATAAAATTAATAGTCGGGTAAAATTTCGAGAAGAGTTCCGCCCATTTGCCCCCTCAATTTTACATAACCATGGTGACCAATACTTCCATAACTACCAAGATTCACCTTATATGGAACGAACATTAGCTTTTCGAAAAACGGTTACTAAAAGGGTTCCTGCTGTAGTTCATATTGATGGAACAGGCAGACTACAAAGTGTTAGAAAAGACTGGAACCCTAAATATCATGCATTAATCGAAGAGTTTTTTGAACTCACGGGTATCCCTCTACTACTTAACACCAGCTTCAATGTTATGGGAAAACCTATCATACACTCTGCTGAAGATGCACTGACAGTTTTCCACACCAGCGGATTGGATGCCATATTTATAGAAAACACTATTTTTATAAAAGGCTCATCTTACCACCAAGAAATACTGGATAGTGTAGCAGAAAGGAATGTTGAACTTAGTCAGTAACAAAGACACTACTTTAAAAATACAAGGCAATAGATTCTGTCGATATTTATGTGCCGCCGTATTATTTATTGTTACTTCACTAACCACACACAGTGAAAATCTCGCCATTCTATATCCAGAAATACGAGAGCCCTACCGACAAGTATTTCTAAGCATTACAGAGGGAATAGAACAACAGTACCGGGGTCATTCGATTTCGTTAGCATTAACAAAAAATCACAAGCCTAATGACACCATTAGCTGGCTAGATAAAAATAATATAGATGCCATTATCACTCTTGGAAAACGAGGTTTAAGGACACTTGACTATTTACCAAAGTCTATTCCTACCGTCGTCGTGGTTGGTGCAGTAAACATAAATCCAGACGATAGAAAGCTTACTGGAATTTCCCTAATTCCAGCCCCGGACAGACTATTTGAAACACTACACCTTCTCACACCCAACTTAGAAACTATTCATCTAATCCATAAGCCTGGCCCAAGCGATTGGATCATTGATACAGCCAAAGAAACACTAGAAGATAAACCGATTAAACTTAACGCTATCCCTGCACATAGCATTCAAGAGATTGCAAAAATATATAAATCAACACTAGAAAAAATGAAACCACAAAAAGATGCATTATGGATTTCATTCAACGGTAAGCGTTTAGATAGGGCTATATTACAAGCAACATTGAGAACAGCATGGAACAAAGAGTTAGTTGTATTTTCAAGCAGCTTAGCCGACGTCAAGAGAGGGGCTTTATTCTCCCTATATCCAAACAATGATGCTATGGGGAAAAAACTAGCAGACTTAGTGCATCATATAGAAAACAACCCAAACACAAAGCACCAGATACATCCTGTAATCAACCTATTTACAGCAGTCAATATTCGAACGGCTAGCCACCTTAAGCTAAATATTAGCAAGGAAGATCAGACCAACTTTGACTTAACTTACCCGGCCAAATAAGATTAATGGAAATAGTTTTATGAAAAAATTACTTACTAACTTCAGTTTCAAGCAGCAGCTGCTACTGATTTTCTCTGTTGGAATTACTCTGCTAGCTATTACAACCTCTCTTGTTATTTCTTCAATTTCTGCGCAAGTAGTACGAACACAAATCATTGAACAAGGGTTAGGTATCACCAACGCTTTTTCAAAAAAGAGCACACTAGCACTACTATATCAAAGTACAGCAAGCGCAAGAGACTCAGCCAAGTCAACCCTGAGTTTTCCAGATGTTATTGGCGTTTCAATTTTTGATGAAAGCACCAAAATACTATTTAAGGAAGGTGATATTAATATACAAGATTACTCGCAACTAACACTAAGCAAGAACAACAACACAGAAACCACAGAATACGAGAATTCTTGGGTTTTTACTGCACCCGTTTACGCTGGTACCGATTATTCAGCTGATGAGGAATCGCCCTTCAGTGAAGATGTGCCAGACGAGGCACTCGTTGGCTATGTTGCCGTATCAATGACAAAAAGCACATTAACGGCAATGACTCATGAAATATTGATGAGCAATATTCTTACATCCATCGGTTTATCATCAATTTTACTCTGTATTTTGTTGGGAGTATCAAATCGACTCACCAAACCACTATCAAGCCTAGCAACAATAATGAGACGTGCAGAGAAGGGAGAAACCAATATAAGAGCCGACTTTGATGGCCCTAGTGATATACAAAATATGGAAACAGCTTTCAACACTATGATTCAAGTTATTGAGTCACGTGAGCAGGAATTAGTGAGAGCAAGAGACAGCGCCTTAATAACAGCCAGAACCAAGGGAGAGTTTGCTGCCAATGTAAGCCACGAGCTTCGAACGCCAATGAATGGAATCATGGGAATGCTGCAATTACTAGATACCATGGAACTCACCCAACAACAGGAGGAGTATATCAACGTGGCGCAGGATTCCAGCCAAGCCTTGCTTAATCTGATTGATGATATACTGGATTTTTCTAAGGTTGAATCAGGAAAATTAAAACTTCGTCCCAGTAACTTCAGCCCCAGAGAACTCGCCAAGGATATTGTCGACCTTCTATCAATACAAGCCAACAAGAAAAGTGTCTCGCTTTGTACAGACATACATCCAGAAACTCCCAACACTTTATATGGTGACACGGAACGTATTCGACAAATACTGATAAACCTTGTGGGAAATGCTCTTAAATTTACTGATAACGGTAGCGTTACAATAAAAGTCTCTGTCGATCAAAAGATTGAAAACTCGCCTATTCGTTTCGATATTGTCGATACCGGTATAGGTATTCCCGATAGCGATTTAAAGATGATATTTCAAGCTTTTGCTCAAGTTGATGGATCAAGTACACGCCGTCATGGTGGTACAGGCCTAGGTCTAGCCATTACTCAACAATTAGTAGAACTCATGGCTGGAGCCATAGGAGTTGAGAGTAAAGAAGGTGTTGGATCCACTTTCTGGTTTGAGATCCCACTGGAAGCTGAAAACAAAGATGTCGAGAAAAAGAAAAAATCAATACACAATTTGGCTGACCTTAGTGTACTTCTTGCCTGCAATGATGCTAAAAACTGCCATACTTTAGCCAATTTCTTTATTAACGGTGAATCTAATCTTCGAAGAGTAAGCGAAGGTAAAAAAATACTACAACTGATAGATCAAGCCAAACAGAATAACAATTCCTACGATTTACTCATTGTTGGTGAAACCATGCCTGATATGTCAGGCATTGAACTTATCGAATACGTTTCCAACATAGACAAAAAAATACAGACGATCTATTTATCTGATCGCGACTCAAAGGAAAGAATTAAATTTAAAAACAGAAAAATTATCTGCTTACCTTATACTCAAGACATGTCTCCATTTCAGGACGCCATACAAGAGCTGTTTTTTCAAGCCTTACCACCTAGCAATAAAATTGAGAGTGCTATAGAGCACTCAATGAAAGCAGGGAAAATTCTAGTAGTAGAAGACAACCGCGCCAATCAACATGTCGCAATTGCCATGCTAGATAGGCTTGGCATCAAAGGCCATATTGCTGATGATGGTAACGCTGCTATCGATCGATTGGATGAAGAAACCTTTGACCTTGTACTTATGGACTGCAATATGCCAGGCATGGACGGCTATGAAGCAACCAAGAGAATTCGAGCAAAGGAAAGCACACACCAACAAATCATCATTGCAATGACCGCTGAAACTGGACCTGAAGCAAAAAGCAAATGCATAGACTCAGGTATGGATGACTATCTATCCAAACCAATGACTTTAGCTAACCTAAATAACAAACTATCAAAATGGTTACCTAAAGAGAAATTATTCCAAGAAAACACAATCCAAATCCACCAACCAATTTCAACTAAAACTAACAATCACTGCAATGATGATTCAACTTTAGATTTCGATATTTTTGATGAACTTACCACACAAATATGCGGATCATTACCCGCAATGATCAAGGCATTTCTAGAAGATACGCCAGAATACATCCAACAACTAGTACCTGCCATTGAGGAAAAAAAATACGGGAAAATCCGATCACTTTCTCACTATATACAAGGTAGCGCCTCCAATCTAGGCGCTAATAAACTCGCAAATTTATGCAAAAAACTGGAAACTCACTCCAAATCAAATCAAATCAGCAACTATGAAGATACCTTCAATAAGGTCGAAATAGAATTTTCTCATCTAAAACTAATATTACAGAAAAAATTATCACTACTAGACCTCATTCCATTTTCTGAAAGAAATAAACCAGAACACAATGCAACTCAACAAAATATATTAATTGTTGATGATGACAAGAGCGCTCGATTCTCCCTTCACGGCATACTAGAACGCAGTGGTTATAACATAACAGAGGCTACCAATGGGCTTGAGGCTCTTAACCGATGCCTTTCATTTATGCCAGATCTTATCTTAATGGATGCCATGATGCCAGAAATGGATGGTTTTACCGCATGCCAAAAGATTCTTGAAATTGAAAGCCCAAGGAAACCACACATACTCATCGTTACAGCACTGAATCAGGAGAGCTCAATTGAAAAAGCATTTTCTGCCGGCGCGTCGGATTTCATCCCAAAGCCCGTCAATTTAATGGTTCTCAGAAAACGAGTAGAAAGGCTGCTAATTTCACAGGCTATAGAAAAAACTAATCAAAAACTCGCCCATTTTGACGACCTCACCAACTTACCAAATAGAACTAATTTTTTGGAACGAGCTCAAGGAACATTAGATACTGCTAAAGAAAATCAGGATATGTTTGCCCTGCTTTTTTTAGACCTAGATCGTTTTAAATTAGTTAACGACTCACAGGGGCATGACGCAGGCGACCTATTACTAAAAACCATTTCAAAACGATTACATGGATGCGTAAGATCTGACGATTTAGTCGCTAGATTAGGAGGCGATGAATTCACTATTATTCTAGAGAACATTTCTACACCTGAAGTCGCAGCCATCATCGCAGAAAAAGTTTGCATCTCATTGGCCCAATCATTTTCATTTATGGATACACATATTTTTATCTCAACCAGTATAGGAATTGCTACTTACCCTAAGAATGGTGAAGACCTTCTCAGCTTAATGAAGCATGCCGATACAGCCATGTTCAGAGCTAAGTCTAAGGGTGGGAATTGTTATCAGTATTACGAATATGGAATGGAAACAGAAATCACTCGAAAAATCGAATTAGAAAGTGAATTACGGCAAGCGATTAAAAACGACGAACTTATATTGCACTTTCAACCACAGGAATGTTTAGTAACGGGGAATATAATTGGCTTAGAAGCGCTCGTTCGCTGGCAACACCCACAACGAGGACTATTACCACCAGGAGAATTTATCCCCATCGCAGAAGAATCAAGTTTAATTTTATTAGTCGGTGACTGGGTGTTAAGAAAAACCTGTCAGCAACTAGCGACCTGGAAAAACCAAGAGCAGTCTAAGATACCTATCGCAGTAAACGTTGCCAGTACTCAACTTGAATCAGGACAATTATTTAACATTGTTAGCGCTTGCTTAACGGAATACAAAATACCACCAAGACTTCTAAAACTAGAGCTCACAGAAAACACTTTGGTTAATACCAGTGAAACCTTAATAGACCAGATGCATGAATTGAAGAAATTAGGAGTTTCACTTGAAATTGATGACTTTGGCACAGGTTACTCATCTCTAAGCTATTTAAAACGTTTTCCTGTAGATACTCTTAAGATAGACAGGAGTTTTATTATGGACCTGTCATCAGATAAGGATGATCTTGCCATTGTTACTGGAATTATTGCACTAGGACACAGCTTAGGCCTAAAAATCATAGCTGAAGGCGTTGAAACAGAGGAGCAAAAAGAACTACTAACTGAACGAAAATGCGATGTTATGCAAGGTTACTTTTTGAGCCGCCCTTTGGGCAGTCTAGAACTAGAAAACTGGCTATCAACTATGAAGGTGATGCGATAATTTGTGTGATTCGCATAGATAACTCCAACCTGCGCCTATACGTAATATGTAGCAACTTACTATAAGAAAATCTGATCAATGTCGACAGAACACCACCATTTAACTATCGCGATTCTAGCATCACCATTGCCACAACATAGTTTTGCTCATCAGAAACACTGACTTGCGCGTTAACAATATCGAGCTGAGCAGCTTTATCCTTCGCCACACCGGCCAACTGTAATTGAGGAGCACCAGCATCATTATTAAAAGTAGTAAAGTCCTGCCACGAAACCCCCTGGCCTATACCCGTTCCTAAAGCCTTAGAAGCAGCCTCTTTCATCGCAAAACGTTTTGCCAGATACCGAGCTTTCAGCGGCGCTGCAGCAAACACCTCAAAAGCAGCAAGCTCAGTCGGGGTAAGAATACGTTCAGCAAATTTTTGACCAAACTTTTCTAGCGAACGCTCTATACGAACAATCTCTACAATGTCGATCCCAGTTCCGGTTATCATCGAGCTTGCAACATCAACCTTTTCATTTCACGGACAGATTCTTTAAGCCCACATAAGACAGCACGCGCGATGATGCTATGCCCTATATTCAACTCATTGATACCAGGAAGTGCAGCTATAGGCTCCACGTTTTGATAGTTCAAGCCATGACCGGCATTTACAACGAGGCCTTGCTCTACCGCATAATGCACTGCCTTCTTAAGCCGGTCAAACTCAGCAGCCAACGAAGTTTTATCCTCTGCATCTGCATAACACCCAGTATGTATTTCTATAACAGGGGTACCACAACGCTTAGCAGCATCAATCTGATCAACTTCAGGATCTATAAATAATGATGCTTCGATACCCGCAGCCGATAAACGCTCCACGGCTTTATGAATTTTATCTTCCTGCCCAACAACATCTAAACCACCCTCGGTGGTTAACTCCTCACGTTTTTCAGGCACAAGGCAACAATGAGCAGGTTTAATGTCCTCCGCAATGACTAACATTTCATCGGTAACGGCCATTTCGAGATTCATTCGGGTTAAAAGCACCTCTTTTAACAAGCGAACATCACGATCCTGTATATGGCGGCGATCTTCTCTTAAGTGCACAGTGATACCGTCAGCCCCCGCCTCTTCCGCATCTAAAGCAGCCTGAACAGGGTCAGGATAGTTCGTACCCCGCGCCTGTCGTACGGTAGCTACGTGATCGATATTAACGCCCAACAAAATACGATTTGGTGTAACCACCTTCAACTCCTTGCTGTTACTTAATTCGGCTAGGTTATTATCCGAAACCGCCATCTAATAAATTATTGAGCTCACCTGAAACTTAAAGCGATTACTTGCTTGGTCGAAATAGCTCTCGACTTTGTAAAGGTTTACCACCCAATAGAGCATCGATTGCCATTCGCATCAATTTCTTAGCGGAACGACGAACTTCTGTATTCTCATAATTATTCTGATCAATTGCCTGCAATACGGCACCGGTAAAATGATTAAGGCTATTTACGGGACGGCCGTAAGTAAAAATGCGTTTTAATCCAAATTCAGGTCTAAACATATAATCCGCTGCCAACTCCAAAGCCTCGCCTGTCGCAGCATCGCAATCCAGAGTTAAACCATAACCCAGCTCACTTAAAAGCTTCTTCTCAAATTCACGTAAGATGGGCTCAATATTTGGCGAGTCACACAATAATTGCAGCGTTGTCTCATAGACCTGAAACAAAATAGAAGCATCATCTTCTTTAGGAAGTAACCGCAACAGTAATTCATTGAGATAAAAACCACTTAATAAATTATTTCCCTGCAATAAATAGGTAGGGCCATCCACTTCTATCGATCTTGCAGTTTTAAGCTCACCTTTACCAAATAAGGAAACAGATAACTTGGAGAAGGCCTGAGGCTTACCGCTAATTCGGCGCCTTTTACCTCGGGGAATTGAAGCAACACACCCAATCTTGCCGTAATCGGCCGTAAATAATTCGATCAGTTCCTTATTGTCACGATAGGGACGCGAATGTAAAACAAAAGCTGATTGATTATCAACACGCATAAGACATGACTATTCTAGAATAACATCTCAAATATCATCGTAACCCAAACTACGAAGCGCACGCTCATCATCAGACCATCCGCCTTTTACCTTAACCCAAAGATTAAGCATTATTTTACAATCAAACAGACGCTCCATATCAAGACGCGCATCTGTTCCTATTTTTCGTAATCGATCACCTTTCTGGCCAATAATTATGCCCTTTTGTCCTGCTCGCTCAACTAAAATAACCGCACCAATGTGCGTTACCCTACCTTCTGCTCGAAACTCTTCAATCTCAACAGTAACCTGATAAGGCAATTCATCACCCAACTGTCGCATAATTTTTTCACGCACTATTTCAGCAGCAAGAAAACGTTCACTTCTGTTGGTAATTTGATCCTCAGGAAAAAAATGGATGCTCTTTGGAAGCCTTGTATGTATTTGCTCTTCCAATGTTTCCAAATTATGAGAATTCAACGCTGACAGAGGCACTATTTCATCAAAACTGTATTTTTCTGAAACTGACTGCATAAAAGGTAATAAAGTCGATTTATCATCAACGGTATCAACCTTGTTAACGGCTAAAACCACAGGGCAACTTACATTTTGCACCCGAGTAAGAACTAATTCATCCTCATCGGTCCACTTGTTGGGTTCAACTACAAACACAACAAGATCGACATCCTTAATAGCACTGCTAGCAGCTCGATTCATATATCGATTAAGCGCTTTTTCATTACGTTTATGAAGACCTGGGGTATCCACATAGATGACCTGCACGTCATCCGTCGTCTTAATTCCCAAAACCTGATGACGGGTAGTCTGTGGCTTTCGCGATGTAATACTTAGCTTTTGACCTAAGATATGGTTTAGTAATGTCGATTTACCCACATTAGGCCTACCCACGATGGCAACGTAACCGCAGCGCTGAATCATTTCTGGGCTAGCTTCTGAGCTATCAATCAACTCACTCGACATTTATTTGAACCTCTCAGGTTTTACATTTAATAGTTCTAGTGCTTTTTGTGCTGATTCCTGCTCAGCTCGCCTACGGCTCGACCCTGTACCAAAAGTTACGTCTTCCAATAACTGATGCTTGCACTGTACTTTGAACAATTGATCATGAGCTTTACCGGTGGTAGAAACAACTTGGTATTCGGGCAATTCAGCTTGACGAGATTGCAAAAATTCTTGCAGTCGCGTTTTGGGATCCTTATCAGTGTCACTCAAATCCAGCTGCTCCAAACGAGGCCCAAACCACGCTAAGATACGCTCCTTAGCAACCTCAAATCCAGCCTCTTGGTAGATAGCACCAATGGTCGATTCCACCACATCAGCCAGTATAGAATCACGCCGAAAGCCACCACTTTTAAGCTCTCCACTACCCATCAGCAAAAAATCACCAAGTTGCATCTCTTTTGCAACTTGCGCTAGAGTAACGCCTTTAACAATAACAGCGCGTAAACGACTCAACTGCCCTTCTGCTGCCTGAGGGAAACGATCATAAAGCCATTCAGCTATAATAAAATTTAGAATCGAATCCCCCAAAAATTCGATCCGTTCATAATTTTTCCCAGCGAAACTTCGGT
>Ga0105348_1001995_pt1 | contig 12835 bp, 15 predicted proteins | sample EN8Hudsemesocosm_2_FD_83504 | JGI IMG/M metagenome (GOLD analysis project Ga0105348, IMG submission 83504) | Methane-oxidizing microbial communities from mesocosms in the Hudson Canyon - EN8C Hudson Canyon | ecosystem: Environmental > Aquatic > Marine > Cold seeps | place: Hudson Canyon... | reverse complement strand
TATTTATGGTTCACCCTGATCAGAGTGAACAAGTGTCTGGTATGATCCAGCGCTACACAGACTTGATCAATGCTGCTGAAGGCAAAATCCACCGTCTAGAAGACTGGGGTCGTCGTCAATTAGCATATCCAATCAATAAACTACACAAAGCACACTATGTTCTTATGAACATTGAAGCGCCACAGTCAGTTATTGATGAACTTGAAACTTCTTTCCGTTACAACGATGTTGTTATTCGTAACATGATCATGCGTACTAAAGACGCGGTAACTGAAGCATCGCCAATGGCTGCTGCTAAAGATGACCGTCGTGACGATCGTCGCGAAGCTAAGAAAGATGTTGCTGCTGCGCCAGTTGAAGCTAAAGAAGAGCAATCTGAAGAAGCTGCTAGCGAAGAATAGTCAACTGTGATGCTCTCGCAAGGTTCTTTACAAGGTTCCTTACAAGAAAATTGCCTCGTGTTAGAAGGCTCTGTGGTGAAAGCCCCAAAGCAATCGACAAGTCCTGCAGGTATTGCTCATAGCCAGTTTTCAATAGACCATAAGTCTATACAAAATGAAGCGGGTATGAATCGACAAGCATTTGTCAGAATACAAGTAGTGGCAACAGGTGATTTATCACACTTAACTCGTGAATTAGTTGCTGGCAATGTAGTAAAAGTGAGTGGTTTTATAAACCGTCACGAATCTAGAAACGGAAATCCGCTTTTAGTATTACATGCTCAGCAAATACAAATGATTAATTAAGACTTGTTTTCTATCTTAGTTGTAATGACTAGATAAGAAGGTAAAGTCAGGAGAATATTATGTCTCGTTTTTTTAGACGTCGTAAGTTTTGCCGCTTCACAGCGGAAGGCGCAACTTCTATCGATTACAAAGATGTTGCTACTTTAAAAAACTATATCACTGAAAGTGGTAAAATTGTTCCTAGCCGTATCACTGGTACTGCTGCTAAATATCAACGTCAACTAACTCGTGCTATCAAACGCGCTCGTTACTTGTCATTGTTACCATACACCGACTTACATAAGTAAGCTAATAAGGGGTTTAAAATGGAAGTAATTCTTCTAGATAAAATCGCCAAATTAGGCGGCCTTGGTGACAAGGTATCTGTTAAATCAGGTTATGCACGTAACTACTTATTACCACAAGGTAAAGCAGTATTTGCATCAGATGCTAACGTTGAGCACTTTGAAGCTCGTCGTGCTGAAATCGAAGCTAAATTAGCTGGTGTTTTAGCTGCAGCTGAAGCTCGTGCAGCGAAAGTTGTTGAGCTTGCTGAAGTTACAATCGCATCAAAAGCTGGTGACGAAGGTAAGTTATTCGGTTCTATTGGTACTCGTGATATCGCTGATGCGATCACTGAAGCTGGCGTTGAAGTTGCTAAAGCTGAAGTACGTTTACCATTAGGTGCTATCCGCGAAACAGGTGAATTCGAAATCGCTATTCACTTACACACTGATGTTGATACTAGCATCAAAGTTGTTGTTATCGCTGAAGCATAATAACTTTGCTGTAGCATTTAGCTATAGCGAATAAGTTATTGATAAAAACACCGCACTCTCTTTGAGATTGCGGTGTTTTTTTATGAGTATTGATTGACTACTAGTTTTCTATGATAGTTTGGAAAGGTGTCATTTCTAGCTCTCCTAAACATGAACTATGTTGCTTGTAGGGGGAATTACGCCGGAAAAACTCATAAGAGCAAGGCATTTGATTGAGTAATAGCCCGCTATTGCGATTGAAAATAACGGAGCTAATATGAGTTTTAACCAGTAATTTACCAGGCAGAGCCTGCTTGGATGTAGAAGACGGTATCTTCTGGCCCTTTGGCGATATCCACACCCATATTGAAATCATAACGTCGAGCGATTAAATAACGAAAACCAGCGCCTTTTGTTACACGACTTGGGCTATCAGAAAATTCAGAGTATTCATTGGTTGCTTTACCAATACCAGCAAAAGCATTTAACTCCCAACGTAAGTTTATTCTATAAGCTAACTCTACTTCAGACATCGCGACTGACTGACCTTGATACCTTGCTGTTGGTATTCCGCGCAAGGCAATACTTGGCGTTGCATAAGGGGGTAACAAGCTATCACTATTGGCATAATTAGCTTCAACTCTAAACGCCGTGCGCCATTGTTTATTAAACTGTAAATAATGCAATGCGGTTATTTCAGTTAATTGATAATCAACATCTGAGCCAATACTTTCATCAAACCAAAGATAATTGAGCTCATACTTCAAACCATTTGTCGGTGAGAAAAAACTGTCTCTAGAATCGTACTCTAGGGTAAGCCCTACACCTGAAGTAGTGATGTTTCTTGTCAATAAATTGGTCAGAGCATCTTCCCAGTCTGGTGGAATATTACCGACGAGATCACCAATATTAGCAGGTGATATTTCTGCATCAATATAGCGGTGTGTTGGCCCTAAATAAAAATTACTGTCAGATATTTTGAACTTTGCTGTTTGCATTACTGCTGTAGCTTGGGTGTTAATTTCTAAAGGTTTGTTAAGGTTGATATCGCCAAAGCCATAAAAATCTATATTCACATCACCGTAACCAGCACCACCCATATAGCGAAGTCGACCTTTATTAAAAAAGCCGACATGGCCGCCACCAACAAAATACGAACCATTGCCCGTGTAGGCGCCAAATGCCGCTGAAATACTTGGCGGTAATAAACTATGGGCGGCTTTGTCATTACTCTCGTCTTGCATGGCGGCAAGTCTAGCGGCTTGCTCTTCTTCAGTTTCATGGAAGAATAGCCCCATCATCCCTAAACCACCTTCAACAGCAGGGTCGGTGATTATCACTGGTACGGGCAAAAAGCCGTAAGCATTTTCAGAAAGGTATCTTGATGCGTCAAATTGTCCGTCTAGCTTGTCGGTGAATAAGCCTGAAGCCGCTAGTGTCCCCGCAGAATAAAGAGACATTAAAATAGTTAAGCTAAGTTTTGTTAATCGTTTCATGTTTTCCCTTTCACGAGGCTAGGACTAATTAATATCATTGCATTTACTTGTGCTCGAATTGTAGCAACTTTTTATATAATGCACATGATAACTAAAGAAGATTAAAAGGTTTGCTGCAATATTTTATCTTTTAACCATTTATGTGCTGCGCTATTAGCGGTGCGTTGGTGCTGCAATAAAAACAACTCGATCATGTTGCTTGAGGTTTGCTCAAACTGATAAATATTAACCAGGTCTTTTTTGTAAAATGCATTATTGGCAAAAATGCTAGGGGCAATAAGTAAAGTATCGGATGACTTTAATATCTCAATGAGAATACTTAATTGGCTAGTTTTTAGTTGGATATCTCGCTCAAAGCCCTGTTTTTGTAAAATAGTATCGATAGGGTTTATCAGCTTCATTGCTAAGTCTTCTTGAACATTTAAATCTAAGAAGCGGTAATTTAAACAATCAGTTAGTTCAACTTTATTTTCTTTAGCTAGGGGGTGTTGCTTTCTGACAAAGATCGCCAGTGATATCTTTCCAAGCGATGTGGCAATAAATGTTGGGTCATTTGGGTTTTCAACATGAATGGCGAAATCTAGAAAGCCAGACTCTAATGATTTATTGGTGCTTAATTTTGCCGGGTATTCGGTAAGCTGCACAGCAGGTGCTTCATCGTTGATGTTTTTCATTAAAGGTAAAAATACTGAATGAGAGAGTAAAGTCGGTAAAGAAATTGAGAAGTGCTTATCGCAGGTTTGTGGTGAGAAAGTGCCATCATGAAAAATTGATTCTAGCTTTTGTAATAAATCAGGTAGTAACACTTCAATTTCCATCGCTTTTTCTGTCGGTAAAATCCCGCTAGAGGTTCGGTGAAAAAGTGGATCATCAAAAAGATCTCTTAGCCGTTGTAATGTCCGACTCATAGCCGACTGAGATAAGTATAAGCGCTCGGCTGCTCTGCTAACGTTTTTCTCTTTCAATAATACACTGAGAGAGATTAAAAGATTCAAATCAATTCTTGCGAGTTTTTGTTCTAAAAGTGCCATCGATTTATTTTTATCTTGCTAAGAGTACTTATGAGTATACCGATATATGTGTTTAATGCATAAAGGTTATGAATCAAGCTTAATTGACCGTTAACATACCAATTATCGCCTACTCTGCGTAATAAGTCAGAATTGAAAAGATACCCTTAATGTTCCATTCTAGTTGGCTATTTCTTTTGAATATTGACTATCTATCAAGGCTATCTTTACAGCCAGATAAGCAGCGGTAAGAACAAAACGCCAACTATCCTATTGCTAGTAGTTAACATTTTACTATACACGGATAAATGTAATGTTATTCGCAGTATAATTGTTTAAAATTGTTGTAATTTTACATGCTAACTTACTTTGTCGAAAATCTTTTATGAAAATACTCCCACTCGTTAAATATTTATCCTTACCTCTTTTGGCGTTTTGCTCATTAAGCTACGCTGATGAGGAATTAACGGCAGAAGTTGAAAAAGCCCCCTTAACTGAAAAAACACAACAAGATTCAGAGAAGAAAGCTGAAGTTAATTCAGCATATTTCAGCCGCCTATCATCAGAAAAAAAAGCAGCCTTTGACCCATATGTCATGACTCCGCATAAAATGACTTATCTGTTACCCTTTAGCGTGTCTGATAATATGAATCGCGACATTTATGAAGGAGTTGGCCAATGGGGAGAAGAAATACAAAGCCTTGAAGCAAAATTTCAATTCAGTTTAAAAATACCGCTGACTCGTAGTGCTATTTTTACCGAAGGCGACAGTCTCGATTTTGGTTTTACCTTGCAATCATGGTGGCAGCTTTATAACCAAGAATTATCTCGTCCGTTTAGAGAAACAAACTATCAACCTGAGTTGTTTTATACTGCACCACTTGAGTGGCGACCATTTGGCGGGCAAACCAATATGGTGTTAGGTTTTGAACATCAGTCAAATGGACGTACGCAGATGTTATCGCGTAGTTGGAATCGTCTGTATTACACGTTCACTTTCGCTAAAGACAATTATGCCGTGTCATTTCGCCCTTGGTGGAAGATTCCAGAAGGTGATAAACCAACAACGCCAGATGAATCTGCGAATGATAATATTGATATTTCTGACTATATGGGACACTTTGATCTAACGGTACTTTATAAGTGGCAAAGTGTTGAGTTTTCTTTTGTTGGTCGACAAAACTTTAAAGAACATAAAGGTGGTATGGAGCTAGGCGTGACTTTTCCCCTAGCGGGTAAGTTAAAAGGCTATTTCCAATATACCAATGGTTATGGTGAGAGTTTAATTGATTATAATCACTCACAACAAACTTTTGGTATTGGTATCGCATTGACCGAAATTTTATAGTCAAAAAGTATGAAAACTAAAGGCTGATACTTTGAAAGTATCAGCCTTTTTTAATGTCTTTGTTTATGAGTATACCAATTACCCTGTTTCTTTTAAGAAACGATAGTTTCCCTTGATATCAGCTTGGTATTGCTGACAAAGTTGACCCATTGGTGCTTCAATTTTAAGCGCACCATAACCTTGGTGTGCTTTACGCTTTACTCTATCCCAACTAATTCCTTCAATGGTCATATAGCCTTCACTGAATGCTTTAAGCTGCGCTAACTCTTTAAATTTGGCGGTATCGATTGGTTGATTACAGTCACGCTCTAAATAAAGTAACTTACTCGCTGCTTCTGCAAGTAATAATTCTACCTCGCCTTTTTCTGAGCTTGTCAGTGCCTCTGTGGCAAAGGTTGCGTTGCTTATTAATAGTAAAGTTAAAAGTAGCTTTTTCATTGGTCTTCCTTATTTAATCCATGTTGTTTAATCATTGTTAACACGTGTCGTTAACTTGTAACTGTAGAATAGATATTTCAGAGGTATTAGTACAATGACTTATATACATCAACATTATGTGTTGAGTGCATAACGTTAGGCTGATGATGATTTTACAAGTTACTTTGAAAATAGCAGGCGTTTAAAATACACCTGCTAAAAGTAGGTTTTAAAATTAATTTAATTGAGAAGCGAGAGTGTTGAAGTCTGTCACAGAAGGAAACTCAGAAATATCATTAGCTACTTTTTTACTATCAGGGTTAGCTACCGCCAATAAATGTTTGATGCCGTATTGCTGAGCAGATTTGAGGATTTCTACACTGTCGTCAATAAATAATGTTTTATTGTTGTCAAAACCATGTTTGGTTTGTAAACGTAGCCACAAAAGTTGTGATTCTTTGGTAACTCCAAATTCATGTGTTGAATATAGCGAATCAAAATATTGATCTAACTGAGTACGCTCAATTTTAAGTGATAGTGAGTCAGGGTGCGCATTAGTAACCAGTACCACGTCTTTACCACTGGCTTTTAACGCCAACAAAAAATTTCTAGCGTCACTACGTAATTGAATAAGGTGCTGAATTTCTCTTTTTAATTCTCTTATTGGTAATTGTGTTTGCTCTGCCCAGTAATCAAGGCAATACCATTCAATGGTACCAACCACTGCAAGGTAGTCGGCTTTTAATTTTTCTTTTGCAGCCTCAATAGAAATTGACATTTTTTCACTGTAACGCAGTGGCAAATGCTCTAGCCAAAACTGATTATCAAAATGTAAATCTAAAATTGTACCGTCCATATCGAGTAATACGGTCGAAATTTCTGACCAATTAATAGCTGCCATATTGGCCCATCTCCTGAATAAAATTAACTGCAATAAATATTAACATTTTGCTATTCCAAAAGTATTGTTTATCGTGTCATTATAGGAGCATCTAAGTAATAACAGTTAACTCATATAGTTAGAAATATGACTGATAAAAATCAATTACCAATCATTACTAATCGACGACAAGTTGCCAAAAGTGCCTTGTTTGCTATTGAGCAAATAGATCTAACGTTTCGTAATGGCGAGCAACGCCAGTATGAACGCATGATGGGTACTGGTCGAGGGGCTGTCATGGTCATCCCTATGATTGATGACGAAACCATGCTTTTAGTGCGTGAATATTGTGCTGGTACACATAGCTATATTTTGGGCTTTCCTAAAGGGTTAATTGATGAAGGTGAATTGGCCGAGCAAGCGGCCAATAGAGAGCTACAAGAAGAGATAGGCTACGGTAGTGAGCAGCTAGAGAAAGTTACTGAATTGATGATGGCACCTGCTTTTTTTAACGCCAAAATGACTATCTATTTAGCTAGAGAGCTTTATCCTGCCAAGTTAGAAGGCGATGAGCCAGAGCCTTTAGAATTGGTATATTGGTCAATAAAAGACTATAAAGCCTTATTACAACAAGCAGACTTTACCGAAGCACGCAGTATTGCAGCATTAATGTTAGTACGAGATTTACTTGAGAAATAATCGATAAGTAATAACGTACTGGAGCAACGATGAACGGGGTAGAATGATGAGCCAAGAGAAATTACTAAATATTGCCTTAGAAAGCGCTAAAAAAGCTGGCATTGAAGTAATGAAGTATTATCGTCAAGGAAACTATACCGCTGAAACGAAGGCTGATGAAAGCCCGGTAACCAGTGCTGATATTGCCGCAAATGATATTTTGATGGATCAGCTGCAAACCCTGACTCCAGATATTCCAATCATATCTGAAGAAGTTGGTGCGGTTACTTTAAGTGAGCGCAAAGACTGGTCACGCTATTGGTTGCTTGATCCTATTGATGGAACAGGGGAGTTTATTATCGGCAGCGGTGACTTCGCCGTAAATATTGCGCTCGTTGAAAACGGCTGGCCGACCATAGGTGTTATTCACGCCCCTGATCATTGCCTAACTTATTACGGTCAGAAAAACCTCGGCGCGTTCAAAGATAATAGCCAAGCAAGTCATGCAATTCGAGTGGCACAATATCAAGAAAACCGTCGGATTCAAGTGGCTATTAGCAGACGGCAACAACTTGCACTGATGGGGCAATATTTAAATACTGATTATGACTATGATTATGTTGCGCTAGGCAGCTGCTCGTTAAAAAACTGTTTGATTGCTGAAGGTGGTGCAGATTGTTATTTACGTATTGGTGTTACCGGTGAGTGGGATACCGGCGCTAGCCAGTGTATTTTAGAACAAGCTGGCGGCGATATCATTGATAGTGAGTTTAAGCCATTAAGCTACAATAAACGGGAAAGTTTACTAAACCCCGATTTTGTTAGTTTAGGAGCAAGAGACTTTCCTTGGCAAAAAATAATTAAACCGCATAGAAAAGTATATGAATAACAGATAACTAGCCAGTAACCTCTCAGTATTTTTTTTAACTGGCTATACGAAGTAGTTCGTTTTGTTTAAGAACTGTGCTAAATTAGCGAACTTAACCGGAGCTAGCACAACGCTAACTTCTCAAAATTGTGATCAGGTCAATTAATTTAGCTATGTTATCCAGCATTTTAAAAAAGCACACATCGCACCACCAAGCAGGGCATCGTCCTTGTTTCTTTAAAAGTATTGACCAAATCTAAACTTTGGCAGATAGCTTGTGCTGTCCGCCAAAATACCTCCTTGTTATTTTTCCGACTGTTTTGCTATCTGCAAAAATTTCAGCTATTAAGCTTTTACTATGTTTAGTATTAGTTGTTAGTTTGAAGTTAAACAATAACTTTTTTAAAAGTTAGTGATAAAAATATTAATTCAATTAGTAAATTTCAATTAGTAAATCTCAATAAGTAATGCAAAGGAAAAATTATGACAGCTCAAGTTAGCGCGCTATTTAAAGATATTTGGCAACAGTATATTGATGTAACTCCATCAGCTGAAAAAATCCACCAACTTTTAGGTAATGGCAGCGATGTAATTAATGATCATGTTGCATACCGTACTTTTAACCACCCTAAAATTAATTTAGCGCAGCTAGCTAAAGGCTTGCTAGCTTTAGGTTACACCGAGTGTGGTCAATATGATTTTGCCGCGAAAAAACTAGATGCAAAACACTTTGAACATACTGACAGCACTATGCCAAAAGTGTTTATTAGTGAATTGCGCGTAGAAGAGTTTTCTGAGCAAGCACAAGCGATTATCACTAAGCTAATTGATCAGCTACCGGAAAATATCAGTGATAAAGCCGATTTCCTGTTCTCGGGTCGTCCTTGGGAAATTAGTTCAGCAGATTACCAAATCTTATTAGCAGAAAGTGAATATGCAGCATGGCTTGCTGCGTGGGGCTATCGAGCAAACCACTTCACTGTTAGCATTAACCACTTAGCTGGTTATGACGATATTCTTGCGGTAAATTCTACATTAAAAGCGGCGGGATATGCCTTAAATACAAATGGCGGTGAAGTGAAAGGTGATGAGCAAGTAAAGCTTGAGCAATCATCAACCTTAGCGGACAAAGCACCTGTTAATTTTACTGATAAAACAATGGAAATCCCTAGTTGTTTTTATGAGTTTGCTAAGCGCTACCCGCTGGCTAATGGTGAGCTTTATACCGGTTTTGTTGCTGCATCAGCTGATAAAATTTTTGATAGCACTAACGCTAAAGGTTAAACGCTAAGTATCACCTTACTCTCAACGTTTTATTGCTTGTGAGTATTAGTAAAAACCAGTGACTTTCACTGGTTTTTTTATGCTATTTTTCTTCAAGTTGGTATTTCTTCAAAATCGCGGCAATAATGCCTTGCTCTTTGAGCTTTATTAATGCTTTATTAAAGTCTTCAAGCGATACCGGGGCGTTCGGTGAAAGTGCTGCTTGAATATTATGTTCGCTAACTACTATCGGTAACACCCGATAAGCTTTGGGTTTTTCGCTTTTTAGCAGGTGGTAATTTATTGCGACATCAGCATCTACTACAGCATCAATTCGGTTAAGCTCTAAGCGAATAAAGTTTACCTGCAAGTTACTTACGTCATAGCGAACAAAGTGCTCTTTGTCAAAATATGGCTGTAAGTTGGGGTAGGTGAATCCTCTTATTGTGCCAATAATCATGCCTTTTAAATCAGCTAATTCTTGGTAAATATGAGTATTGTCAGCGCGAGTTACTAGGATATCTTTCTCGACAAAAACCGTTTCACTCCATTGTAATTTATTACTGTTTTTAAGCCAGGCAGGGTTACTTATTATTACCAGGTGTACCGTTTCATTTTCTAAATAGCGCTCGGTACGTTTTCTGGGGGTTTTAAAAAATGAAATGTTGATATCTAATTCATCAGCAATCTCTGTTGCAATGTCTTTAATGATTCCACTATATAACACCTCACCTTCCTCAACGGCGTAAGGAGCTGAGTTATGATCGCCATAACTGACAATTAGTGTATCTTTACTGGTTGCCACAGCTAATAATGGGAAAAGAAAACATAGTAGAATAATGCGCTTAAGGGCTATCATGATTGTCATGAAACCTACACTCTCATCAAGTTGATTTAACTTTCTTCAAGTATAGACAAGGTGCAGGAAAAGCAGAGTAAAAAAAAGTTAGTTTTGTTCTTCCATACCCTCTTGAAATTGCTCACTAGGTAAAATGTTCACAGTTTCATAGAGCTCAGAATACACTAGCACAGCACTGCCTTGCTCTAGCAGCTTTTTTACTTGAAATATTTTAGTTTCCTTACTGATGTTTTCATCACCGTAATCGGTACCTTCTCGTAAAATGAACTCTTCTATAATCGCGAGCAAGGTTTCGTTAGGAATTTGGTCTAAAGGGATTATCATAAATGCGTGTTTATCAATATTTATTGAGCCATAGTGCATTGTACTCTTGATTAAGGCACTAGCTCTACACTAATTTGTTAAACAATAAACCCTTACGTTCCTCTTCATCTTTTTAATCAAAATGGCACTTTGTAGCAGTACTTCATTTTGTGCCTGCTTACTTGTTGATGTGGCATAATCAGTATCTTCAATACGTGAGCGAGACTCACTGGTGTTGATAATACTGTTTTGATAAGTCGCGACTTGACTGGCTAAAGCATTGCTCTCTGCGCCTAAAGCGCTGGCGCTTTCATTAACAACGGTTGAAGTATCTTGAATAATTGTCTGGGTACTTGCAGGATCGCTAGCATCAAGTCCGCTAATAAAGTTATCTTGACCTAAAACGCTACTCGCTACAGTATTAATTTGTTCGGTAATTTGGTCTAACTCACCTTGAATAACGCTGCTGTCGTAAAGAGGGTTGCCTGATTGAATTGATAATTCTTCAGCTCGCAGTAAACCTTCGTTGATCGCTGATAAGGCGCCTGCTTCAACATTATTGATATTAGCTTGGTCTTGGGCATTAAAACTGAGTTGCTGGTTTTGATTGATTTGACTGGTAAGTCTATTAGCTATTTGCAAGCCAGCAGCATCATCGGCGGCTTTATTGATGCGTTTGCCAGAGGCAAGTTTTTCGGCTTGTTCTTCACGTTGTTGGTTAAGCTTTTCAATAAAGCTTAATTGATTGGATGACTGATTGACTGACAACATATCCACACCTTGGCAAACTATTACTAACTAATAATAAGTATAGTCAGTCTACAAAAATTTAGCTTACCTTAGGTGAGGATTTTATTGTTTGACTTGAACTGTTTTAGTGGCTTTCACTATCTTCTTGAATATGCTTAATAAAGTAATAAACATAGTAACTACAAATAGCGAGTACTATTGCTAATCCACCAAAAGAGAACATCACTACAGGGTCATTTGCTAACATTGATAATAAGTTCATATAGAGCTCCAAATTTTCTAGACTAATCTTAATAAACCTAGTGTAATTAACTTGCTCAAATATGAAGCTGATTTAGATCAATAGAAACTCTGCTTTTCATCCATTTTTGCTTTTAGGTCTTGCTGCTCTCTTATATTTTGGTAAATTTTAGTCGCTTTTTCTATGCTCACTTCAATTTTGTTGTAACTTGCGCCTTTATGCATTGCTCTCTCGTCCAAAACACGACTAGTCTCAGCATTAGGATAGCCGTTCCATGAAGCGATAGTGTTCCATACATAAGACATCTCAATGCTTTTCTCGACACCTTTACCTTCGCTGTAAAGCAAAGCTAAATTATATTGAGCAAGGACATAGTTTTGATTTGCGGCAACTTTATACCAACGTGATGCTTTAAAATCATCTTGCTTAACACCTGCACCATTGGCATACATTACCGCTAAGTTAAATTGGGCACTGGCTAAATCTTTATTTGCTGCTTTTTGAGTTAATTCAAATGCCTTTTTAAGATCTTTTTTCACTAATTTGCCTTCGGTGTAAATCAAGGATAATTCGAATTGCGCATCAGGGTAGTTTTGCGCCGCAGCAAGTTGAAATAGCTCAAGGGCTTTCATACCGTTTTTAGGAACACCGTAACCGCGTTGGTGCATTATTGCCATTTGATATTGAGCGGGTGCATAACCTTCACTAAGGAGCGGACGAAATTGTTCGATTGCCGCATTAAACTCACCACGGTTTAATTCATAAATTCCCTTTTCGAGATCATTGGCTTGAGCAGGGGCGATAATACTGATTAATAGCAAGAGCGGTAATATAAGTTTGCTGTTAATGTTTGTTATGATTTTAGACATAATATTCCTTAGTCGTTGTTACAGCGATAAAATAAGTGTAGCTCAGAACTTATCTGAGTTACATTAAAGAACTGATTATGCGGTTATATTTTTTTCAATTATTGTTACAAACCATTAAAGTACTGTATTGAGAAATGGATTTAATAGGTAAGTGTAAGGCGCTGTTGAGTAGCTTCTTTGAAAGGTTATTTGTTTTAGGGCTAGTTGGGAGTGCGTTAAAGTTATTACATAAGCGAAAATAAATGAGCTAGATATATCTCAATACCGAGCAAAGTCGTGAACTAAACTTTGTGTTGCTTTAAAGCGAGCAGTGCTCCTTTTATAGAGCACTTCGATTAATTGAGAAAGCAATTAGTTATAATGCTTAACT
>Ga0105348_1001993_pt1 | contig 12843 bp, 12 predicted proteins | sample EN8Hudsemesocosm_2_FD_83504 | JGI IMG/M metagenome (GOLD analysis project Ga0105348, IMG submission 83504) | Methane-oxidizing microbial communities from mesocosms in the Hudson Canyon - EN8C Hudson Canyon | ecosystem: Environmental > Aquatic > Marine > Cold seeps | place: Hudson Canyon... | reverse complement strand
CGACAGTTTGTTCTGAAACTTGTGTTGGTCGTATTCGTTACTTGGGTGTGTTGCTTTATGATGCAGTTCGCATTGAAGAAGCAGCAAGTACGCCATTAGAGAAAGATTTGTACCAGGCGCAGTTGGATATCTTCCTAGATCCAAATGACCCTGAAGTACAAGCTGCGGCACGTGCAGAAGGTATTCCTGAAGCATGGATTACATCTGCTCAAGCATCGCCAGTGTACAAGATGGCAATGGACTGGAAAGTGGCACTACCACTTCACCCAGAATATCGAACTTTACCAATGGTTTGGTATATTCCACCGCTTTCCCCAATCCAGAATGCTGCAGAACAAGGCAGTATTGGTATGGATGGTGTGATTCCAGACATCAAGTCACTGCGTATTCCAGTACGTTACTTGGCCAACTTGTTAACAGCGGGTGATGAAGCGCCAGTTGTTACAGCGCTAGAAAGAATGCTTACCATGCGTTCATTCAAACGTTCACAGCAAGTTGACGGTAAAGAAGATTTAGAAGTACTGAAGAAAGCAGGTCTAACTGCACTACAAGTTGAAGAAATGTATCGTTATATGGCAATCGCGAACTACGAAGACCGTTTCGTAATTCCGACTAGCCATAAAGAATTTGCAGAAGATGCGTACGATATGAAGAGCTCTTGTGGATTCAGTTTCGGTAATGGTTGTAGCGATGGTACTAGCGAAGTGAATATCTTCGGTGGTAAGAAAACCAGTAATCGCGCCAACATTATTGCGGTTTCATCGGGAGATTAATCATGAGTGACTCGAACATGGAGATTCTCAACGTGCTGTCTTGCTTGATCGACTATCCTCGTGAGGAAGTTGTATCAGGTAAAGATGAGCTTGATGAGATTATCAAAAAGGCAGGCCTTGCGCCTGCCTTGGAAGCGAAGCTTCTAACTTTTGTTAGCGATCAATGCGCTAAGGAATTGTTAGATTGGCAGAGTGAATATGATGGTCTTTTCGAGCGTGGCCGCTCGCTGGCTTTATGGTTATTTGAGCATGTACATGGCGAATCAAGAGACCGTGGCCAAGCCATGGTTGATTTGACTGCAATGTACAGAGAGGCGGGTTTAGAGCTTAGCCAACACGAGTTACCCGATTATATTCCGCTGTTTCTTGAGTTTCTTTCTACTCAAGGTGAAGAAAATGCTAAAAAGTGGATACAGGACATGGAGCACATTCTTGGGCTCCTACTATGTCGACTTGAAAAGCGAGGCAGCGATTACGCTGTCTTGTTTGAAGCTTTACTCACCGTTGCTGAAAGTGATGTTGACCTGAGTGAAATTCGTGGCCAAATTACGGATGAAAAACGGGATGACACCAAAGACGCAATAGACAAAGAGTGGGAAGAAGAAGAGGTCAAATTTGGTGCTGAATCGCAAGAAACAAATTGTGACTCAGCTATAAATAGACCAAGTGAATCTCAACGAAAAGATCAGGAAATTCCTGTGTCATGGGTTGATTTTGACACCTCGAAACAGCATACGCTTTCATCAGATTCTTCTACACCAGAAAAAAGAGGATAAGAAAAATGGATTACTTAAATCATTTATTCTTCGGAATATATCCCTACATCGCACTTGCTGTGTTTGTATTGGGATCAATTGCTCGCTACGACCGCGATCAATACACATGGAAAACCGGCTCTAGCCAGATGTTAGAAAGTAAGGAGCTACGTAAAGGTAGTTTACCTTTTCACGTAGGGATTATCGCAGTACTTTTAGGTCATTTTGTTGGCTTATTAACGCCGCACGTTGTTTGGGAAACCTTAGGCGTAACTGACGGCTTTAAGCAAATGGTTGCGATGGGCATGGGCGGTATTTTTGGCTTGCTATGTCTTTATGGCCTGATCATTTTGGTTAAACGTCGTTTAGGTAATGACCGTGTGCGAGCAACAAGCTCAACCATGGATATCCTTATCTTGTTGATGATTTTAGCTCAGCTGTTGTTAGGTTTGATTTCAATTGGTGTATCATTCGGTCATATGGATGGCGCTGAAATGTTGAAATTAATGTCTTGGGCACAAAATACGGTATTGTTCAATGGTACTGCTGCTTCTGCTGCGATTGCAGATGTGCATATCATCTTCAAGTTACACGTATTTTTAGGAATGACTTTATTATTAGTCTTCCCATTCAGCCGTTTAGTTCACGTATGGAGTGTTCCAGTTAAATACTTCACACGTAACTATCAGGTTGTACGTTCTAAGAAAGCGCTATAGCTTTCATTATCGCTTGGGGGGAGCATTGCGACCCCCAACATCAGATTATGGCCAGATGATGTGTACTGGCCAACTTTCTTTTTCTCTCTTTAGGAGTCCCGCATGATCCGCGTGAATAATACTGAATTTGACGAAACTGCTATTGTAAAAGAAATGCAGTACCACACCGCAGAAACGCATACAGAGGCGAAGAACAAAGCAAGTGAAGCACTTATTATTAGTGAATTACTTCGACAGCGTGCAAAAACGCTAAATATAGAAAATCCTGATGCTGATTCAAGCGACGTTGAAAAAAGTGGCGATGAAGCATTTTTAGAAGCATTATTAGCGCTTGAAGTAGAGTTTCCAAAAGCAAGCGAAGAAGATTGCCGAAACTACTTTGAAGCAAACCCCAAAAAATTCATGACGACGCCTTTAGTTGAGGCGAAGCATATATTACTTGACGCAGCACCTGATGACGCCCAGGCACGATCAGAAGCTATTGAGTTAGCTGAACAGCTTATCAAACGTCTTGAAAAAGAGCCGAATAGCTTTTCAAGCTTAGCGACTCTGCACTCAAAATGCCCATCAGCTAAAACCAGTGGTCAATTAGGTCAGCTAGGAAAAGGGCAAACTGTACCTGAATTTGAACGTCAGTTATTTAATTGTCAGTTAGGTTTGGCGAGTGCGCCACTTGAAAGCCGCTATGGTGTGCACGTGGTTTATATTGATCGTCGAGTTGAAGGTAAGGCCTTACCTTACGAAATGGTACAAGAGCGTATTGCAGATTATCTAAATGAAAAAGTGCGCCGTAAAGCGATTGCGCAGTATATCCATACGCTCATTTCAGAAGCAGAAATTGAAGGTTTTGACTTCAGTGTATCTGACTCACCTTTAATGCAGTAATTGATTTACATTGTAGGGTGGGCTTTGCCCACCAAAAAACACGGGAATAGGCAGTGACTCAGAAAGCTAAAAACGAATTACCTCTAATCTATTCCTGCTCGGGCTGCTCCAACATTGCCCAACTGGCTAACCAGGTCGCCATAGAATTAGATCGAGAGCAATATACCGAAATGTCCTGCATCGCAGGTATCGGTGGTGGTGTCCCTTCATTAGTCAAAAAAGCCAAATCAGCCAAAAAAATCATCTCACTCGATGGCTGCCCACTACACTGCGTAAAAAATAGTTTATCCAGGCATGATATAGAATCAACGCATCATTTTACGTTCACAGAATACGGCATAAAAAAGAAATACCACATGGATTTCTCGCCTGAAGATGTTAGTAAAATGAAAGCTCACGTTGTGGCAGTGATCTAGTAAAGTCACGAAAGCATTCGCTTCGCTCTCAGCTAATGTAGGCCCTAAACTAAGGTCTACATGAGAATTATGAATTACTTGAATAATGCATTAATATCGCCATTAAAACTGACATCTACCAAGTTCCAGCCCTTATCTGGTTGGTAATAATTGATGCTCCATATCAATGCTATAGTCTGGTATTTTAATAGATAAGTTGCTTTATAAAAGTGCTCGCCCACAGACTGTGTTTCCAATAAATCAAAAGAAAGTGGTTTGCCTGAACTTTTTTCTAGCCGTTTCATATCACTTGAAACTTTCTTTCCTCGCTCTGTAAACTGCTCTAAATCGATACCAATATAAGCTGATAATAATGAATATGCAGCCTCAACTTCACCGTTAAGAATTTGCGTCATAAAGTAATTACTGACTTTATCAGCTTTTTCTTTACTAGCCAGAGGTTTTGCATTGGCTTGAGAGAGAACAGTGAGTAATAAGATAACTACACTTAAACTAAATTTAAACAAGGGTGTGCCTCTTTTTTATATGTGGTTAGAGCGATAGCATAACGTAATTTAAAATAAATTAACTAGCTGGTAGTCACTTCGGTCATAAAAACATTCATACCTATCTTTTATTTACTCAAAGCAAATTTGGAAAATTTGAATTAGAATAAACAAAATTTTCCAAAGGAGGGCTTTCATGGCACCTATTAACAAAGCACCTAGCAAAAAACCAAATAACCCAAATTTTTCTTCAGGTCCTTGCAGTAAACGTCCTGGCTATCAAGTAGACCAACTGGATCTAGAAACCTTAGGTCGGTCTCACCGCGCTGCTATTGGTAAAAAGCCGCTTGAGCTTTGCTGTACTGAAACTGCGCGTTTATTAGGTTTACCAGTGGGCTATCGCGTTGGTGTTGTTGCGGGTTCAGATACAGGTGCGATGGAAATGGCAATGTGGTCCTTATTAGGCCAGCGTGCTGTGGATATTTTTGCTTGGGAGTCATTTGGTAAAGGCTGGGTGACCGATATTACCAAGCAGTTAAAGCTAGAGAATGTATCAACTTATGAAGCAGAATATGGCCAGCTTCCTGACTTCTCACAAGCCAATTCTGAGCACGATATTGTGTTCACCTGGAATGGCACCACCTCAGGGGTGAAAGTATCTAATAGTGACTGGATCACCGATGATCGAAGTGGCTTAACTATTTGCGATGCCACTTCATCGGTTTTTGCCATGGAAATGCCCTGGGAAAAACTGGATGTGATTACCTTTAGCTGGCAGAAAGTATTAGGTGGTGAAGGTGCGCATGGCATGTTAATTTTAAGTCCCAGAGCAGTGGAGCGCCTGGAAACTTATACACCCGTCTGGCCGATGCCCAAACTATTCCGTATGACAAAAGGCGGTAAGTTAATTGAAGGTATCTTTAAAGGCGCTACGATCAACACACCTTCCATGTTATGTGTGGCTGATTATTTAGATGCACTTGGCTGGGTAGATAGTCTGGGTGGCGTACCCGCCTTAATCAAGCGTTCTCAAAAAAACCTGGCTGTCATAGAAGGCTTTGTTGCTAAGCATGACTGGATTCGCTTTCTTGCCGAAACTGAAGCTTCACGTTCAAGTACCAGTGTTTGCTTAGTGCTTGATTTACCTTCTGATGCGCTGAAATCTATGCGTAAATTGCTGGAAGATGAAGTAGTTGCTTATGATATTGGTGCGTATCGCGATGCCCCTGAAGGCTTGCGTATCTGGTGTGGTGGCACGGTAGAAGCCTCTGATCTAGAAGATCTGATGCCTTGGTTGGCGTGGGCTTATGAGCAGGTGAAGTAACTTTCTTTCGTATTTTTTTAGTATGTTTTTTTAAAAATGTAGACAAGGTCACCTTTGTCTACATTTCCCCCAAATGGGGGATATCCTATTCTTTTGACTCCTTTTTATAATATCGATTCAAAGTAAGTATTTGCTAATCTCAAAATGACAAAAATAAATTGTGAGAAAATATGTGTAGGCTATTCCTGTCACTTATTTGGTGAGCGGTCTATTTGGACTAACCCTGCTCTTTTTAAAATATGGAACTAGGAAATAATAATGAAAAACAAAAAAGAATTAATGTTTACCTGTTCTGGTGTCGTGGTAGTTATCGCTGGTTTAATCACTTTTTTTACTGTCCCTGTTGTTAATACTCAGGATGAAACCACCTTGGTTTCCAAATCTCGTCAGAATAAGACGAATGCTTACATACCTTCAAAAGATCTTTAAAAAAGCAACTTAAACAAGAGGGAACGATGACTGTTGCTGAAATTTCTAGTAAATTCAAGGGAAAAGTGTTTGCTCCTTCATTGGAAGGAACCGAAATTGATAGGCGTTTGTGTGCTGATATAAACGGTAATTTGATTTTGGATTTGGAAGTAAGGGATCTGTTTGATTACTTCCTGAATGCTGTTGCCAGTGCGATACAATATCGGGAAAATCAATGCCTGTTTGAAGTGCAGTATTATTTATATCAGAATGACCGGGAAATATTGCTGAACTCTGGCCTTTCAGGACTTGATCAAGAGAAAGAGATTGAGCATTTTCGGCAGAAATATTTTAGTGACGAGCAATTTCTGGCACAGGCCAAGGTGAAAGGTCTGCGTAGTTAGAGACACTTTTGCCTAAACTGAGCGAAAATGAATAAAAATAATAGCCAAATTACAGAAGTGCAAATTCAAGCGGCCCAACAGGGCCGTTTTCCGTTTTTGGAATTTGACACATCGTTGGAGACTGATTTTCTTCAATACCGGCATGAACGTTTGCTGCAACGTATTCTACCCATTAGCTTGGCTGCTTTAGTGATTTTTTTGGCTTTTGCCGTGTTAGATTTAGTGATTTTCCCACCAGAAGTGTCTGTCATCGCAGTATCCATTCGCCTGTTTATTATTTGCCCTTTAATTATGTTGGCGATTCGGGGTTCTTATAAAAAATGGTCTCTCACCTTATTTAATCGCTTCTATTTAGCCGGCTATCTTATTTCTGGTTTAGGTATAGTTGTTATTATTTATACTGCACATTTGCATCAAGTATTTTTACCCTTTGACGGTTTATTGCTGCATCTGATCTTCGGTTATTTTTTAATGAGCATGCCGTTTTATCATATTGTTATTACCTCTTACCTGATCTCATTAAGTTATTTTTGTTTTGAGTATTACCTGAACCAGACTGCAGATGTGCTGGTCTATAATGCAATTTTTATGATTACGGTCAACATTATGGGCACCGTAGGTAGTTATCTGCAAGAACGTTCAAGGCGCAGTCTGTTTCTACATGAGAAAATGCTAGCATTGGCAAAGCTTAAAGATGAGCGTGAGATTGAATCCAAAACACGCTTGCTCGCAACGGCTAGTCATGATTTACGGCAGCCTTTGCATGCAATGAATTTGTTGGTAGAAACCTTAGAGGAGCGTTTGGAAGAAAGTGAAGAGTTAAGCTTGACCAAACATTTAAAATCCTCTATTCGACAGCTAAACCAGCTTTTTGGCTCTTTACTCAATATCTCCCGTTTAAATGCAGGTGTGGTATCACCTAATAATCAGCATTTTGATTTAGCAGAACTACTGGGAAGCTTAATTAAAAACCAGCAGCAAAGAGCCGAACACTTAGGCATTAAACTGATAAGCGACGGGCCAAGGCTTTGTTATGTGTATAGTGATACTATCCTGATTAGCCGTATATTGAACAATCTTTTTGAAAATGTATTTGAACATGCCGATGCACAACAACTTGAAATAAGCTGGAGTCAGCAAGGCGAAAAAATTCGCCTGAAGATAAAAGACGATGGTAAGGGTATTCCCGAGAATGAAGTTAAAGCAGTGTTTGAAGAATTTCACCAAGTGGGAGACACGCATAAACTGGGAATGGGTTTAGGCTTATCTATCATTAAACAATTATGTGACTTATTGACCCTTGAGTTTGTATCCACATCTTCAGCAGGGGAAGGGTGCTGTGTTTTACTTGATTTGAACGCAGGTGCCATACCGGTTTCTGAAAGTGTGAGAGATACGAATGTCGGTTTTTCTAAGATCGAAAAGGCTACAGGGGGCTGTATAGTAATCGTGGATGATGATCCTAATGTTCTTGCGTCGATGACGACCTTGTTAAGTGGTTGGGCTTATGTTGTTCGTGCCTACTCATCCCCTGACGATGTACTTAATAATTTGTCTGGGTGCCAACCAGCATTGATTATCAGTGACTACCATTTTTCAAATAACATGGATGGTCTGGCGTTAATTTCAAAAGTGAGAGCGGAAACTCAAGCTGATTTACCCGCGATTCTAATCACTGCAGATACCCAAGAAAATATTGAAGAGCATATGCACACACACTTTAATAAGCAGGAGAAACGTCAAACGCAATATTTAAACAAGCCCGTGCAAGCCGCTCGGCTTAGACTAATGCTGAATCATTTTATTGCGAACAGCCCTGACAACCATGATGTAAAACTAGACCAGTAAGCCTAATTCCGTCGCAGCTTTTGCACACTCTGTTCTGGTATGAACGTGTAGCAAAGCAAACAATGATTTTAAATGACTTTTGATTGTGTGTTCGGTGATATTCAATTTCTGACAAATTCGCTTATTTGGTAGTCCTTCAGCAAGCAGAATTAAGACTTCTTTTTGTCTTGGTGTTAATTTTGGATAGGGAGAATGAGCTAACTGCGCATAGAACGCTGGCAAGTAATGCTCGCCTTTAAGTATACGTTGAATCGCAGATAGCAACTCATCACTACGACTGGCTTTACTGATGAAACCACTTGCGCCTGCTGTCATAGAGGCTTGTATGTCACGAGGCTCTTCAGAAGCAGAGAGCATCGCCACAGGAATAAATAACTGTTCAGCTTTCAAAAAACTAAACAAAGACAAGCCGTTGTCACCTGGCAAGGTTAAATCAAGCAAAATAAGATCAAAGTTACTTTCTGTAGATAGCATTTTTTGAGCTTCAGGTATCGTGTTAACACAGACTAAATTAACTTGGTTACTCAATTTGTTGAGTACAAAAGATAAGCCCTCAAGATAAATCGGGTGGTCTTCAACGATGAGTATACTGATTTCTGCGTAAGCGATATTTTTTTGTATTGAAAGCATAGTTTAGGGTCTCGATTATTTTTATTGAGAGTTTTGCCAAAAAACTATGAATACGGTCCATCGCATTCTTGCGAAAAACACTAAAGTTCAACGAACTTTACTACATGTGAATAACCAAAATTATATCAACTTTTCGTTGAAAAATAATGGAACAAGTTCTAGTTTAATAAACTAAGTTTGCAATTTAAGTTTATTCATACAAACTTAATACACTACTTGTTTAAAGATAAACTTTGTCCAAAAGAGTGAATAAATATGGAAATAACAACACTAATTTCATGGCTGGTTCTGATTTTCGCCATTTTTTACATCATCCGAATTTTCAATACCCTGGTTTCTTTGAAGAACCGATTTCAAAATTCATTTTCTCAAATAGAAGTACAACTTAAGCGCCGGTACGATTTGATACCCAATTTAGTTGAAACCGCCAAAGCCTATATGAGTCATGAACGTGAAACACTCGAAGCCGTTATTGCCGCCAGAAATGGTGCTATGGCCGGTTTGAAAGCGGCGGCTTCAGATCCCAGCAGTGGACAAGCGTTAAAAAAATTAGCTTCGAATGAAGGTCTGCTTCAAAGTGCTTTAGGTAAGTTAAATATTGCGGTTGAAGCTTACCCAGAGCTAAAAGCCAATGAAAACATGATGCAGTTGTCAGAAGAATTAACCAGTACTGAGAACCGGGTTGCGTTTGCCAGGCAAGCATTTAATGATGCTGTAACAGAATACAATAGTTTTCGACAGAGTTTTCCAAATAATTTTTTTGCCCCCACTTTTGGCCACAAAAAAGATGCCAGCTTATTGGAGTTTGAAGATTCAGTAGAGATCAAACAGGCACCCAAAGTTAGCTTTTAAGCCAGGCGCCCAGCATGAACTTCTATAAAGCCCAAGATCAAGCCAGAAAGCAGACAAGCTGGCTACTGTTCTTGTTTTTCATTTCAGTGATGGCCATCGTGCTCATTACCAATATGTGTGTCGCTGTATTTGTGTGGTACAGCAACCCCAGCAACTTATCTAATGCTCATCTACAACCCGAACTGAATTTTTCTGCACTTATCGATTGGTTTCGACATATTGTGATTGGACTGGGTTGGTATAAGTTTTTATGGGTAACAGGTTTAGTGTGTGGTGTCATTGGTATTAGCATGGGCTTTAAATGGCTGTCCCTGCGAGACGGTGGTCGTGTGGTTGCGGAGTCTCTTGGTGGTCGAGTCTTGGTGGCAAATACGAATGATATGATTGAGCGCCGTTTATTGAATGTAGTTGAAGAAATTGCCTTGGCTTCAGGGGTACCGGTACCTCCTGTTTATCTAATGGATAATGAACAAGGGATTAATGCTTTTGCCGCAGGGCTTTCATTAGAAGATGCTGTTATTGGTGTAACCAGAGGCACAGTGGAGAGTCTGAACCGAGAAGAGTTGCAAGGTGTGATTGCACATGAGTTCAGTCACATTCTAAATGGCGACATGCGCTTGAATATACAGCTCTTGGCAATTTTACATGGCATTTTGATGATCGGTGAAACCGGGCGAACGATTATGCGTCATAGCTCTCGGCGTAGCCATTCTTATTCTAGTTCTCGAAAGGGCTCAAATGGTGGCTTTGTGCTTTTGGGTTTGAGTTTATGGTTGATTGGTTCGATCGGACAGTTTTTTGGTGCCCTAATCAAGTCTGCCGTGAGTCGTCAGCGAGAATTTTTGGCCGATGCTTCCGCAGTACAATTTACGCGTAACCCTGATGGTATAGGTGGTGCCTTAAAGAAAATCGGTGGCTATCACCGGCACTCAAGTGTGCGCCACAATAAAGCTCATGAGGTAGGACACCTGTTTTTTTCCAGCGCTTACACGAGCTTAATGTCATTGTTTGCGACTCATCCTCCTTTAGAAAATCGAATTTCGCGAGTTTTGCCTTCATGGGATGGCAGTTATTTACAGTTTGAAAAGCAAAGTGGTATGAGTGGGGAGCGTTATGCTTCATTTGCAGGAGCTGCTACTGGGGTTACGGATATTTCTGATTCCGAGAGCTCAAGTTCAGTATTAGCAAAAAAAGACAGCTCCAGAAGCCATAATGGCGAAGCAATCACTTTCACTCTTGAAGATTCTGCCTCTGTTCCTGCCCCTGATGAAAATGTCAAAGCACAAGCGCCGGTAGATGTGTTATTTGCTCAAGCTAAAGTATTAGCACACGAGCCTCTAGGCGCTGTGTCATTGGTACTTGCTTTGTTAATGGATGATGATGAAAAAATTCAGTTCAAGCAAATGTCCGGGCTTGAACTGGCCCAAAGAAAGTGGGTGCCTCTAGCAAAAGAAACAAAAAGAGTATTGGATGACTTGAACTCGTATGACAGACATCGCAATCAACATGACTTGCAACTATTGGAACTTGCTATTCCTACCTTGAAGCAATTGTCATTAAAACAATATCAAAAATTGCGTGAAACCCTGTCGATGATGGTGAATGCCGACGGACGCGTTGAACTATTTGAGTGGGTCTTGTATCAGTTAGTTCGGCAGTATTGCGACCGCCATTTTGGTTTAACAAAAGCGCAGAAAGCAAAATATAAAACAGTAAAACAAATCGCAGAAATTTATGAAGTCGTTCTCTCCCGCGTAGTGCATTATGGTGGTGGCAGTGACGAACAAAAAGCTAAAGCCTTTAACAAAGCCTGTAATGCCGCAGGTACTTATACGATCAAACTCTTACCCATTGAATCCTGTAGCCAGGCTAAATTTACCCGCGCGGTACACGCGCTTGGTCTGGCATACCCGCTGCTAAAACCCCGTTTGATAAAAGGGCTCATCAATGCAGCCCAATCTGATGCCCATATTAATGACCATGAACGGCAGGTGATACGAGGGGTTGCTACTGTGATGGACTGCCCTTTGATTGGGTTGGAGTTATAAAGTGCTTAGCCTTGCAACTAGCAAAAAACGCACTTCTGGACTATAAATTACACTAATAGAGTGCTATGCACGACTCAAACCCCGTCATTTCGATAGTCTTTTTGGCCGAAATTCAGTTCTTTAATGGCTATTTAGATATTAAAACACACCGGAATGACGATATTGTTTAGTCAAATTGCTGTCGTGCAAAACTCTCGAATAAAATGATTGTCTGCCAGACGGAGATAGTTTGATACCTCTAGATTATCGCACAATTGAATGCTGTGGCTATTCTCCCCCTTTAGATGAAACTCATCTAAAGGGAGGTTTTGAGCGTGAATAATGCGCCAAAAACTCCGTTTATTGATGAAGTAGAAGAAGCCAATAAGCGAAAAAAAACTTACCTTTCAACCCAGCTAGGTGTGTGGTTTTTGGTTTTGGCCATGTTACCAATGCTTCTCGTTGCCTGGATTAGCTACTACCAAGCCAATAAAAGTTTAACCGCAGCTGCGGTTCGTGAACTTAAAGAATCAGCGGCTCTTAATGTCGATTTTATTCGTACTTGGTTTGATTACCGCATTATGGATATTAATAGCCAGGCTGAAGTGAAAAGCCACCCTATGTTACTAAATTCATTGAGTGAAGGCTTTAAACAACAAGGCGCTACTTTAAAAGATTATATTGGTAGTGAAGATTGGAAAAAACGAATTGATGGCAATCAAAATGCACTTGCTACGCTCAGTTACAGTTATGATTATTTGTATGATCTGTTCTTGATCGATACTGAAGGAAATATCTTGTATACCGTGGCACAAGAAGGTGACCTAGGAACAAACCTTTTCAATGGCCCGTATGAAAATACGCTATTCTCTCAGGCAGTTAAAACCAGTTTGGAAGAGGGGGAGATTGTATTTTCTGATATTGAGCGTTATCAGCCCTCGGCCGATAAGCTTAGTATTTTTTTGAGTGCGCCGATACTGAATGACGACGTTGATATTATTGGTGTTTTGGCGTTTCAAATTAATATTGACCGCATAACGAATGCGCTGCAAAAGGCAAGTTCCGGCCATGATGTGCATTATTTAGTAGGTGAAGATGGCTTGCTACGTACTACTTTTGACGGCAGTGAACAAGATATTTTAGTTCGAAAAATTCAAACAGCACCCTTTCAACATGGGTATGACAAGCACTATAGCAATACCGATCTTCCAGGTGATCATCATAAGAAAAAGGAGCAAACCCTTGAGTATCTAGACCCTGATGGGGATATGGTTATAGGACTACATCACCCGGTTCAAATTTTGAAATATGAATGGGTCT
>Ga0105348_1001985_pt1 | contig 12880 bp, 12 predicted proteins | sample EN8Hudsemesocosm_2_FD_83504 | JGI IMG/M metagenome (GOLD analysis project Ga0105348, IMG submission 83504) | Methane-oxidizing microbial communities from mesocosms in the Hudson Canyon - EN8C Hudson Canyon | ecosystem: Environmental > Aquatic > Marine > Cold seeps | place: Hudson Canyon... | reverse complement strand
TAGCTGTCGTGCGCTTTGGTATATTCGTTACATTGGTATTTCTAGGTCGTATCAAAAGTACCAGCTTGTGGTTAATCATTTGAATAAAAGGAATTTTCTTATGTTTAGTGAGATTATATCTTCGAATTTACTTTGGTTTACTGGATTACTTGGCAGAGTCAATATACGTATAACGATGTCATGTGTTGTGGATTCTTTCTTTATTACATTGATTTTAGCGTTGTTATTGTCTGCTTGTAGTGGTGGAGGGGGAGGAAGTGATACTGCAGTCAAATCTGAAACCCTGTTAAAGGGTACATTTGTCGATAGCCCCGTAGAAAATTTAAACTATCGTACTTCATCTCAAACCGGATCCACGGATAGTGCCGGTCAGTTTACATACAAAGAAGGTGAAACGATTACCTTTTCTATAGGAGGAATTGATCTCCCTTCAGTCGTCGCTAAATTATATGTGACCCCGCTTGATTTAGTGGGTGCAAATATAGATAACCTCTCAGTAATAAACATTTCAAGACTCCTACAGAGTCTTGATTTAGATGGTGATTCAAGCAATGGTATAGAGATTGGTGACGAGGCTCATGTATCTGCGCAGTCAATAAATGATGTAGATTTTAGTGACCTAAATTTTGATTCTTTAGTCATTAACTTGGTAGCAAATAGTGGGTCAACCACAACAATATTAGTTTCTGCAACGATTGCAATCGATCACCTGCAACTTACACTTGATAACTTTGACAATGATTTGGACGGTTTTACGGTCACGGAGGGCGATTGTAATGAAAACAATGCAGCCCTTCATCCTAATACCGTTTGGTACAGAGATGTTGATGGTGATGGTCATTCAGATGGTTCACAATTGATTCAATGCTCGCAGCCTGAAAATTATGATCTTGAAGAAAATTTGGTTGATATTTCTGACGATTTTGATGATACCGATGCGACTCGTTATCCTGGCGCACCTGAAATATGTGGTGATGGTATTGATCAGAATGGTGATGATATTGATCTGTCATGCGATGCGCCACGGGTAGATGAAGATGGTGATGGTTTTACCGTGTCAGAGGGCGACTGTAATGATAACAATGCAGCTCTTCATCCTAATACTATTTGGTACAAAGATGCTGATGGCGATGGTTATTCTGACGGTTCGCAACTCGCTCAATGTGTACAGCCAACAAATTATGAACTAGCAGAGAACCTAACGACAACCACTGGTGATTTAGATGATACTGATGCCTCTATATTTCCTGGTGCACTGGAAACAGCAACCAAGCCACTAAATGATACGGGTGTTACCTGGGCAGGTAATGACTCAGACGAGTTAAGCAGCATTTGTGCTGGCGTTGGCTCAGATCAACAGGATTGCTCAGCAGGTCGAGATGTATTGAACGCCGATGATAGTGATGGTCAGGCGGGCTTCAGCTTTACTAAACTTGATAGTGACGGCCAGGAGCTGGTTGCTAGTGCTACAAGCTGGAGCTGCGTGAGGGACAACACTACAGGGTTAGTCTGGGAAAATAAAAGCGACGATGAAGGTATTCATGATAAAGACAATCATTATACTTGGGGAGGAAAAACAGATGTCTCCAATGGAATTGGGGGGGTCTTTGAATCCTGGGATATTTTGATTAATGATTCCAATGACGAGGCTTTATGTGGTTTCAGTGACTGGCGTGTACCGGATCTATATGAGCTTGAGAGTATCGTGCATTATGGCAACCAATTTTTTGCTATCGATAATGAGTATTTTCCAAATCAAACGGGTTTTAGATTTTGGAGTTCTCAAGCCTTTTGGCATCTTGGTGATGCTTATACAATTGAATTTAATACTGGTGCAACAAGTTATAATTTAGCCGCTGATGTTGATCGTCATATAAATGCAGTGCGGCTTGTACGTGGAGGAACGGTGCAATCCATTGAACTTTCTAATTGCTCATCTGAGCTGCCTGCGACCACACCTAATAGCCGGCTTGTCAATAATGATAATGGGACAATAACTGACATGGCAACTGGCTTAATGTGGAAGCAATGCGTCGAAGGCGACCATAGCACCTTAAACAACGACTGCATAAGCACAGAAAATGATAAGCTGGTTTCCAAAGTCAGTTCTTGGGACGAAGCTCTACAGGTACCTGCGATAATCAATAACAGTGGTGGTTATGCCGGTTTCACTGATTGGCGTCTACCGAATGTTAAGGAGCTTTTATCAATTGTAGAATATGCCTGTACAGGGGATACCTCTGGCGCAATGAATTGGGATAAATTTATACTGGGGACTGGCCAAGGGACGGGCTTGATATGGAGCTCTACTCCGTATCAACATTTCGATTTTAATGACAATTTAACCAAATCAGCATGGGTAGTAAATTTTGGAAGGTTTGGTGGGTCTTCAACAATTTTTGCACTCACTAATAGTACTTCTGTTCGACTTGTGCGTGATATTCAGTAATGGAATGTTTTTTTAACAATCGCGTTCAACCCTAATCTACGCAGAGCACTTGCATTTTGAGAGCGGCCATCTTGATATTCTCTTCAGTTGTTGCGTTAAGCACCTCCTGCTTCGCTAGTTCACAAGCTTTGGCATTGCGTACATGAGAGCGTTGGTAGCTATCAGGAACTTCATGTTCGCAAAAGACGTTAGCAACTCGGCGCAAATTGGCTAAACGCCCATGCTCTATAGCAACACAGTCGCCCATCGAAAAGCTTCCCTGATCCATCACTACGTAACGTACCTTATTGTTTTCTAACTGAACTGCATAGCGGTAAATACTGTCGTGGTGGTCTGACCTACTAATAGCCGAACCCAGTGATGACCCAGCAAGGGCTCGTAAAGCCTTATTGCTGCCAGACTGTCCTTCGCCACTCCAATAGCCGAGTAAACCACCAATAATTGCGCCTCCACGATGGTAGTTTGAGTTATCAGATACTTCGCGCTCTAAGCCAATAATGTAGCCATACTGCACTCGCATTTCATAAGCCTGAACAGCTTGCGATATCATTACGCAAAAGAAGAGGAGGAAGGTGCCGGTGTGTTGTTTCATAATAAATACCTCTCAGGCAGAGAACTTCTTTAACTTATCAAAGAATAATGAATTCAGCCAGCAATAAGTCTAAGGTACCCTGACAAAGCGTAAAAATATTCAGATTGATATTTTAGGTCATGAGGTGAACTCTTACTTTGAGCGTTGGTTAATAGATGATGCCAGAGTATCTAAGGGGTATAACAATGGGTAGTCAGAATTTGAAATTAGTAGAGAAGCTGTAATTATTTGAATTTGTAAACTATGCTTATTTATCACCGATTGAAGTATATGCTGGCGAAGAGAGTATCGCATTTTTATGTTTTTGGTGGTTTTAAACTTAATGCTTTAGAGCCAGTATTATTAATTACCCTTGTACCAGGCTTAAGAAATCGTTGACTGGTACAGATGTAGTTCATCAGTATTCCATACAATTCCATCTTGTTGCGTATAGGGTGGAGCTTCCTGTCTCTGATATTTATTAAGGTAGGTATATATATATGAGCAGTGTAGAGGTTAAGAAAACTATTCTGGTGGTTGATGATGAAGACATCAACCTGGATCTTATGCAGGGAATCCTTGAAGATCATTACGAGGTTGAGTGTTTTACCCGCGGAGAAAACTGTTTACAACGGTGTAATGAATCACCAGTTGATTTGGTACTGCTGGATGTCGAAATGCCTGAAATGGATGGTTTAGAAGTTTGCCGACGTCTACACGACATTCAGCCGCAATGCCCTGTGATGTTTATTTCATCCAAAACAAGCAACGAAGAACGATTAGCAGGTTACGCTGCAGGCGGTTATGACTATATTGCCAAGCCTTGTGAACCTCAATTATTACTTGCCAAAATACTGCTAATAATCCAACAACAAGAACAACACAAAAAACTTGATGAAAGGCGCAGAGAACTCTCTAAAGCATTTATGGATATAGCCAGCGGTAGTGGTGAAATGGGAGTTCTGCTTAAGTTTTCAGTGAATGTTTTTAGTGTCAAAAGCTATCAAGAGCTTGCAGACTTAGTACTAATGACTCTGCAAGAAATAGGTAGTTTAAGTGCTGCCGTTCTTGTTTGTGGCCAGCAAGAAGCTGTTTCACGAACTAATATGGGTCCTTGCTCACCCATAGAAGAAGAAGTACTGGTGATGCTTAAAGAAAGAGGTCGCATTTACGAATTCAATGATCAGATTCAGGTCAACGAGCCATATGTCAGCGCACTTATTAAGAGCATGCCAGATGATGAACTAATCACGGGTCGCATGAAAGAACACATTCCTTTATTACTTAAAATCGCATCAGCCTGTGCGGAGCATCTCGATTTATCAAGTAACTTAAACTTAGACCGTAAGGTCGTCAAAACTGTGCAGAATGCTTGTGATGAACTTGTGGCATCTGAACGGCTGATCAAAATGTCTATGCTCAAATTCACTGCTGATATGGAGGGTAAGTTTCAGCATTTGCAGGATAGTGTGCAATACCTCTCGATAACTGAAGCGCAGGAAAACTGTCTGGTTATGACCTATGCATCCGCTCTTGAACAAGCTCTCAATTCTGCACAAGAAGTAACCGAAGTAGGGAATCGTTTAAACAGAACTATTTCAGGTTTAAAAAGTTTGCTCTAACGTATAATTTAGTTTTTATCGGTGAACAAAATGAAAATGAGTTCATTTAGATGGGTGATTTTGGTTGTTTTTGCCGTACTGTTCTTTGCAGGAGTGAATCATGCCTTGCAGCGCTGGGTAATTATACCAAGCTTTATTAAACTTGAACAAAAACAGGCTGAAACGGAATTACAAAGAGTTATTGATGCGATACAAAGGGAAGCTGAGCATATTGAGTTGCTGGCAGGTGATTGGGCCTTATGGGATGATACTTACAACTTCGTTCAGGACCAAAATCAAGAATACGTTGATTCAAATTTAGTCTGGGAAACGTTGGAAGGCAGTAGCGGAATTAATCTGATTTTTTTCTACGATATTCAAGGTCGTGTTGTTTGGGGTGAGGTATTTGATCCTGCTCAGGGCGGGCTAATTCAAGTTAAAGAATTTCCACAAGACATGCCTGTTCCGATCGAAGTCTTATTTCAACATACCTCAGTTGATAGCTCTATCGCTGGTATAATTGGTACTAGTGCTGGCCCTGTGCTAATAGCGTCGAAGCCGGTTGTTACTAGTCGAAAAGAGGGGCCAATTGCTGGCACGATGCTAATGGGTCGCTTTCTTGGTAAAGCACTATTAGACAAACTAGCAAAGCAGACCCGTGTTGACTTTACAGCGAGCTTAATAAGAAATAATAGCCTCAAAGATAGCATGCAGTCTCACTTTAACTACCTTCATGTTGATCATAACGGAGTCAATGAAATTGATGAAAACTCTCTGGAAATAAGTGGGCAGGTTTCGGGTCTTGAAGGTAGGCCCGTTTTGGATGTTCATGCTGTTATTCCAAGAGAAATAATGGTTCAAGGTTTAAAAGTGGCTCGACTAGCATCAATATCAGTTCTAGTTAGCTTTGTTTTACTTTGTGTATTCTTACTGATTGGTTGTATCTACTACACTCTAGGTATTCGTAACACCAATGCTAAAATTAGAAAACTGGTTGAACTCCGTACTCAGGAGCTTAAACTAGCGAAAGAGCATGCCGAAGAGTCATCAATAGTCGCTGCGAGAGCGAATGAATCCAAAAGTGCATTTCTGGCAAATATGAGCCATGAAATTCGCACACCTATGAATGCCATCATTAATTTATCCTACTTGAGTTTACAAAGTAGCCTTCCCGGCAAGCAGCGAAATTACATTGAAAAAGTAAATAATTCTGCGAATTTCTTATTGAGAATTATTAACGACATCCTTGATTTTTCTAAAGTAGAAGCTGGAAAGATGCATGTTGAAATGGCAGACTTTTCTATAGACGAGCTACTTGCATACTTGGCTGTGCTCGAAAACCTTAAAAGCCAAGACAAAGATATTCAGCTAATATTTAATGTGGCTCCAGATACACCAACTTTTCTCACTGGTGATATTGTGCGTATCAATCAGGTATTACTGAACTTGTTAAATAATGCCATTAAGTTTACTCAAAAGGGCAAGGTGGTCTTATCAATTAGAGTACTGGAGCAAAAACAAGATTTGGTCACTTTAGAGTTTCTAGTGGAAGATTCAGGGCTAGGAATGTCTCAGTCAGTAGCTGATTTGATGTTTGAACCGTTCATCCAGGCAGAAGTATCCACAACTCGTAGGTTTGGTGGTACAGGCCTGGGCTTAGCTATTTGTAAGCAGTTAAGTGAGTTGATGGGAGGAAGTCTTAAGCTGATAAGTGAAGAGGGAAAAGGCACAAAAGTTTATGTTACTTTGCCGTTGTGTATCGCTCCAAAACGATCAATCACACTTCCTGAAAGTACAAGGAATGTTTTACTGTGTAGCAAGAACAAAGAAATGCTTCAAGCAATTAACAATACCTTGAGTGCTTATGGTTTTAATATGCAGGGCTCTGAATTACTTGAAATCAATGATAATAAAAGTAATTTTTTTGATGTGGTATTAATTGATAACTCCTTTGCTCATATTGAAATAATAAATTTGTATCAAAAATACAAAAAACAGGAGCACAACACTTTAAAATTTGTTTTTTTGAGTGACTGCGACCAACTTCCTAAAGAATTTTCTTCACACTCAATTTGTCATTTAAAGAAACCGGTTTATTTTTCCAATTTTTGCGAGTGCCTGAATAGTAAAGATAATGACGGAGTTAATATGCAACAAGACCGTGATTCACTGACTAAATTATCCTCAGCGTTATATCAACAAGTTGGTAAGTTACGAATATTGCTTGCAGAAGATAATGAAATAAACCAAGAGATAATTATTGAATTATTAGCTGACTCCGGCGCCGATGTTTTGGTTGCAGGCAATGGGCAAGCCGCCATTGAGTTGTTGGAACAAAAAAGTAGTCTGCAAGAAAGTATTGATGTAATTTTGATGGATATTCAAATGCCTGTCATGAATGGTTTGGAGGCTGCCAAGCAGATTCGCTCTCAGGTTAAATGGCAGAACATTCCAATTATTGCACTAACAGCCAGCGCTACAAAAAGTAGTCTAGAAGAAGGTTTGGCAATCGGTATGAATGAATACCTGACGAAACCAATTATTCCTGAAAAATTGTTTGGTGCTTTGTCACGTCAGTGCAAGCATAAACAAAGGTATAAACATGATGATACCGGGGGTGGATCTATGCCAGCAGCCTCTTTGAAAACAGTCTTTATTGATGAAGCAGCTAACTCAAAAGATAAAACCAATTTAAAAGGGCTTGATATTGCTTCAGGCCTAAAGACCTGTAATGGTAAAGATGCATTATTTGAAAAAATGATTCGGAAATTCTCAACTAAATATAGACATATTGACCAGGAACTTTGTAAAGCTCTAAAGGAAGGAGATATTTCACATGCTAAAGCTTTAACGCATAACCTAATGGGTGTGTCTGCAAATATTGGCGCCTTGGAGCTTTCTAATACGGTGAAAGAGATTGATGACACCCTTGCAGATGACACACTTGAAGTAAATAGTCTTTTACTGCAATTGTTTAGTCACCATCTACAGCAAGTGATTGAATCCGTTTCGTTGTATTGTGGAGATGATTAGTTGCTTCAATATCGAGGTACACAAAGCAATATTTTGGAATGGTCTGATCATGTTTTTAGCTTGGTACAATTGAAATTAACATATCTGTTTTACAACAGACTTATACGGATTTTGTATGACACCGTATAATCGCTTTATAGTTAGAACTCATTCAAATTTGGAGGGAATGTGAAAGAAGAAAATGATAAAAAGGGTGCGGCAGTAAAATTTCCACCACCATTGATATTCTTAGGTTTCATACTTGCTGCAAGCGTAATTCAGTATTATTGGCCAGCTTCATTTCCAAGTTCAATCGCCTTCAAACTAATTGGAGTAGTAGTGATTCTGATTGGGTTGGCTGTAGTCGTATCTGCTAGTCGTACTTTCAAGAAAGTTGATACAAATATTGAGCCATGGAAACCGACCTCAAAAATCGTCAGAGATGGTATTTTCGCATATTCTCGTAACCCTATTTATGTGGCATTTTGTTTAGCGCCAATTGGTATAGGGTTCGTAATCGGTAGTTTCTGGGTTTTAATGAGCTTTGTGCCTGCTGCGATTACAGTATATTTTGTCGCAATAAAGAAAGAAGAGGCTTACCTTGAACAAAAGTTTGGTGATGAATACCTAGTTTATAAAAGTAATGTAAGGAGGTGGGTGTAGTAAATTATAACCGGCCTCTAACCCTCAGTAATATCTTTACGACAATGCATAAGAAGGTATTGCTCTAAAAAAGCGATCCTTTGTATAAATTTATAATGTACCTACAAAACTAATGGGTTAGCCAGTTTAGATTTTAGTGGCAAAGGAGCTGTATATTTATTGTCAGAAATGATTTGTGTGCATCTCTGAGAAAAATGAGAATTTATGAACGTTATCCTTTGTAGGGAGGGTTCTGAGTATCAAATTTATTATATATCTTATTGTTCTTAACAGGCTTTTCTAGAATTATAGTAAAGTAATAATTAGTTGCTTTATAAAACGAGAAGTATTTATGAAACATAATGAATGTGTAGGGAAAACTAGGTCGCAGAGTGGAAGAATTTAACAACACGTTCAATGATCAACCCATTCGGGTTTTGGACCTTCGTTCTATACTAGGGCCCATTAACGCGTCTATGTCTAAGGAAAAATAAATGAACTGTCCATCATGTAATGTGTTTGTTGGTTTTAATGAAAGTACGAAAAATACCAACAAAGAAAGCGGCATTACAAAATGTCAAAATTGCGGTGCAACTTTTAAAGGTAACCCTAAAAGGAATATTGTTTTACTTTCGGCGGGTTCTTTAGCATTCTTTGGTGGTCCAATTAATAATTGGCTGTTAGGTGAAAATGAGATTTTATTTGGGGCAACATATGCAATAGCTGTTGGGTTGTTTATCTGGTTCTACGCAATGCCAAAATCGACCCTTGTTAAAAATACATAACTAAACCTATCAAAGATCTGCCGCAAAGAAATGTGCTCTGGACTCGTTTCACTTGCCTATGCTGGCGGAGTTATATATCTAATCAACTAGTAAGGAGTAAGTCATAGTGAATGAAGTGTTAACTTTTAGCTTAATAGCCTTACTTTTGGTGGTGTCGCCTGGTCCAAACGGTGTATTAATCTTAAAAACTGCATCATCAAAAGGACGTAACCCTTCAATCCTCAATATTCTAGGGTTAACTACAGCTACGTTTTTCCATGGTGCACTTTCGATTTTTGGTCTTTCTGCCTTACTGATGCAATCAGCAGAGCTATTTTTAATAATAAAAATACTTGGTGCAGGGTATTTGTTTTATATTGGTGTAAAAGCAATTATTAGTTCTTATAAGACCGCAAACAACGACGCTGAAACGAAAAAAATAGCTGGTCCTAACAGAAAAGGAGTAGGTTATTTTAATGAGGGTTTTATCACACAAATTCTAAATCCCAAAGTGTCAATTTTTTACTTAGCGGCCTTTCCTCAGTTTATATCGCCTGGCAATTTCTCGTATGTAACTGCGTTTTCTTTAGTCTCAATTCATGCCAGCATAATATTCGTGTGGTTTATAGGGGTAACTTACGCAATAGAAGTAATAAAATTATCGGTTAAAAACTCAAAAATTGGAAATTGGGTTCAGCGGCTATCAGGCTCAGTTATGATATATTTTAGCTCAATGATTCTTACACAAAAATAAGAGCAAACAAAACATAACCAGTCAAAGCATAAGATGCCAAATACTGCCACTTCGTGCTCCAAATTTGTCATCTATGTTTGCTGTGTTAGTAGATCAGAATAATGGACTCAGAGTTCTTAATAGAGTTTCTAAGTGAAATAAAGTTTTTTTAATGGCTAATTACCTTCTGCGAAGAGAAAATATTAAGCCTTCTAAATAACCCATATACACTTTATTGGTTAGCTCCAGAAAAATTAAAAGTTGGTGAACTGGATGAAGCGAAGGCATTGTTTGAAAAATACGATTAATTGAGCAAGGCCAGCAATGATGACTGCGCTGGACTCGTCGCTGTCGCTCTTCGCCCATTCTGGTGGCGTTCATACTTTCAATAGACTGTTGTCACTCCACTGCAAATGTCTTAACCACCTTATTCAAATTACCCATCAGACACTATCTGATAAATATAAAAAGATTCTCAGAGACAACTTAGTGCCATTAGTTGACATAATACTATTAAGTAAATTTTTACTTCAAGATAGCTTATCTTTCTAATATGACCTTAAATATAAGGTCATATTAGTTGCGTCTAGGAGGCATAAGGAAAGCGGGAATATTCTAAACTAAGTATTTTAGCGCACCAGTGAAGGCAGGTCATTTAAGCCTACCGTTGTTTAATTTAACTACACCGAAGAAAAACGATTTCTGTATTCTTGCATAGTTAAGCCTGTTAAGCGTTTGAATAAACGCCTAAAAGAAGTCGGATCTTCATACCCTACATCCCAAATCAAATTATTGATGGCTCTACTGGTAGATTCAAGACCAACCTTTACTTTTTCAACTCGAAAACGCTGTAAATAAGATAAAGGTGTCTCACCTGTTACCTTTTTAAAACGTCGACAAAGTTGTCGCTCTCCAAGCCCTGCATTCATTGCAAATTGTGAAACATCCAGCACTTCATTAAAAGACGTTTCAATAACTTTTTGAAGTTTGGAGACCAGTATATCTTTATGTTTAGTCTGAGGATGAAATATGGAAAATCTACTTTGATTATTGAGATTAAGCTCGACCATCATCAACTTACCGGTTGCTAAAGCAAGTTCACGACTATGAAACCGATGAACGAGATAAAGGGTTAGTTGCGCCGCTGCCATAGCACCACCTGCACTCACAATGTCGCCATGATCAATGAGAAGTTTGTTGGTATCAAATGTCACATTTGGAAATAACATGTTTGCTGTTTCCTTTGAGGCCCAATGGCAAGTCAGGGTTCGCCCTGCAGCAAGATCGGATGAGGCCAAAATGAAGTTGCCGGTACAAATGCTTGCAATGGTGGTTCCGGCTTTGTGCCACTCATTAAGGGAGGAGAACAATCGAGACATTTTATCTAAAAGCTTTTGGGAATGTGATGGCGTTAGAATAGACTCAAAGGCACCAGGTAAAATGACAATATCAGGCCTTTTACAGTCCTGGATTTTTATAACAGGCCCTATCTGACTACCATTGTAGGCTTGAACAGACCCTTTAAGCCCTATTAATTGGTAGTTAAACAATGACGCTCTCGTGTCAAAATATTTTCTCAGAGCGTAATTGGCCGCGATGAGCAAATCAGTTACTGCAAAAACACTCGATGCCTGACAGCGTTCGTTAACCACAATACCAACGTTTAACAATTGTATCCCTCTTTATATATATATACCGTATTGCTAAGCATGACACATATTTTTTATAACTGCATGAGTCTGATTAGACCTTATTAAGGTCATATTGACTATTTCAATATGAGTACATAATGACCTTGTAAAGGTCTAATAAGACTCTTCATCTTCACTGGCACACAACGTACTCTATCTACTTCATTAAATAAATGAAGTAGGTATTTAAATCATGAGTAACCAAGCAAAAATGCTTTCGCTAGTGAACGAATTAGCAAAAGTCAAAAGTGAGCAAAATATATTAGCTGCACTTACTATTTACCATCCTGAAATAGAGTTGGTATCACCCAGTTTTAATGCGTTTGCAAAAGGGAGTGAATATGTAGAGCTACAACTTAATGTGTTTTTTAGCTTATTTCCTGATTACGAAGTCTCGCTAGAGCAGCATGCCATTAATGGAAATGTGATGCTTGCGACAGGCCAAGCTTGTGTGACCTTGAATATTCCTGAAAAAGATTGCCCTCGTATTCAACTGCCAGTTTTTTTCGAATTTCATTTTCATGAAGGCAGAATATCAAAAGAAGTCTTTTTTCTTGATGCAGGTATGGTTTGTAAAAAATCTGGAGTTACACCAGAGGAATTGGCGCACGCAACATTGTCGTACCAAACATGGAAAAAACAGATAGCCCACTAATTTCAAATAGGTAGAAATTTATGAATATTCAAGCACTTAAAACTCAACCCTTATTTAATATGCACGTCACCTTAAAAGAACCTTTAAACATAGGGCCCAGTTATGCCGGACATCGAATTATTTTCGACGTCGAAAGTGGCTATTTTGAAGGCGATAAACTTAATGGTTCTCTCAAACAAAGCGGAGGGGATTGGTTAATGCTTCATCCAGATGGATCATACACGCTTGACGTAAGGGTATGTCTTAAAACAGATGATGATGCTTTAATTTACATGAATTACAAAGGACGATGGGTCATCCCTAATCACCTCAAGCAGAAAGTCCTTTCAGTAGATACTTGCGAAGATGTTCATAAGGATGAATATTATCTGCGGACGCTCATTATGTTTGAAACTTCAGATGAACGTTATACATGGCTTAATGATTTAGTTGCTGTTTCTCAGGGGTATCGAACTAAAGTAGGCATATCCTATAACGTGATGGCTGTACTGTAATTTGCATGATGTCATGAAAACTTAACCGAAAGCTTTTTAAGTCCATATTGAAATGTTAGAGATAGGAAGCATCATGACCGGAATCAAAATACATTTTCGGTCATTTAAAATTAGTGAGGCCATGAGAGGCTTAGGTATTTAAATTCCAGATAAGTTGGTTAATTTCTAACTAGCCTTCAACGTCGGCAATTGGTACTAGTTTGGTGAATAGCGGACATAAGGTGATTAATTCATTACACCTCAAAGCAAACTAAGAAATCGATAAATG
>Ga0105348_1001982_pt1 | contig 12890 bp, 6 predicted proteins | sample EN8Hudsemesocosm_2_FD_83504 | JGI IMG/M metagenome (GOLD analysis project Ga0105348, IMG submission 83504) | Methane-oxidizing microbial communities from mesocosms in the Hudson Canyon - EN8C Hudson Canyon | ecosystem: Environmental > Aquatic > Marine > Cold seeps | place: Hudson Canyon... | reverse complement strand
CGCATGGGTGGTCACTCAATTAGAAGCTATACCCCATGTAAAACGACTTCGTATTCACACCCGGCTACCCATCGTTATACCAAACCGTGTCGATGATGGTTTTCTCTCTCTGTTACAGCAGACGACATTGCAAACTGTGATAGTCGTTCACAGCAACCACTCTAATGAAATTGATTCCTCGGTATCAACCGCTCTTACAGCCCTAAGACAGGTCTGTACGGTGCTAAATCAGGCCGTATTATTAAAGCAAGTCAACGACAATAAGCAAGCGCTTACAAACCTTAACATCAAGCTCTTTGAGGCTGGAGTACTACCCTATTATCTTCATCTACTGGATAAAGTTCATGGGGCAGCACACTTTGATATTCCTGAAGCTGATGCCATAGCCCTTGTGAAAGAGCTTAGTCATCAGCTACCAGGATATCTTGTCCCCAAACTGGTGAGGGAAGATGCGGGAGCCAAATCAAAAACGCTTATCGCGATTAACTAACCAAGCATACTGACGGGCGGATCAAACTGACTTACACTGATTAATAATTGTTTGTATGATCATTTGTAAGGCAGCGACGCCTAAGGTTAAGTGGTTACTCCGACTCGCTTAACAAACTAAAATAAGCTAACAAAGCGATCTTAGCCACCATGGAAGCAAGCAACGATACCTTTGACATAGAAGTTCCAGAACAAATATCGAGCACACTTACCTTCTGTGAGCCCAATAGCAAAAGCCTTGAAAGCTGGGTACACCAACTCCCTATGGCCAATCTGGGAGAAACCACCAAACAACTATACCGCGCTAGCCAAGAAATAAGTCAGCTAATTATTCCAGCACATATAAAGTATGAATTACTAGAAACCGTACGACCGGCAATTTACTTTGCTTGCCGAGGCCTAGAAAAATATTACCTGAATCAGTCCGTCGTTTTAGCCGAAAAGCCACGTAAAACATCGCAGCTTGCTAAATCCTTACGTAACCACCTCGCCAATGGCTATAAGGCTATTGCTGTCGATTGCTCGGAAAAGAAACGATTAGAAGTTCGGGCAGAAAAGGCCATGTCCTGTGCAATACATAGGGCTGTGAACGAACTTTCCTACATATTATTGATGAACTTCCAGCTCTATAAGCCTGCAGACCCCCGTTTGTGGCTAGAAATGCATCAACTCTACCTAATGGCTGCCAAAAAGCGCCTACTTATGGACGCTATTACTGACCCGGAGAACACCTCGGCGGGAACATCAACCATTTCCGATGTCTACAAACGCGCACTGTTAATCGGCTGCGCAAACCCGAATAAATTACGCCAAAAAGATATGGTGGTGGTATTCGATGCCCTACCGTTATGGACTAAACACACATCTTTAGACACCGCAAATGATACGGACATCTTATTTTTAGTGGACCTATCCTACGATGTGTCACCGGCTTACGGCGAACTCACTGAAGATATTTTGCATGATAATTGTAGAAGTCTAGAAACAACCGATCTAGTACACAACTTACGCGAATACGTTGCCAGTAAATCTGCCGGCCAAGAACCTCACACAGATATAGAATCGACAGTGCCAAAAAATTGCTCCCTTGAGCTAATCAAGATGCTAGCGTTAGCGTGGGGGGTTCTGACAAAACGGACATTTTCTCGTAACGGCTCAACAGGACAGCTCAGTATTTGCCTAGGTTTATCCGCAACCCATTATTTTGTTTCTGGAGGCATGTGCTTTGATCATCAATTGAGAGGAGGACAGAAAGAAGTTTTTCAATCCGTGGACGACAACCCTTTCTTGCATCCCCATCCGAGTATGCATGGTGTAGCAGCCACAGATTCAGATCCATGGTCGAATGCATTTGATGCCGGTGGTAATCGTATTCCTCAAACCCCAGATGTACTAGTTGAACCGCCTTCTAGCTTAATGGAACCTGGTCCCAAGGATAATACGAACGAGAAAAAGTTCTGCTCACACACAGTCAACATATTGAACACAAGCCCTGGTGGATTTTGTATAGGCTGGAACGGTGAAATGCCATCTCTGGTACAAGCAGGGGAAATACTAGGCATTAAAGAAAGCGGCCAAAGTACGTGGAGTATTGGCGTTATTCGTTGGCTCAGCCAGCCGCATGACGGATCAACTGAAATGGGGTTAGAGTTATTATCACCCACAGCTACACCTTGTGGCGCAAGACTAATTAGCACTCGGGGTGAACCATCAGAATATATGAGAGCGTTAATCCTACCGGAACTGGAGGCGATTAATCAGCCTGCAACCTTGGTAACACCAACTCTCACCTTCGAAGCAGATAAACAGGTATACATTAATCAATTTGGCGCGGTTAGCCGCCTGAAACTATCCAAACGCAGCTGTACCACAGGTAGCTTTTGCCAATTCCAGTTTGAAACCATACATCATCCACAGGATGATCCACCTAAGTCAAAGCCTGATGCTGATGACTTTGATTCCCTCTGGTCTAATTTATAATTCACTTAGCCCCCTGTTGCTCGTCAGTTCTTGCGAGCTAAGCTAGAATGCATTGCCTTGAACAACTTATGCAGGAAAATTTAAGCGATTAATAATGAGTGAAATCGAGACCATTCGGTTACTGATCATAGATGACTCCCAAAATGATGCAGAGAAGCTAATTAGCATTCTCCGCAATGCTGGTCATGCTACCCGTGCTCACAGGGTCACCTCTGACGAAGACCTAGAGGAAACGCTTAAAGAACACACATGGGACCTTTTCCTATGCAAACAGGAATCTACAGAAGTAACTGTTGAGACTGCACTCAGTCAGCTTAAACAGCTGGCACTTGATATCCCGTTTATCGTACTTATTCCTGAATTGGATGGCATTGATATTTGTAATGGCTTGTTATTGGGAGCCACTCACGTTATTCCTGATGATGAGTCTGACTGGCTGCTCACAATCGTCCGTCGCGAATTAGATAACTTAAGTGCGCGCCGCAGTCGTATTACTGCAGAAATTGCCGTACGAGAAACAGAACAGCGCTGCCAACTCCTACTAGATAGCTCTCGTGATGCCATTGCTTATGTCACTGATGGTATGCACATCTATGCCAATCTGACTTATGTACAACTCTTTGGCTACGACGATGCAGAAGAACTTGAAGGTATGCCCATTATTGACATGGTGGGCAGCGAATACCAAACAGAGCTAAAAGACTTATTAAAGAAAAACCCAGAAGATGACTCTCAAGAATTTCTCTGCAATGGCATTCGTTGTGATAACACTAACTTCCAAGCTGCAATCAAGTTTTCTCCAGCGGAATACGATGGGGAGGAGTGCACGCAAGTCATCATTCGCCTTGAAACAGGCGATGAAGAGTTACAGGAAAAACTGAAGGAAGCCACCAGCCAGGATGCACTCACCGGACTAAGTAATCGACAACATTTTCTCGATGAGCTTAGCTCTGCCGTGGATAAAACCAATGACGACCAGGGCGATGCAGCTCTCCTCTATATACACCTAGATAACTTCAACCAGATTCGAACAAATGAAGGCATTTCTGGTGCAGATGCCATTATCAGCAACATTGCAGGACTGATTAAAGATAATAGCGAGGAAGAACATATTATTTCTCGCTTTGGTGAAGACATCTTTACTTTGCTCGCCGCTGACACTAATTTGCGAGACATAGAAAATCTAGCGAATACATTACGTATTAAAATCGAAGAACATATGACGGATGTTAATGATCATACGGTTCAAACTACCGCGAGCATTGGTATTGCAGTAATCGATAAAAAAACGCCATCTGCCCAAGATGCACTTAATTTCGCACATCAGGCAGCGGACGATGTAGATGGCGGCAATGGCATGCGCGTCTACGAAGTAGCATTAGATCCTGAAGATCAGGAAAATATTGTCGAGAAATTTCAACGGTCTGTGGATGAAGGTCGCTTTAAACTACTTTATCAGCCCATTATTAGCTTACGGGGTGAAGGTGGCGAGCATTACGAAATACTTCTGCGAATGCTGGACGATAACAATAACGAAATAAACCCCGCTGACTTCTTAGACACTGCCCATCAATCAGGCTTCAGTGGAAAACTGGACCGTTGGGTAATATTACAAACCATCAAAACCCTGGCGGGTCATGTAGCTAAAGGTCACGACACTAAGATTTACATTAATATCACAGCGGATTCATTACGGGATGAATCCTTTGTGCCGTGGATGGCCAAGGCTATTCAGGCTTCGGGTTTACCGGCACAAAATCTGATTTTACAGTTTAATGAACATGATGCCTCAACGTATTTAAAACAAGCTATAACATTCACAGAAGGTTTAAATAAATTAGAATGTTCCGCCTGTATTACACAATTTGGCAGTGGCGTGAATCCATTTAATATTCTAAAGCACTTAAAACTAAACTATGTGAAATTAGCGGGTTCATTTACGCAAAACCTTAAATCCAGCAAAGAGGATCAAGATACCCTGAAAGAAATGGTTTCTTCGTTGCATCAACACGGAAAACTAACCATAGTGCCATTTGTAGAAAGCGCCAGTGTGCTATCTACACTATGGCAGGCGGGTGTGAACTATATCCAGGGATATTACTTACAAGCCCCGAGCGAGCAAATGAACTACGATTTTAATGACGATAACTAGCATTAGTCCAATAGCTTCATTTAAAAAGTAGCAAAATCAAAAAAGGCATCTAACTATAGATGCCTTTTTTGATTTTCATATAGTTACAACAGAAAAATGAATTCGAGCTATATACTTGTGTGGTCCCTATCTCTAAAACCAATCAGATAAAGAATACCATCTAGACCTAGCGTAGAAATTGACTGCTTCGCTGATTGTTTAACAATCGGCTTGGCACGAAAAGCAATACCAAGCCCGGCAATACTAAGCATGGGAAGATCGTTAGCCCCATCACCTACTGCTATTACCTGCTCTAAATTCAACGCCTCTTTCTCTGCAATTTCTTTAAGCAACTCAGCCTTACGCTGACCATCTACAACGGTGCCAACGACACGACCTGTAACAGAACCATTTTCAATTTCCAGTTCATTAGCGTAAACATAGTCAATGCCTAATTTGGCCTGTAAATAACGACCAAAGTAGGTAAAACCGCCAGATAATATCGCAGTTTTAAAACCAAGCCGTTTTAAGGTACTCACTAAATGTTCTGCGCCTTCCGTTAAACGCAAGCGCTCAGCTACACGCTCTAACACAGACTCATCCAGGCCTTTCAACAGCGCTACTCGCTCACTAAAACTCTCTTTAAAGTTAAGCTCGCCTTGCATAGCCCTCTCCGTAATCGCAGACACCCGATCACCCACGCCATGTTCATGAGCGAGTTCATCAATCACTTCCGCTTCAATCAAAGTAGAGTCCATATCAAATACCACCAAACGTCGATTGCGACGGAACACATTATCTTCCTGAAACGCGATATCAACACCGAGCTCATTGGCAATACTCAAAAAAGAAGCACGCAAAGCAGCCGGCTCTGAAGGCTCGCCCCGCACGGAAAACTCAACGCAAGCTTTGGTCCGCCCTTCATCTCTACCAACGGGAACACGTCCAGATAATCGATTAATGTTATCAATATTCAGTCCATTGGCAACAACCACGTCTGTCACCCGCGCCAATTGCTCCGCAGATAAGCGACGTGCCAGCAAGGTTATAATATGCCTAGCTTTTCCCTGCCCATTGACCCACTGCCCATAACTGTCCGCATTAACCGGCGTAAACTTAATCCCCACCCCCATCTCATGGGCACGGAACAGCACATCTTTAAGGACTGGGGCAGATTCATCCCCAGATGGCATAGAAACCAATATCCCCAAAGAAAGGGTATCGTGGATAACAGCCTGGCCAATATCCAGAATGCTGACATCATATTGCGCCAAGATAGAAGTAATCGAGGATGTAACGCCGGGTTGATCTTCACCGGAAATATTAATGAGAACAATCTCTTGCACGGACAAACCTTCATTGGGGTAAACCAGATGTGCATTGTATACGCTGCCCCCCTGATAATGCCATCATCCGCTGCCATCAGCGCGAAAAGACTAGGCCAAAACCACTTCCATCGATATACTTACCCATCGAATTGCACCCTCAGTTTATTGCTCAAACTAACGTACCTGATACCTGCAAACCTTACATTTACCTACGATACGCAGTCCTGTGCCAAATACTAAAACACAAAGACGTTCTTTTCCGATTGCCTACAAACTGGCGGCAACCGTATCTCTATTACTTGCCATTACCCTTGGACTGCTTTGGCTAATACTGGATACCAATCTAGATCACCTTCTTCGCAAGCAAACCGATGATTTTGGCCACAGTATGGTGCAGCGAGTAGCGGACTCCTCAGCTGAATTGATATTGACTGACGATCTGTTGAGCCTCAGCGTAATGCTTGGCAATTTGGTGGAAGACCCCAATATCCTCAGTGCTGCCATCTATGACGTAGAAAATAAACTCATCGCCGAAGCCGGTAGCCCAATCACACCTCATCTCACCATAGCTGGCGAATTCAAGCCAAACGATGCCCTGAAGGAAACAGGCATTTATTCCGAATCCGTCACGGTACAAGATGTGGTCGCAGGTCATGCGCGAGTAATGCTGGATAAAACCCCCATTACTCAAACCATTCGCCAAATCATCAAGGTAATATCTGTAGCAACCATTGGGATGGTTGCCATTGGTATATGCTGCGCTCTAGCATTAGCTCGCCACTTTACCCACCCGATTCGACAACTAACACGTGGTGCCCAAGCAATTAGCAAAGGACATTATAAATATCGAGTTGAGACCGACCGCCATGATGAACTGGGCATTTTAATTAATAATTTTAATGAAATGGCAAAAGGCCTGCACGAACGCCATCAGATAGAGCAAACATTTTCACGTTTCATGGCCCCGCATGTGGCTAAAGACATATTATCTGACCTTGACCGGCCTCGAGTCCCCAGCGAATACGTAAACGCTAGCATTCTTTTTTTAGATATCGTCAGCTTTACAGCTCTATGCAGCAGCATGCGGCCACAAGAAGTCGCCGAGCTACTCAACCAGTACTATTTTTACATTCACCAAGCCAGCAAGCTCTACAACGGCACAGTAGACAAATTTATTGGCGACGGAGCTATGATCGTTTTTGGTGCCCCGCAACGAGATGAAGATCATCGGTTTCATGCTATTTGCTGCGCTCAATTATTCTTGGGACTAATAAAAGAAATCAATAAACAACGCCAACAAGAGCAACTACCTACCATTCAATTTAGACTGGGACTTCATTGCGGCGATGTTTTATCAGGTGTCATTGGTTCGATGGAACGTATGGAATATACCGTCGTCGGCGATACCGTCAATCTAGCTGCACATTTATGTGAAGAGGGTGAAGCCGGAAAACTACTGATCACTGATGATGTTTACCAATACGCTAATATCAACAAACGCATATTGGCATCTGACCCACTGCACCGAATGATACAAGGTAAATCGGAACCTATTACGACCTATGAAGTCATAGGTGTTCGTGCTTCTTACCAATCACTTATTGATCGTCAGGTTGAACAACTAATGAGCATGGAAATGGATACATGAGGCAAATGCTGCCACAATTTCAACGCAAGATTCATAAATCAATATTACCCTTGACCCTCATCCTAATGACAGGATGCCAAACCCTGTTACAGCCACCTACGCCCCCCACGCAAGAAGACATTCAACACTGGGTTAGCAAAGGTTTGTATAACAAAGCTCTTGAGGGCATTAAGCAACAAACCAACCCTTCCCGTTTTCACGATACTGTTTCGACAATAAACCAAGCTATTAAGGCTGAGGTTTCCAAAACACTAACTCAAGTTGAGCAAGAAACTGCCCAACAACACTGGTACAGCGCACGCATTCTAATTAAAAACACACAACAGAATATGCCTCCGCAGAGCGAGCTTAGTTCCGCGCTGAAGCAAACTAATATCGCCGAGCAATATCAAAGAAAAGTTTACGCCTCCGATGAAGCCATCATGCGAGCTGCTTGGATTTCATCAAGTATTGTTTTACAACAACATAATATTGATGATGAAGGCGAAGGCTTACTCAACACCTATCGCTTACAACAATTACGCGAAGATGAAAGCAATCTAATTCGTGATCTTATCCGATATTCACAGGATGCTCTTCAAACTCAAGATATGGAAAAAGCGCTGGCCTGTTATCAAGCAGCATCAGCACTTTCAAACAATACTGAATCCAGCAATCAGTTGGAGACACTATTCCTGAAAATTCAGGAACAGCAGAAAAGACCTCTGCTTGAACAACTACATGCAGCTAAAGAAGTGAATGACTTTTTAGCGCTCCGAAATGCGGCTAATGCACTCAACGAATTAACACTAGATGACACCACTCAAGCCGAACTGACTGAAGTCACAGATTGGCTTAACATACAGTCTGAACAGTTAAGCCAACAAGGCGATAAATTTTACAGCAAAGGCCAACTACTTGAGGCTAATGCTGTATGGGAGCTAGCTTTACAAATCAATAACAACAATAAAGCTGTAGAAGAGAAATTGGCACGGGTAATAAAAGTACTCAAGAACCTAAAGCATTTGCGCAGTCATTCAGTACCAAATTAACGGCTACTTCAACTCATACAAACCATCTTCAGTGATTTGACACCCTAGCTTTAACTACGTCTACATATAGATTAAAACTAGGGCGTCACTACCGTTATTTTCCGGCAGGCAACACTTCGATACCATCCACCTTTTGGAATCCACGAGGTAACTTATTTCCTCTTCGACCACGCTCACCCATATAGTGCTCTAATTCACGAAGCTTGAGCTTTATGTGTCGTTTACCTACATTAACAACCAGCACATCACCCTCTCGTAAGACAGCGGCACCGATCATAAATTCCTCTCTCGCCTGCACCCGTGCTGACGGAATGCTGATAATTTTATTGCCTTTACCACGAGCCATAACTGGCAATTCAGCTAAAGGAAATACCAACATACGACCTTCGTTACTAACCGCTGCGAGATAACTACTTTCTATAGCTGTAACCGCAACCGGCGGTAACACCAGCCCACCTTTTGGCAAAGTTAAAGCGACTTTTCCTGACTTATTCTTGGTATATAAATCATCACGTGTCACGACGAAACCATAACCAGCATCAGAAGCCATCAAGTAGAGCTGTTCTGCACTGCCCATTAATAAGCCTTCGAAGGTTGCACCTGAAGGCGGATTTATTCGTCCGGTCAAAGGTTCGCCCTGCCCTCTAGCAGATGGCAAGTTATGAGCCTGAACGGAATAGGTTCGGCCGCTTGAGTCCAAGACAATAACGGGATCATTACTTCGACCACAAGCAGACAGCTTGTACTCGTCACCCGACTTGTAGTTTAGTGATTCAGGATCGACGTCATGGCCCTTGGCTGAACGAACCCAACCTTTTTGCGATAACACAACAGTAATAGGGTCAGATGGAATCAAATCCACCTCACTCATCGCCTTAGCTTCTTCTCGCGAAACAATAGGCGAACGACGAGCATCACCATATTTTTCAGCATCTGCTAAGATCTCTTTCTTAATCAAAGTTTTCAAACGTGCAGCGGAACCCAAGGTTCTTTCTAGTTGATCACGCTCTTTAGCTAGCTCTTCTTGCTCAGCACGTATTTTCATTTCCTCCAAACGCGCTAGCTGTCGTAACTTTGTTTCTAGAATATATTCAGTCTGATCTTCCGTAAGACCGAACCGCTCCATCAAGAGAGCTTTGGGTTTATCCTCTGTTCGAATGATATGAATAACTTCATCCAAATTCAGGAATGCGATTAACTGCCCTTCTAATAAATGCAGGCGCCTCGTAATCTTATCGAGTCGGTACTGTAATCGGCGCTTAACCGTATCGGTACGAAAGGCCAACCATTCACGAAGAATAGCATTTAGGGGTTTTACCTGAGGACGGCCATCAATGCCGATTAAATTCATATTGACACGATAGGTTCTTTCTAAATCCGTCGTTGCAAACAAGTGCGTCATTACGCCTTCTAAATCCACACGGTTGGATTTAGGCACAATAACCAAACGCGTGGGATTCTCGTGATCAGATTCATCACGCAGGTCCGAAACCATAGGCAACTTCTTCGCCTGCATTTGCTGTGCAATTTGTTCGAGAATTTTGGCGCCAGAAACCTGATGCGGCAAAGCGGTAATCACTATATCTCCGCTTTCATTATCATAAACCGCACGCATACGCACGCTGCCACGCCCCGTCTCATAGAGTTTACGAATATCTTCCTTCGGCGTAATGATTTCCGCATCCGTCGGATAATCAGGGCCTTTAATGTGCTCACAAATTTGTTCAACCGTCGCCTTCGGCTCATCAAGCAAGCGCACACAAGCCGATGCAACTTCCCGTAAATTATGCGGCGGAATATCTGTAGCCATACCCACAGCAATGCCCGTGGTTCCGTTAAGCAACACATTAGGCAAGCGTGCTGGCAATATGCAAGGCTCGTCCATAGTACCGTCAAAATTGGGTTTCCAATCAACTGTACCTTGCCCCAACTCACTCAATAACGTGTCAGCGTAACTCGCCATACGGGCTTCCGTATAACGCATTGCCGCAAAAGACTTTGGATCATCGGGTGCGCCCCAGTTACCCTGGCCATCGATTAATGGATAGCGGTAGGAAAAAGGCTGCGCCATTAACACCATTGCTTCATAGCAAGCACTATCGCCGTGGGGGTGATACTTACCTAACACATCCCCCACGGTACGTGCGGACTTTTTAAACTTGGCGGTATTTTTAAGCCCCAGTTCCGACATCGCATAAATAATACGGCGCTGAACCGGCTTCAAGCCATCACCAACATTGGGTAAAGCCCGATCAAGAATTACATACATAGAGTAATTCAAATAGGCACTTTCGGTATATCCTTTGAGTGACTGACGTTCAACACCGTCATCACCAATTACAATTTGATCTGTCATAAATTATCTTTAATAATTAATTTATAGTTTCAAACTCAAGCTTCTAACTTAAGCTGTAATACATCAGCGGCGAAAACCGGCAGAAAAAAGCCTACACCTCAGCTTCATCACCTCTGGCTTCTAACCAGTTTTTACGATCAGATGCCCGCTTCTTCGCCAACAACATATCCAGCATCTGATCCGTATCATCTTCAGCTTCGATGGTTAACTGCACCAAACGACGGGTATCCACTGCCATTGTGGTTTCTCGCAACTGCAAGGGATTCATTTCGCCCAAGCCTTTAAAGCGCTGCACATTAATTTTGCCTTTTTTCTTCTCTGCTTCAATACGATCCAAAATCCCCTGTTTTTCAGCATCATCTAAGGCATAAAAAACCTCTTTACCAACGTCGATCCGGTAAAGCGGTGGCATCGCGACATAGACATGACCATTAGCGACCAAGGTCCTAAAGTGACGAACAAATAAGGCACATAATAAGGTGGCGATATGCAGACCATCAGAATCGGCATCAGCGAGAATACAAATTTTGCCGTAGCGTAAGCCCTCTAAATCATCAGAAGCAGGATCTACCCCCAAAGCCACCGCAATATCGTGTACTTCCTGTGAAGCAAGAATTTCACTGGAATCCACCTCCCAGGTATTCAGGATTTTACCGCGCAAGGGCATAATGGCTTGAAACTCACGATCTCGAGCTTGCTTGGCGGAACCTCCCGCAGAATCACCCTCGACCAAAAATAGCTCGCCACGCATAACGTCAGAGCCCGAACAATCCGCCAGTTTACCGGGCAAGGCTGGGCCTGTAGTTACTTTTTTGCGGGCTACCTTCTTATTAGCCCGTAACCGTTTTTGTGCGTTATTAAGACACAATTCAGCCAAGGCTTCGGCTTCAGCCGTATGCTGGTTAAGCCACAAGCTGAACGTATCTTTTACCACGCCGGAAACGAAAGCCGCACATTCACGGGAAGACAAACGCTCCTTGGTCTGACCAGAAAACTGTGGGTCCTGTAGTTTGGCCGACAGCACGTAACTACAGCGATCCCAGATATCATCGGGGGTCAGCTTAATGCCTCGGGGCAAAAGATTCCGAAACTCACAGAATTCACGCATCGCCTCTAATAGGCCCGAACGCAAGCCATTAACATGGGTTCCTCCTTGCGCCGTGGGAATCAAGTTCACATAACTTTCAGTGATAAGTTCACCACCTTCCGGCAGCCATTGCACCGCCCAATCAGCCGCTTCGGCATTGCCCGCAAATGAACCGGTAAAAGGTTCCGGCGGTAAAACCTCAAAGCCTCTAGTCGCTCCGACGAGGTAGTCGGTTAAACCATCTTCATACAACCATTCTTCTGTTTCGCCGGAGTTTTCATCTTTAAATATCACCTGTAAACCAGGACAAAGCACAGCTTTGGCACGCAACACATGCTTCAAACGGGGCACAGAGAATTTTGGCGAATCAAAATACTTGGGATCAGGCGAGAAGCGAACCGAGGTTCCGGTATTTCGCTTGGCACAGGTGTCTATGGTTTCAAGGTCCAAGGTCTTTTCACCATGTTGAAATCCAATTCGATAGATCTGGCCATCACGACGAATCTGCACTTCCAGCATCGTCGTCAGTGCGTTCACAACCGATACGCCAACACCGTGCAAACCACCAGAGTACTGGTAGTTATCATTGGAGAATTTACCCCCAGCATGCAGTTTGGTCAGAATAAGCTCTACCCCTGAAACGCCCTCTTCAGGATGAATATCCACCGGCATACCGCGACCGTTATCCGTCACACTTAACGAGCCATCTTTAAACAGCACCACTTCAATTTTATTAGCGAAACCGGCTAGCGCTTCGTCCACGCTATTATCGATAACTTCCTGGGCCAGATGATTGGGGCGAGTGGTGTCTGTATACATACCCGGTCGCTTACGTACCGG
>Ga0105348_1001981_pt1 | contig 12891 bp, 12 predicted proteins | sample EN8Hudsemesocosm_2_FD_83504 | JGI IMG/M metagenome (GOLD analysis project Ga0105348, IMG submission 83504) | Methane-oxidizing microbial communities from mesocosms in the Hudson Canyon - EN8C Hudson Canyon | ecosystem: Environmental > Aquatic > Marine > Cold seeps | place: Hudson Canyon... | reverse complement strand
CTTCAAACAATCGCGTTCATAGGTTTCGTGAATATTTATTGCTGAATGATTATGTGGCGACCACACGCACTACCCGTGGCGATGTTATTGATGCTGCCTGTGGTCAATTAGTGGGTCAGGTTGATGATCGAACGCGGCGTAGTCAAAAGTATATCTCTGTGGTGGATGCATCTTCTGCGGATAGTTCGACGGACTCACAATCGGTAGCGAGTTGACCTGATCGAATTAGGACTTTATCGAACCAAGGTTTAATTCAACTGGGATTTAATTGAGAAGTAAGGAGTGTAAATGTTTCGGCAGCAACTAGTCCGTCTTTCTGTTGTAGGTTTATTGGCTGTTTTCCTTACAGCTTGTGTCACTGAGGTTATAAATCCTCGTGCTAGCAATGTTAATACAGAAAAAGCACTGCAAGCTAGACTGAAAGCCGCATATTTATATCTTGATGCTAACAAAAATGCGGCGGCTCGCGGTCATCTGGAACGAGCAGAAGAAATCGCGCCTAAATCACCACTTGTTTTAAATGCATGGGCACACTTGTTTGATTTGGAAGGTGAGCCAGAGCGAGCAGAGGAGTATTTTAAGAAAGCTCTTCGCTCGGATAACAATCATGCTCCAAGTTATAACAACTATGGTGCTTTTTTGTATAAGAAAGAGCGTTATGAAGAAGCCTTAGATAAATTACAAATAGCAGCAGATAACCCTCGCTATGCAGGTCGTGCGAATGCCTATGAAAATATGGGGTTGTGTGCACTGCGTATGCAAAATGTTTTAATTGCCGAAGGGGCCTTTAAAAAGGCGATCAAGATTGATCGTGCCTTGAGCCGAGCTACTCTTGAGCTGGCTTATATTCATTTTGGTAAAAAACAATATGAACAAGCGGCCAAGTTGTACGCTAGTCGCAAGGACTTGGCGCAACCCAATGCCAGAAGCTTAATGTTGGGTATACAGTTAGCGCGAATTGCAGACGATAAGAATGCGGAAGCAAGTTATGGGTTGATGTTAAAAAATGTATTCCCATACTCACAAGAATATCAGGCCTATAAGGCGTTAAATAAATAAGTCTTGAGCTAATAAAACTTAGGACTGGAAGAAACACTGAATTTTCTAAATTGAAATAAGCGCTTAATACAAATGACTGTTGAAACTATAGAGACCAACACCGAAACTACAGGCGAACAATTGCGTAAGGCAAGAGAACAGCGTGGTTTTAGTGCACAGGATGTGGCGGAGTTACTTTATTTAACGCCTAGTTATATCACCGCAATAGAACAAGGCGATATTGACCAGCTGCCGGGACGTGCTTTTGCACAGGGTTATGTACGTGCTTATGCGCGCTTGCTGGATTTGAATGCTGAGCAAATGCTGGAAGCTTTTGACGCTGAGCAGGGTAAAGATACCTCTGTGCGGAAAAAAGATGATCTTAAAATACCGGGTGATGTGAGACCGGATATGGAGGCAGGCCATCCATTGGTGCGCTGGTTTAGTTGGTTCGTTGCCGTCGTATTAGTGCTTGGCACTTTATATTGGATTGTGGAGCGTACGGGTGATCCTGCGGAGCCAAGTGTAGCGCCCGTAGTTGATGAATCCGTTATCGTAGAATTGTCTGTTGAGGAAGGTGGAGCTCGTTCAGTCAGTAACTCTGTCGAAGTAGATAAAACTGAGCTGGCTATTTCTATCCCACCTACCGCTGGTGAATCCTCGACCACCTCAGTAGAGCAAGCTAAGAAACAGTTGAATGCTGTTGAATTGATGCAGGCCGATTCAGCTGAGTCAGGAACGACAGCAGGTACAGCGGCTGTGGTGGTTGACGACTCAAAGGGCACTTTGTCGATGAGTTTTTCCGCCGATAGCTGGGTATCGATTACTGACGGCAATGGTGACACCTTAATTGCAAGCGTGAAGCGAGCAGGTGATTCGGCTCAGCTAGAAGGTGAATTGCCATTTTCTATTACCTTAGGCAAGGCCTCAGCTGTTGTTATTCAGTTTAATGGTAAACCCGTAGACCTTGACCCCTATGTTCAGGTTAATACAGCGCGATTGGTGCTGGGAGAGTAGTCATCATGCAAATGGAATCTCCAATAAAGCGCCGTAAAAGCCGACAGATTATGGTGGGTGATGTCCCTGTGGGTGGTGATGCCCCCATTGCGGTCCAAAGCATGACAAACTCTGATACTTGTGATGTTGATGCAACCGTAGCGCAAATTGAGCGCTTGGTTAGTGCGGGCGTTGATATCGTACGCGTTTCTGTACCCAGCATGGATGCGGCTGATTGCTTCGGTAAAATTCGTCAACGCGTTGATGTGCCTTTAGTGGCAGATATTCATTTTGATTATCGCATCGCGCTTAAGGTGGCGGAGCTGGGGGTGGATTGCTTGCGTATTAATCCTGGTAATATTGGTCGTGAAGATCGTATCAAGGCTGTTGTAGATGTAGCTAAAGACCGAAATATACCAATCCGTATTGGCGTTAATGCGGGCTCTCTGGAAAAAGATTTACAGAAAAAGTATGGCGAGCCAACTCCTGAGGCGCTAGTCGAGTCGGCAATGCGGCATGTTGCGATTCTGGATAAATATGACTTTCAGAATTTCAAGCTGAGTTTAAAAGCATCAGATGTTTTTATGACGGTAGCTGCTTACCGCCTTATTGCGGATCAGATTGAGCAGCCCTTGCATCTCGGTATTACCGAAGCGGGTGGGCTACGTTCAGGTACCGTTAAATCATCGGTGGGCTTGGGAATGTTATTGATGGATGGTATTGGCGATACCATTCGTATTTCACTGGCGGCCGATCCCGTTGAAGAGGTTAAGGTGGGCTTTGATATATTAAAAAGCTTACATCTGCGCCATAAAGGTATTAATTTTATTGCTTGCCCAAGTTGTTCACGTCAGAACTTTGATGTAGTTAAAACCATGAATATTTTGGAAGAGCGATTAGAGGATGTAACCACACCGCTGGATGTGGCTGTTATCGGTTGTGTTGTGAATGGTCCAGGTGAAGCAAAAGCCGTTGATGTGGGTTTAACGGGTGGAACACCAAATAATCTGATCTATGTTAATGGCGAACCCTCTCAAAAGGTGAAAAACGATACCTTGGTGGATGACCTGGAAAGCCTAATTCGTGAAAAAATAAAAGAAAAGCAAGATGTGGAAGCCGAACAAGAAAAGCAATTAATCGCTAAATCATGAAATTTAGTTCGTAATAAGTCATAAGTTCGCGAGAAAGAATTTGAGTAAGAAAATAAAAGCAATTCGGGGGATGAATGACGTACTCCCTATACAAACACCGGTTTGGCAGTATCTGGAAGAAACGGTAAGAAAAACCTTGGTCGCCTATGGTTATCAAGAGATCCGTATGCCTATCCTGGAGCAAACCAATCTATTTAAGCGCTCCATCGGTGAAGTGACGGATATTGTTGAAAAAGAAATGTACACCTTTGAAGATCGTAATGGTGACAGCTTAACCTTACGACCCGAGGGCACGGCCAGTTGTGTTCGTGCCGGTGAAGAGCATGGTCTGTTATATAACCAGACTCAGCGCCTTTGGTATATGGGGCCTATGTTTCGTCATGAGCGCCCACAAAAGGGTCGTTATCGGCAGTTTCATCAAATAGGTGTTGAAACCTTTGGTATGCAAGGCCCGGATATAGATGCCGAGGTTATTATTCTTACCGCCCGTTTATGGCAGCAGCTGGGGTTATCAACAGCAGTAACTTTACAAATTAATTCTTTGGGTACTGCAGATGCTAGGGCTGCCTATAAAGAGCAGCTTGTTACTTATCTAAAAACACGCTTTGATGAATTGGATGAAGATAGTCAGCGTCGTTTGGAAACTAACCCATTACGAGTGCTGGATAGCAAGAGTGAAAGTACTCAAGTGGTGTTGAATGACGCCCCAGATTTTCAGGATTTCATTGATGATGAGTCCCTGCAGCATTTTAGTCAGTTACGTGCTCTGTTGGAGGCTGCAGGTGTTGAGTATGAAGTAAATCCAAGACTTGTTCGTGGATTGGATTATTACGGTAAGACGGTTTTTGAGTGGGTTACCGATGAGCTAGGTGCTCAAGGTACTGTTTGTGCGGGCGGCCGATACGATGGTTTGGTGGAGCAACTTGGTGGTAAGCCAACACCTGCTGTCGGTTTTGCCATGGGCATTGAACGTTTGGTTCTAATGCTAGAGACTTTGAAGTTCATTCCCGAGCAGGTAAACCGGTATGTTGATGTTTACTTGATGGCAATGGGAGATGAGGCGGTGCCTGCTGTTTTTGCTCTGGCAGAACAGTTGCGCAGTGACTTGCCTGAGTTACGTTTGTTAACTCATTGTGGTGGCGGTAGTTTTAAGAGTCAGATGAAAAAGGCCGATAAGAGCGGGGCAAATTTCGCATTGATTATTGGTTCAGATGAAATGACGGCTGGGGAAGTTACCGTAAAACCTATGCGTGGTGATGGCGAACAGCAGCGTTTGTCGAATGCAGGCTTAAGTGAATGGTTGTCTCAGCAGTTTTAGTGATGCTCTTAACGGTTGAGTATTAAATTAGTACGGAACAAAACATTTAAAGTATGGAATACGCAGGAGAATAAAGTGGTTGATTACGTGGAGTCCGAAGAAGAACAAATTGCCAAGGTAAAAAAATGGTGGGACGAAAATGGTAAGGCCATAGCAGTTGGTGTGATTATTGCGCTAGCGGGTACCTTTGGTTTGAAAGCATGGGATGCTCATAAAATTGAAACCGGTGAAGCGGCCAGTGAGCTCTACCAAAATATGCTGAATCAGCTTTCTTCCGTTGAACAAAATGAAGAGAGTGATTTATTAGCCTCAGGATTGGCGAGTCAGCTTAAGACTGAATTTACGGGTACTATTTATTCTTACTATGCGGCCTGGTTTATGGCTAAAGAAGCGATTGGAAAAGGTGATTTAGCGGCAGCGGAAAGTGAGTTGCGCTGGGCCGCTGAAAATGGTGCTTCGGGTTCCATTGAGATGATTACTCGTCAACGTTTGGCGAAAGTGCTGATTGCTCAAGACAAATTGGATGATGCGTTGGCTCAAGTTGAGAATATAGATGCCGGTGGACACCAAGGCATGATTGAAGAAGTAAAAGGTGATATTTATTTGGCAAAAGGTGATGCTACTAAAGCACGTGCGGCTTATAAGAAGGCTTTTGATATCGCTAGCGAGGCGGGTAGCCGCCGTCCATTGCTGCAAATGAAATTGAATGACTTAGCTGTTGCGGCGGAGGATGCTTAATGACTTCTGAAAGTAAGTCTAAGGCCCGTGCCATCAAATACACCTTGCTAAAAGGCTTCCTATTGTCTGCCGGTGTATTGGCATTGAATGCGTGTAGTGTTTTCAGTGAAGAGGAAGAGTTTGAGCCAACGTCTTTACCTGATTATGAAGAAGAGTTAACCGTTGAAACCCTCTGGGATTACAGTGTCGGTAATGGACTTGGCGAGATTGGCGTCAAATTGGAGCCAGCCGTTGATGGCGATGTTATTTTTGCTGCAGATACCTATGGCTTAGTTGTTGCCTTGGATCGTCACACCGGAGATGAGCTATGGGAAGTTGAGCTTGTTGATATTGTCAAAGATGAAGACGGTGATGAAGATGAAACGCCAGTGCAGTTAAGTGGTGGCGTTGGAGCCGGTGCTGGTTTAGTTCTTATCGGAAGCTTTGATGGTGAGCTAATTGCCTTGAGCCAGGTTGATGGTAGCGAGCAGTGGCGCGAGCAGTTGTCTAGCGAAATACTATCGGTACCCCAAACAGATGGTGATGTTATCGTCACTCAAACTCAAGATGGTAAGTTATATGGACATGAATTGGATGGTACTCGTCGTTGGGTGTACGACGGAACGATTCCTGTCTTAACTTTGCGAGGTACTAGTTCACCGGTTTTAGTTAAAGGTCTAGCGCTATCCGGTTTGGCGAGTGGCAAGTTAGTTGCCATACGTTTATCCAATGGTATTCCTATTTGGGAACAACGAGTTGCCGTAGCTCAAGGTAAATCAGAGTTGGATCGTATCATTGATGTAGACAGTCAGCCTTTGGTGGATGGTGGTATGGTTTTCTCTACGAGCTATCAGGGCCGAGTGATGGCCGTGGCAATTGATAGCGGCCGTGTTCGCTGGCAAGAGGATATTTCCAGTTATCAGAGTATGGCGGCTGGGTTTGGTAACTTATATACAGTTAATGCTGAAGATGAAATTATTGCGCTAGATAAACGCAAGAGTGACGAAAAGTGGAAGCAGAGCGCTTTGACTTATCGACGCTTAACGTCACCTTCGATTCTAGATAACTATTTGGTGATTGCGGATTATGATGGTTACGTGCATTTTCTGTCTCAGGTAGATGGTCGTTTCGTGGCACGGGAGCGTGCTGATCGTGATGGCGTCAGAACCAAACCTCTAGTGACTGGAAATACCGTTTATGTGATGGGTAATAGCGGTGAACTGACTGCCTATCAAGTTACTGAAGAGTAAAAGAGTTTTGAAAGTTTGGGGTCAGATCCTTTGGGTCTGACCCCGTTTTATTTTTTCGCTTTATATGAAGTGTTGTTTTCAGTAGTAATATAGCTCAGCATGATTTTGCTTGAGTTTTGTTTTTTCCACTGAAGGGCATAGACTTAAAGCACAGGCTGAAAAACGGTCGAGAGTAAGAGTAAATATACAATGCTTCCTGTAATCGCCTTAGTTGGCAGACCCAATGTTGGTAAATCAACCCTATTTAATCGCCTTACCCGTAGTCGGGATGCCTTGGTGGCAGACATGTCGGGTTTAACCCGCGACCGTAAATACGGTGAAGCCTGCATAGATGAAAAACCTTTTATCGTGGTTGATACAGGAGGTATTAGTGGTTTTGAAGAAGGTATTGATAGTCATATGGCTGAGCAGTCTCTATCGGCCATAGAAGAAGCTGATATTGTTCTGTTTTTGGTGGATGCTCGTGCAGGCCGTACTGCTGCTGATGAAATGATTGCTCAGCAACTGAGAGTACGTAGTAAAAAAACGTTTCTGGTTGCCAATAAAGTTGATGGTATTGATGAAACCTATGTTAGCCCTGAATTTGCCAGTCTGGGATTAGGTGAAACTTTGAATATTGCGGCCTCCCATGGTCGTGGTGTTTTGAGCTTAATGAGTGGCGTGTTGGCAGACATCCCTCCTTCCAATCTTGATGCGGGCATTAAACCTAGAGGAACACGTATAGGTATTATTGGTCGCCCTAATGTGGGCAAGTCCACTTTAGTCAATCGTCTGCTGGGAGAGGATCGGGTTGTTGTCTATGATGAGGCCGGTACGACTCGGGATAGTATCTATATTCCCTATGTACGAAATGAACAAGACTACACCTTGATTGATACTGCAGGCGTGCGTCGACGAAAAAATGTAGCGGATTTTGTCGAGAAATTTTCCATTATCAAAACACTGCAAGCGATAAAAGATTCTAATGTTGTGGTGGTAGTGCTTGATGCAAGAGAAGGGGTAGTGGAGCAAGACCTGCATCTTCTTGGCTTTGCATTAGAGGCGGGTCGTTCTTTAGTTATTGCCGTGAATAAATGGGACGGTATGAGCAAAGATGATAAAGATGATGTGAAGCGAGAGTTGGATCGACGTTTCGTGTTCGTACCCTACGCAAAAATCCACTTTATTTCTGCCATGCACGGTACCGGTGTTGGACATCTCTACGAATCCATTGATGCGGCCTATGAATCGTCAATGCGTAAGCTCAGTACCAATCAGCTAACGCGTATTTTGGAAGATGCGGTAGAAGAGCATAATCCGCCGATGATAAATGGACGACGTATTAAGTTGCGATATGCGCACTCCGGTGGCTCCAATCCGCCTCGAATCATTATTCATGGCAATCAGACTGAAAAACTGCCAGGTGCGTACAAGAAATACTTGGAAAATACTTTCCGTCGAGTATTGAAGATGGAAGGGACGCCGATACATTTTGAATTTAAAACGGGTAAAAACCCTTTTGAAGGCAAGAAGAATAAATTGACGCAGCAGCAACAGAGTAAGCAGCGTCGACTGACAGAGAACATGAAGAAGCGAAAAGAAAAAAAGAAAAAGTAGCAACAGTAGTCAGTTGTTAACTAAATTTGATGAGTAGGCATATATACGTCTACTTCACTCTATCTAAAGAAGCTAAATCATTCATGCAAGATGTCATTCCGTATATTAAGGATAGTTTTAATTTTCTTAAAAATAACTTAATAGGCATAGCTTTAGTGTTATTGCCATTTATTGTGTTATTTCAAGGTATATCGTTGGTGTTGGCGCAGGTGTCAGATGATGAAAAAAATAATTATATTCTGAATATTCTGGCAATCGGTTTATTGGTCTCTCCTTTTTATCAGGCAAGTTTGGTTCTCTATATGAAATCCATTGTGAATGGTGAATATTGGAGTCCAATGCAGTGTTATATCGGCGCGCTAAAATATTGGTTGCCCTTAATATCCCTTTATATTTTGATGGGTCTGGCCGTGTTTGCAGGCTTGATGCTGCTTATTGTTCCTGGTTTAGTCCTGATTGTAAGATTAACCTTTGCTGAATTTATATGTGTTCTAGATGGTAAACGCTCACAAGAAGCTTTTGTGAGCAGTATAAAAGAGACTGAGCCCTACCAATGGTTGTTATTTAAAGGGTTGTTACTGTTGTTTGTTCTGGTGCGGTTGCCCGCTATGGTGGTGGTAGAACTCTTTGATAAATGGCAAATAAGTAATATCGTGCTATCTACCTTAGGTGGAGCGGTTTACACGATCATTTCAACAGTATTTACGATCTTTTTGTTTAGGGTTTATACCCTGCATAAATCGCAAGGTAAGAAAACAGAACCAGCTACAGAAGTAGAGCAAATTGATGATGACAGAGAAGATATGTAATCATTATTAAACCTAATACTAGCTTTTTTAAAAGGCCAGCAATGCTGGCCTTTTTCGTACTTATATATTCAATATTAGGTATTCAAGACGGTTGAAACTTACGAGTGTTCTTTTATAACACCTGATGGTTTTAGACCAAAGTCACCGTAAGGCTCATCTCTATCTCTTACTGCTTGCATAAAGCCAGCTTCTGCAGCCTTCTGCTGAAAACCATAACCCTCTTTAGTGTGGCGGGTAATACCATCAAACATAGTGCCGATAAGTTGTGTGCTCGATAGGCCTTGGTTCTCAATATTTTGATTAAGTAGTTTTTTCATCATGATGAGTTGGTTAATGGGCATCATCGCAATACGCTGTACCAATTCTTCGAATACGTCGTCGAGCTTTTCACGCGGTGCAGATTCGATAGCAAGGCCCCACTCTAACGCCTCATCCCCACTTAAGCAGTCACCGGTAAACAGTAAGCGCTTGGCACGTGTCACTCCTACCCGATAAGCCCAAAGAGAAGTCGTTGGGCTACCCCACACCCGAGCAGGTGGATAACCGATTTTTGCCTTATCTTCGATAACCAATAAGTCGCTGCACAATGCCATGTCAGTGCCGCCGGCAACACAAAACCCATGTACTTTACACACCACAGGTTTGTCGGCGTTAAATAAGCTCATAAACCCTTTTACGTTACGAGACATCATTTGGTAATCCGTCATAGGGTCCCATGTTTCTTTGGGATCGTGGTTCTTTCCCTGTACTGCGCTAGAAAGGACGGTGTTTTCCATGCTAGCGCTGGAGAATTCACCTTCATCAGATTGTTCTGCCGAGACGACTAAATCATACCCACCACAGAAACCGCTACCATTGCCGCTTAACGCAATAACGTGAACGTTCGGGTCAATGTCGGCCTGTTCCACGCAGTAAGTGAGCTCTCTTGGCATATCCATGGTAATGCCATTGCCACGTTTGGGACGATTTAAGGTAATACGCGCAATGCGGCCATCCACTTCATAGGTCATTGTATTGAGTTTCATTAGGTTGCCTCCGAAATGGCAGTAGTTTCAAAATAGTATTAATTTCAATAAGATAGAGCCGTACGTAATAGAGTCTGATAGCTAGTAGTTGATAACTGTTATTCTTAAGTTAATATTACGAGATATATAGTAATATTATGCTATATGTAATATTACACATAATCAATAAATATTTACCGGTATGTAATATGTCTGGGTTTGGAATAACGCCTAAGAATCTGTTGTTAGGGGTGCTACAAGCGGGTAAAGAGCACTCTGTGCCTATCAAAATTTTGACTCAAATAGGCGAACTATTCGGATTTTCCTCGAATACTATTAGGGTCAATGTCGCTCGCCTTTTGAGTGCTGGCGTTTTGGAGAGTGATGAGCGTGGCTTTTACCGTATCAAGTATCAAGAAAACCCTCTTAGTCAACTGGTGGATGATTGGCATTTGGGTGAGACGCGTCGCCGTGACTGGCAGCAAGATTGGCTAGTGTGTGTATTGCCTGATAAACGTAATCAGACGGATCAAAAAAAATCGACTAAAGCACTTAGTTTTCTCGGATTTAAGAGTGCAACTGCTGGTATGTGGGTTCGTCCCAATAATCTACAGCTGGATCGAGAGAAGAGTTCCAAATTACTCGGCCAGCTAGGGTTAATGCAGGGGGCGATATTATTTGTGGCATCCGATTTTTCGCCAAAGCTTGTTGAGCAGTGGTCTCATTATTTGTGGCCGGTCGATGAATTACAATGCATGTATCAAGAGCTCACGATAAAACTCAGGAACAGTAAAAAACATATACAAAAACTTCCCAGTGATCGGGCAGTTGTAGAGGCCTTCGTTATCGGTAGTGAAGCGGTAAATGCCTTAGCGGTTGACCCGCTATTGCCGGAAGAAATTATGACGAAGAAGTATCGTGATGAGCTGACAGCAGCCATGAAGGAGTACGATGCTTTAGGCAAAGCTATATGGAATAAGAAATTTTCTGAATTGGAAATGAATCTGTCTCCTGTACACCTTAAACTCGTGAAGTAATCACATTCAGGGTTTTAGTTAGAATTTTTGTTGTAGGTAATTCGTTGTAGATAAGGGTATCCTTCTATATTTATTTTTAATGATAAGACGCATGTTATAGGGCGAATAATTGGTTGTGCTCAGTAGTTAAGGGAGTGTTTTAGATGAGAAAGAAGGTCATTCTAGTCACCGGCTGTTCTACCGGTATTGGTTATTCGCTGGTAAAAAAGCTCGCGCAGCAGGGGCATAAGGTTTATGCCGGTGTACGAAAGCCTGAAGTGATTTCAGAACTTCGTCGTGACAACCTTAAACCCATACGCCTTGATGTTAATAATCAGGAAGATATTGTCACAGTCATTGCAGATATTGAGCGTGAGTGCGGTCATCTTGATTTATTGGTTAATAATGCGGGTTATGGGGCCATGGGTCCTTTGGTTGAAATGCCTATGAGTGAAGTCCGAGAGCAGTTTAAAACTAATGTGTTTTCGGTATTAGCGCTAACACAATTAGCCTTCCCCTTATTAAATAAAGCAGCACTCAAAAATCAATCAGCTTTGATCATTAATGTGGGTAGTGTTTCTGGTGTTATGCCGACCCCGTTTTCAGGAGCTTATTGTGCAACTAAAGCGGCAGTTCATGCCATGTCGGATGCTTTACGTATGGAACTTGCCCCCTTGGGTATTGAGGTGATGACGGTGCAGCCAGGTGCCATTGAATCTTCATTTGGTGATACTGCTGTTTTGAAATTGGCTGATACCTTGGCTAAGGATTCTATCTATAGCAGTATTTCCGATGGCATTCGAAAACGTGCAGGAGCATCCCAAGACAATCCAACAACTGCGGACGAATTTGTAGATGTGCTGTTGGAGGCCATTAATAAAAACCGTAAACCGGCTAATATACGCATTGGTAATGGCAGTTTTGTGATGCCATTACTAAAACGCTTGTTACCTGAGTCATGGCTTGATTTTATCTTGAGCCGTTCATTTTCATTACATTTATTGGCTAGTAATAAACAGTTGTAAATACGTTGAATTATTAGATGCTTAGCCTTGGTAATATTCTTGCTATGATGTAACTAAGTCAGTGAATACAACAACCATCTTTAATAGATTTGATGCTAGAGTTTATTTATGTGGTGCATGAAATGGGTCATTATCAGTTCTTTTGTTGTCAGCTCTTTGCTGTCGGGATCCGTTGCCGCTCAAAAAACCTTGATTTTATCTACCATGGAGGCATATCCCGGGGTCTTCATTGCAGAGAATATTGTTCGCGAAGCATATAGTCGCTTGGGAATTTCCATTGAGGTTCGTCGTTTCCAGTCAGCTAAAGCACTACTGGCTTCCAGTACAGGGGAAGTAGATGGTGAGCTGGTTCGTTTAAATTTAATCGGTGATCAGTATCCTAACTTAATCCAAATACCTGTGGCTTTAGCTTCTATTGATAGCGTCGCTTTTACTAAGGAATGGGAGTTTGACATTGAAGGTTGGGAGAGTTTGGAAGGGTATCATGTCGGGATCATGCGTGGAGCTGTTTATGCTGAGTTAGGTACCCGCGGTATTAAACGGACAATCTATGAGGCATCTGAGCAAGGATTTATAGATCTTACGGCCGGCCGCATAGATCTGTTTATAACCACACGAGTGAATGGTATGAATATTATCAAAAAGAAAGGTTACCAAGACCTTAATGTGTTGGAACCTCCGTTGATAAGTATGCCTGTCTACCACTATCTGCATGTTAAGAATCAGCACCTTGTACCTGACTTAACAGAAATGCTTTTTAATATGGAAAATGAAGGTGCTATTAAAAAGATTATTGGTGATTTTAATCTTAATCCGAAGATGTGATTCCTTATCAGAACTCAAAACCACTTGAGTTCTGTGATATTTCTTCAAAATACAGAGTTTTTAAATGATAAAACGCGTAGTTTTAGTTGGCGCTACTGGACTAGTGGGTGGAGCTGTACTTAATACACTAAAAGATAACCCTGAAT
>Ga0105348_1001980_pt1 | contig 12892 bp, 14 predicted proteins | sample EN8Hudsemesocosm_2_FD_83504 | JGI IMG/M metagenome (GOLD analysis project Ga0105348, IMG submission 83504) | Methane-oxidizing microbial communities from mesocosms in the Hudson Canyon - EN8C Hudson Canyon | ecosystem: Environmental > Aquatic > Marine > Cold seeps | place: Hudson Canyon... | reverse complement strand
CTGTCTCACATGTATAAGCAAACTTTTGGCGGGCTTGTCCAATTCCTCCAGTAATAACCTTATTTCTTCCAGATTTGTTGCTGTGGTTTTGATGATTAGCTGATGTTGAAATGCTTTTATTGTGCCGCCAGGTTCTAGTATTGTTTTTAATGGCTCGATGAGATTTTCTGTTTGTTGATGTTGCGCTGGTATAACTTCAATATGCATGGTTTGAGCGAAGAGGGTGCTAGTAAATAAGCAGAAAACTATAAGTTTGATTAGGTTGTCTTTTATAGCGGTACAAGTCATGGGGTATGTATCTCCTGTTAGATACCTAGTCGCCTGAATTCTGTGATTGCAGAGCTGTGTGTCCACAGTCGTTCAAAATCAAGAGATTTGATTCTGACTTGAGCGGGGTTGTTCAAGTTAGCGAAGCCTCTATATTCGTTGGCTTTTACCCTATACATGATGCCGTTAGTATCAGTAAGCATGTAAGCGTGAGTAGGCTGTGTTTGACTCGGGTTGACGCGTCGGATTGTTATAGAGCTTGATAATCGTTGTGAAAGTAAGGCTACTTGGTGACTGCTACTAATTTCTTTGGGGTTTCCAGAAATAAGGATTTGTACGTGAGTATGCTTATTGGTTCGGCACAGGGCTGAAATTATTTCAGTGAAGGTAGTGTGGTCATAAAGGACAGGTTCTAGATCTGGGGTTAAAATTTTAATAAATCGAGTGGCAGTTTCTGCTAGTTGAATGGTTATGTCTTTGAAATCATTTATATGAGCTAAAACTATGGGTTCGTATGACTGGCTGGTATTAGATGAACTTGAATTTTCAGTCTTGGTGTTTTCCTTCTCGCTCGCAAACTCTACAGTGCTTTCTTGCGGAGCAATTGATCCAGTCGTCTGATTTAATCCCATAGACATCTTTATATGTGGAATACCGGCTTCCAAAAAGCTCTCGCCTTCTTTTTGAAAGCCGGCGCCCTGATAAAGGTCTTGTGTATATAGTTGTGCGTGCAAATATACTGCAGAATGCTTGAGTACTTTCGCAGTCATTAAAATGTGTTGTAGTAACTTACGTGCAATACCCTGTCGGCGCCATTTAGCAAAAACAGCCATCCGGCCAATTTGACCGTCACTCGTTAGCCTGCCGGTAGCTATGGCCTGGTTGTTATTGTTTAGCACCAAAAAATGCTTGGCTGATAGGTCGTCTGAATCCCACTCTAAATCTTCAGGGACCTTCTGCTCTTTAATAAATACCAGCTCACGAATAACTTGTATAGCCTGCTTATGGGTTTCCCAATCTGTTGTGATTATCCGCATATTGTTCGCTAAATTTGTTACTCAAGGTATAAGCTACCTTGGTTGATTAAGCTAGTTAGAACACGTGTGATAGCCGGTTTCTCTAACCAGGCTTTAATGTCATCGGGTTCTAGCGTATCACGACTGCATAGGGTCTCTGCAACATCGAGATTAATCCTATCTAGCACGTGGCGTACACCATCCACATATAGCTCGATTGTGTCATTAGCCGCTATGTAACAAAATCGGCTGCCTTCATTTTTGAATACTCGGTCACCTGAATTAATTGACGGCAATAACTCAGATGAATCAATTTCTTGGTCTGGCGTTTCTATCGTGTATTTTGGCTCTGTAACGTAACAGCCGAACCAGTGGTTTATTGAATCTTTGTCTTTAATAACTGAATCTATTATTTCTTTCACTTTACTCAAACTTTCGAATGTTATCTCACCAGAGTGCTTTTGCTGTAACAGTTCGGGGTCCTGGTAACGCTTGAAGTCAGATAAGTTTTCTGAAATAAAATCATTGTAATGATGTATGACTTCTTTGTGGCTGGGCGCTCTATGTCCCACTGAGATGGTGATGCAATCATCATCGCAGGCAATTCCGTGATGTGCCACTTGTGGAGGCAGGTAAAGTATATCGCCGGGTTCAAGTATCCAGCTTTGTTCCTCGTTGAATGTCTCTAATACTTTTAGTGAGGTATGCTGAGTAAGCTTCGTTTCCTCGGTACAGGTTTGTCCTATGCTCCATTTTCGTTTTCCTTCCGCCTGAATTAGAAAAACATCGTAAAGATCGTAGTGCGCACCTACATTGCCACCGGTGGTGGCGTAACTCATCATGATGTCATCAAGTCGCCAGTTGGGGATGAAATCAAAGGGCTTTAATAGCTGGTTAACTTCTGGTGACCAGTGATCAACCCCTTGAACTAGCAATGTCCAATGCGAGGAGGGTAAAGTGGAAAATACCTTTTCATCAAAAGGGCCGTGTAGTAACTGCCATGGTGATTCCCCACCTTTCTCTATTATGATTCTTGATTCAATGTCTTCTTCGCACGATAACCCGCCAAGCTCTTCCTTGGTAATAGGCGATTGAAAGTTAGGAAGTCCCTGCCGAATAAGTAGCGGTTTTTTTTGCCAGTAATTCTTAAGGAAATCTTCAGTGCTGATATCGTGAAATATAGAACTCATCTATTCTGGTTTTCCAATTGAGTATTTCAAAAAACGTTAGGTCAAAAAAAAGCCCTAACCAAAGGATAGGGCTTTTTCTCTGCTGTAAGTGCTATTTAAATCGCCTTAGCTTGAGCCGTAGCGTTGCCTATATAGTTCTGTGGGGTCAAAGCTTTTAACTCTACTTTCGCTTCATCTGGTATTTCCAGCGTATCAATGAAGGTTGTCATAAGCTCTGCATTAATGGTTTTGCCACGGGTAAGGGCTTTTAGTTTCTCGTAGGGTTCTTCTACTGCGTATCGGCGCATGACAGTCTGAATTGGTTCGGCTAAAACTTCCCAGGCATTTTCTAAATCTGCATCGAGTTTTGCTTCGTTAATTTCAAGCTTGCTAATACCTTTTAGAGTAGCTCCGTAGGCGATAATACTGTGTCCAAAGCCAACGCCTAGGTTACGTAATACGGTAGAATCAGTTAGGTCGCGCTGCCAGCGTGAGATCGGCAGTTTGCTAGCTAGGTGTTGAAATATAGCGTTAGCGATACCGAGATTACCTTCAGAATTTTCAAAGTCGATCGGGTTAACTTTGTGTGGCATGGTTGATGAGCCAATTTCACCGGCAATGGTTTTTTGCTTGAAATAACCTTGTGAAATATATCCCCAAACATCACGATCAAAATCAATCAGTATGGTGTTGAAGCGCGCAACGGCATCATACAATTCTGCAATATAATCATGGGGTTCAATTTGTGTGGTGTAGGGGTTGAAGGTTAGCCCCAGTTTTTCAACAAAGGATTTTGCATTCGCGGCCCAATCAATGGTCGGGTACGCAGAAAGGTGAGCGTTGTAGTTGCCAACGGCACCATTAATCTTACCGAGAATCTCAACGTTTTTAATTTGTTCTAATTGTCTGCGCAAACGCGCTACAACATTAGCCATTTCTTTGCCGGCAGTGGTCGGCGACGCAGTTTGGCCATGTGTACGAGACAGCATAGGAATGCTTGCATACTTATGTGAAAGATCTGCAATGGCATCTATTACTTGGTTTAGTAGCGGAGTTAACACTTGATCTCGACCGGTTGTTAGCATCAAACCATGAGATAGGTTGTTAATGTCTTCGGATGTACAGGCAAAGTGAACAAACTCACCAACTGTAGCAAGTTCTTTGTTGTCGGCAATTTTTTCCTTTAGAAAGTACTCAACCGCTTTAACGTCGTGGTTTGTAGTACGTTCAATGTCCTTAATTCTTTGTGCATCGGCCAGAGAGAATTCAGTCACAATGGCGTTGAGTAAGACATTCGCTTCATTGCTGAAGTTGGCAACTTCGTTGATCTCGCTATGTTCTGCTAACTGTTGCAGCCAGCGAATCTCTACCTGAACGCGGAATTTAATGAGGCCATACTCGCTGAAAATCTCACGTAGTGGCTCTGTTCTACTACCATAACGTCCATCGACTGGGGATACGGCAGTTAGTGCACTTAATTCCATACTGATAACTCGCTTTGTATATGTTGCTGAATTTATTACTAAATATCTTGCTGATTCTCGGTTTGCGGGCATATAGAGCGCAAGCTTCCGCAAAAGACCGCGGATTTTACCTTAAATGACGCTAGGGAGCCTCTGAAAAATGTTTGCGTCGCAGGTTTGGCGAGGCGAATTTGTTCGAAAAAACGGAGTTTACACGCAGTAAAGTCTCGGACGACCATAGGAGTGCGTACTATTTTGACAACAAATTCAACGAAGCCAGAGCAAGAAAGCTAGTTTTCCATAGGCTCCCTAGTTCACCTTTAGTAGCTGTTCTGATGCCTTAATATAACGAGACTTATTGAACATCAATTGCCAGCGCCGACCGCCTAGCTGCTGCCATAGCATAGCTGAACGAATACCTGCGAGGAGTAAGGCTCTGATCTTACAGGCAATATCGTCAGCACGTAAATAACGTTGCTCACCAACCACTTGAATACGAAATTTAAACGTACTGAGGGTGTCCTGATAGGTGCCTGCTAGGTTTGCAATTATGTTTTCGTGTAAATGGTCAAAGTGTTCTCGTTGAGTATGGGAGTGGTCGATGCGTTTCCCAATAATCTCAAGCAGGTCCCCTCGTTTTGCTAGCTGGCGCTCTAGGTGTATCAAGCTTAAAACGTAGCGGATGGTGTTGTTACGTCGCTTTGCGTCAAGACGGCTGAATATCTCGAGAATAAGTTGGAATCCAGTACGCAGGTTGTGTGAGCTGCCGTAGACGTCAGTTAACTCTGTAGGATTGAGTTCGAAAAGACTCTCGATACTAGTGGCAAACACGCTATCTGGCGCTTCGCCATGGGTTGCTAATTGATTAACCATTTCTGCTGCTTGGAAGATGCCTGCCAGTGCTATGGTTTGATTGATATGTTCTTGTTTCATTGATTTATTCGTAGTGCCTTTGGTTCAGTGTCTGTTTTGTCTATGGTTTTGGCTTTATATCTGTTGGGTGCTCTCAATGACGCCGCCGCCTAGGCAGATGTCATTGTCGTATAGCACCACAGACTGACCAGGTGTTACTGCTCGTTGAGGTGTATCGAATTCGACTTCAATACGATGGTTCGGGAGTACAGATACTGCGCAGAGTTGTTCCTGCTGGCGATATCGAACCTTTGCTTTGAGTTTTTGACCATCTGCAGGCCCTTGGGAGTCAACCCAATCAAGTCGATGGGCTATTAAGCGCTTAGAAAATAGCAGTGGATGCTCGCTACCCTGTACAGCTATGAGTACATTGTTGTCGAGGTCTTTTCCGGCCACGTACCAAGGGTCTTCTGGTGCATCCTTCAAACCCCCAATTCCTAAGCCTTGTCGCTGACCAATGGTGTAATACATGAGGCCTTGGTGCTCACCAATATCTTGTCCATCTGGGGTCTGTATCCGGCCAGGCTGAGCAGGCAGGTATTGCTTTAGGAAGTCAGCAAATCGTCGTTCACCAATAAAGCAGATGCCTGTGCTGTCCTTTTTGTTATGAGTAATTAGGCCGTTTTTCTCAGCGAGCTTTCTCACTTCGGGTTTAGCTATTTCACCCACAGGGAATAGGGTTTTATCAATCTCTAGTCCGCCGACTGCGTAGAGGAAATAGCTCTGATCTTTATTCTCATCCAAGCCTTTTAATAGTTGTGTCTGTGCCCCTAGCCCGGAGCGACGTACATAATGACCGGTTGCAATATAATCAGCGCCCAGATCGAGTGCGTATTCAAGGAATGCTTTGAATTTGATTTCTTTGTTGCAGAGAATGTCAGGGTTGGGTGTGCGACCGGCCTTATATTCACTCAAGAAGTGTTCGAAAACGTTGTCCCAATACTCGGCTGCGAAGTTGGCTGTCTGAAGATGGATACCAAGTTTGTCACAGACTGCTTGAGCATCAGCTAAGTCATCTTTAGCTGTGCAGTACTCAGTGCCATCATCCTCATCCCAATTTTTCATGAACAAGCCTTCAACCTGATACCCCTGTTCTATGAGGAGCAAGGCCGAGACGGACGAATCGACGCCGCCAGACATGCCAACGATAACTTTGGTATCTGAAATAGGCTTTTGTGGAGTATTCATCGTTGATGTGTGGGTTGCGTGATCCGTGGGCATTTATTTACCGTAATAATAAGGGCGTCAAGGGCGCGTATTCTACTGATGGTGGTAGATAATATCCAACGGATAGCGTTTGTCAGCTAGGTAGTCTTCGATACATCTAAGCACTAATGGGCTCCTAAGCTTGTTCCGTTGTGACTTAAGCTCCTCATAGGTTAGCCAGACTGCACCCACAATGCCTTCATCCAAGGTTGCGTTTGTGTCCAGGTTGATAGGGTTGGCTGCAAAACAGGTTCGATGATAGGTGATGCCGTTTGTGGGTGCTAAGTAAGTATAAAAGCCTGTAACGTCAGTCAGTTCTACATGCCAACCCGTTTCCTCCAGCGTTTCCCTAATGGCTGCGTCAAAAAGCGTTTCGTTTTGCTCTAGGTGTCCTGCAGGTTGGTTGAAGACCTTCTTGCCTCCAGCAATTTCCTCAACGAGGAGAAAATAATTATCTTTCTCTACGATAGTGGCGACGGTGGCATGAGGGCACCATATGTTGGTGGGCATAGATACAAGTATCCTTGCATTGATTTGTGTTCGGTTAAAGTCATGGTGTTATGAGATAATAAAGCAATTCTCTGGTTATGAATAATTATGGTGGTTGACGATTAATGACGCAATTAACGCATTTGGATGAGCAGGGCCGAGCTAGTATGGTTGATGTGACGGAAAAATCCGTCACCCAGAGGGAAGCGACAGCATGTGGGCGTATCTCTATCAATCGAGATACCTTACAACTCATCGTGGATGGTGGTCACAAGAAAGGCGATGTCTTTGCTGTAGCAAGAATTGCAGGTATACAGGCGGCCAAAAAGTGCTACGAGCTCATTCCTTTGTGTCATCCACTCATGTTGACGTCCATCAAAGTAGAGCTTGAAGCTGATATGGATAATAGTTGCGTAAACATCTCTGCGACTTGTAAATTAGCAGGGCAAACAGGTGTGGAAATGGAGGCGTTAACCGCGGCAAGCGTAGCAGCCTTAACTATTTATGATATGTGTAAGGGTGTTGACAGGGACATGGTTATTGAACAGGTAAAGTTGCTTGAAAAGAAAGGTGGACGTTCTGGGCATTGGGTTGCTAAAGACTAGTGGCCAAAATCAGGGCTATGAGTAAAAAAACATACATGAAATAGGTTTGCACGTGGTTAAAATACTTTTTTTTGCAAGAGTTCGTGAGCAGTTGAATACTGATGAGTTACAGGTTTCTTTAAACGGAATTAGTAATGTCGCTGAGTTAGTGAGTTTTTTAATTGCTGAAAATGGCAGTTTGTGGGCTGATGTTTTGCAAGCGCCACAAGGTGTGCTCGTAGCAGTCAATCAAGAAATGTGCTCCATGGATATGTCTATTGATGAGGGCGATGAAGTCGCCTTTTTTCCTCCAGTTACAGGAGGCTAGCTTTGATTAGTGTACAAAAAGAAGACTTTGATGTGGGTCAGGAAATTATCAGCTTATCTTCAGACTCATCAAGTATTGGGGCAGTAGCTACTTTTGTTGGCTTGGTTCGTGATGTAAATGAAAGTGAACCTATCTCAGATCTATATTTGGATCATTATCCAGGTATGACGGTGAAATCTTTAGAAGATATTGTTTGTAAAGCTCGTGATCGGTGGCCGCTACAGGCTGTGCGCGTAGTGCACCGTGTGGGTCTTCTCAGCGTGGGTGATCAAATAGTTTTTGTAGGGGTTGCGAGTAAACACCGCCAAACAGCTTTTGATGCTTGTGCTTATATTATGGATTATTTGAAAACAGAAGCGCCATTTTGGAAAAAAGAGACGACGCCCGATGGTTCGAAATGGGTGGATGCTAGGGAGTCTGATAAAACTGCGCTTGATCGTTGGCAGTAAGATAATTAATTCATTGCTAGGTTGCTTTTCGCTAGCGTGAAGTTGATTTTGTTTTGGGTTTTGTTTTACGGACCTTTTTAGTGGTCGGTTTTAAGTTATAGGTGCGGTTCTTAGGTTTAACGTTTTTTTTGTTTTCTCGATCATTTTCTATTGAGCTGCGATTTGATCGCTGCATTTTCTGCGGTGATTTTTGTGGCAATGTTGCGCGCCATTCTTTGATAGAGGCCTGTGATACCTCTATCAACTCTCCGGGTTGTAGCTGTTCCAATGACCACGGGCCTATACTTGCACGAATTAATCTGAGTGTTGGGAAGTTGATGGCTGCTGTCATGCGGCGTACTTGACGATTTCTTCCTTCGCTTATCGATAACTCTAGCCATGAAGTAGGGATGTTCTTACGATCACGTATTGGCGGTGTTCTTGACCACAGGTTCTCGGGTTCTTCTATGCGTCGAGCCTTGGCAGGCTTAGTGTGACCGTCTTTCAGTTCTATGCCATTTTGAAGCTGCTCCAATGCTGTATCTGTTATCGAACCTTCAACTTGAACCCAATAAGTTTTAATGAGTTTATGGTTAGGATGGCTGATTAGGTGTTGTATTTTACCGTCATCAGTTAGTAATAATAGTCCTTCGGAGTCTCTGTCCAGACGGCCTGCAGGATAGATATTTGGTTTATTGATGAAGTCTTTCAGAGTATCCCTGTTTTCAGCATCAGTGAATTGGGAAAGCACCATAAAGGGTTTGTTAAATAGAAGAATTGTACTCATTGGCGCAAACTACTCGACTTGTTGTCATAAAACCACCACAAAATTCACTACCTCTTCGCGTGGGCGTATTAGACTGATTATATAAGGTTTGATTAACGGGGAGTACGAAATGGGATACCAGAAAATAAAAGTGCCGAGTGATGGTGACAAAATTATTGTAAAAGCGGACCTGTCCCTCGATGTTCCTAATCATCCTATAGTTCCATGCTTGGAAGGTGATGGGATCGGAATTGATATCACGCCGGTCATGAAGAAGGTAGTCAACGCTGCAATAGAAAGGGCCTACAACAACAAACGTTCGATTAGTTGGATGGAGGTGTTTGCTGGTGAAAAGGCTACCAAGGTTTATGGTCCTGATGAATGGTTGCCTGAGGAAACATTAAATGCGTTTCGTGAATTTTCAGTGGGTATAAAAGGCCCATTGACGACGCCCGTAGGTGGTGGCATTCGTTCGTTAAACGTGGCGTTACGGCAGGAACTCGATTTGTATGTTTGTCAGCGTCCAGTTCGTTGGTTTAAGGGTGTGCCAAGTCCTGTCACGAGCCCTGAAAAGACGGATATGGTTATTTTCAGGGAAAACTCTGAAGATATCTATGCAGGTATTGAGTGGGAGGCAGACAGTCCTGATGCTATCAAAATGATTAAGTTCTTACGGGAAGAGATGGGTGTAGAAAAAATTCGATTCCCTGAAAAATGTGGAATTGGTATCAAGCCTGTGTCTGAAGAAGGGACGAAGCGTTTAGTACGCAAAGCAATTCAGTACGCTATTGATAATGACAGGGACTCCGTAACCCTTGTGCACAAGGGAAATATTATGAAGTTTACAGAAGGTGCATTTAAGGATTGGGGGTATGAGCTTGCTAGAGAGCGGTTTGGTGCGGAATTGCTAGAAAACGGGCCATGGATGTCATTTAGCAACCCTAATACTGGAAAGCGCATAATAATAAAAGATGTCATTGCAGATGCCTTTCTTCAGCAGATACTGATGCGACCGGAAGATTATAGTGTGATAGCAACCTTGAACCTTAATGGCGACTACATCTCTGATGCTCTTGCAGCGGAGGTTGGTGGTATTGGAATTGCACCAGGAGCCAATATAGGTGGTAGTGTTGCAATATTTGAAGCGACCCATGGTACTGCGCCTAAATATGCAGGCCAGGATAAGGTTAATCCTGGATCATTGATCTTATCAGCGGAGATGATGCTACGTCATTTTGGGTGGGCTGAGGCCGCTGATCTTATTCTAGAGGGTATATCTGGTGCGATTGAAGCTAAGACTGTGACTTATGACTTTGAGCGTCTCATGCCGGATGCTACTTTATTGAAATCGTCAGAGTTTGGTGACGCAATAATTGCAAATATGGAGTGATGGAACAGGGGAGCCTGTCCCCCTAACGTAAACCGTTGTGGGGGAGGGTTCAGTGAGATAGCCTCCTCTACTGAAGAGGAGGCTGGGTAGATCTACTGTGCGTCTATTGTGCAGTAATAGGCGTATCAGACTGGATTTCTTCAGTTATATTGTTACCTGGTTCCGACTCGTCTTGCGCACGAATATTTACCGCATGAAGTCCCTTGGGGCCTTGCAGCGTTTCATACACCACAGGTTGTCCTGCTTTAAGTGTTTTATAGCCATCCATGGTTATGGATGAATAGTGTGCGAACAGGTCTTCTTCCCCAATTTCAGGGAGAATAAACCCAAACCCTTTTGCATTGTTAAACCATTTAACCTTGCCGACTGCCATAACTACTCCCTCAGCGTGCTTCCATTAATCGGTGAGTGTGTATAAAACGATTGTTTTAATTTGTGGAAACCTGGCCATTTAAGCGCCAATAGACACTTTTTAACATTATCTTGGGTTAGTCAAGAGGTGAATTAGCCGAACAAAAAGTATACTCCCAACTTTTTTTTAGATCACGTAAACCTAAGGACTTAAGGGGTGCTGGTGAAAGGTCTTTTTTCTGGCTAAGTATTTGATCCGAGGCGTCAAAACTGCCGGTAAATCAATTTATTAGCGTAATTTGTGAAGTTATTGCTGAGAAAATATAGTCTTACTTGTATCATATGCCTTGGTATTCCGATTAATGGCCGCATTTATGAGCTAAAGCTATGGGAAAAATAAAAGATCATCATCTAACATTACATAAAGAGGGAAGTGATAATCCCGCAGTTGTCGAGGACGGCGATTTAGCACTAGAAGAATCGGTTGAGAAGAAGCTTCAACCACCTTCAATGTACAAAGTGCTGCTGATGAATGATGACTATACCCCAATGGATTTTGTGGTAGAGATATTGGAGCTGTTCTTTGCAATGACACGAGAAGAGGCAACTCATGTCATGTTGAACGTTCATACGAAAGGCAAGGGGGTTTGTGGGGTGTTTACGCACGATATTGCGGAAACAAAAGCAGCCCAAGTGAATCAATATTCACAAGAGAGCAGCCACCCGTTGTTGTGTGAGATTGAAAAAGCTGACTGATACCCTGTTGAGGTAGGTTATGTTAAGTAAAGATTTAGAGTCCACATTAAATTCGGCATTTAAAGATGCCAGAACGAAACGCCATGAGTTTATGACGGTAGAGCACTTGCTGTTGGCGTTATTGGATAACGACGCAGCATCTGGCGTACTGAAATCCTGTGGTACTGACGTTATTCGACTACGAAAAGAACTAACTGATTTTGTTGATTCGACCACACCACTGATACCTCCTGCAGACGGTGAAAGAGAAACACAGCCGACGTTGGGCTTTCAAAGAGTTCTTCAACGTGCAGTTTTCCATGTTCAATCTTCTGGAAAAAAAGAGGTTACCGGCGCCAATGTGCTTGTAGCCATTTTTAGCGAGCAAGAAAGCCAGGCGGTTTACTTTCTAAAACAGCAGAATATTGCGCGTATTGATGTCGTAAATTATATAGCTCATGGTATTTCTAAAGTTCCAGGCCATCATGATCATGATGGAGATGCAGGTCATGAGCATCAAGCAGATGAAGAAGGTGGTACTGGAGAAGGTACAAGCGCAAGCCCACTAGAAAGTTATGCGAGTGACTTAAATGAGCAGGCGAAGCAAGGGAAAATTGATCCTTTGGTGGGGCGTGATGAAGAAGTATTACGAGTCGCCCAAATTATTGCCCGCCGCCGTAAAAATAACCCATTACTTGTGGGTGAGTCTGGCGTCGGTAAAACTGCCATCGCAGAAGGTCTTGCTAAGTTAATCGTTGAAAAAGAAGCGCCAGAAGCTCTGCATAAATCTGTTGTTTATTCTTTGGATTTAGGGGCTCTACTGGCCGGTACTAAATATCGTGGTGATTTTGAAAAACGCTTCAAAGCCTTATTGGCTGATCTGAAAAAACAAGATCATGCAATTTTGTTCATTGATGAGATACATACCATTATTGGGGCAGGTGCAGCCTCGGGTGGTGTGATGGATGCGTCTAACTTATTAAAGCCGCTGCTCTCTTCAGGAGAATTACGGTGCATGGGTTCTACAACGTTCCAGGAATATCGCGGTATTTTTGAAAAAGATCGCGCTTTATCACGACGTTTCCAGAAAGTAGATGTTGATGAGCCTAGCGTTGAAGACACGTACCAAATACTCAAAGGACTTAAGGGTCGCTTTGAGGAGCATCACGAGATTAAATATGCTGATAAAGCGCTTAGAGCCGCATCAATATTAGCTGACCGCTACATATCCGATCGTTTATTACCGGACAAAGCCATTGATGTTATCGATGAGGCAGGGGCATTTCAGCGTTTACAGCCAGAGAATAAGCGTAAGAAAGTCATCAATGTTACCGATATAGAAAAGATCGTAGCGAAGATCGCGCGAATTCCTGCGAAAAGCGTATCTAGCTCTGATAAAGAAAATCTCAACAAGCTTGAGAAAAATCTTAAGATGGTTGTGTTTGGTCAAGATGAGGCGATTGCGTCAATTTCCAGCGCGATTAAGCTTTCCCGCGCTGGATTGAAGCCTTTAGAAAAGCCAATAGGTTCTTTCTTGTTCGCAGGCCCTACGGGGGTTGGGAAGACTGAGTTAACGCGTCAATTGTCTAAAGTATTGGATATTGAGCTTCTACGCTTTGATATGTCCGAGTATATGGAGCGACATACGGTTTCTCGTTTAATTGGTGCGCCTCCAGGTTATGTTGGTTATGACCAAGGCGGCTTGCTCACTGAGGCTGTTACGAAAAACCCTCATTGTGTACTGTTGTTGGATGAGATCTAAAAAGCACATCCGGAAGTATTTAATTT
>Ga0105348_1001978_pt1 | contig 12895 bp, 13 predicted proteins | sample EN8Hudsemesocosm_2_FD_83504 | JGI IMG/M metagenome (GOLD analysis project Ga0105348, IMG submission 83504) | Methane-oxidizing microbial communities from mesocosms in the Hudson Canyon - EN8C Hudson Canyon | ecosystem: Environmental > Aquatic > Marine > Cold seeps | place: Hudson Canyon... | reverse complement strand
TCAGGGTTTTATAAGTGGCTAGATCGCCCAATATCATTAAGAACTGTCGAGAACGAAGCGCTTACCGATTCAATAAAATCGATCTTCGAAAAACATGACGGTAATTATGGAAGCCCTAGAATTCATCGTGAGCTAGTAGATCGAGAGCTTACCCAATAAAGTAGACACTTATTTTTGTTATTAACGTTTATCTTAAGGCGCTTTGAATAATAACTATCAACAAAAGAATCAAAGAAATACTCTGCCAAAATATTAAAGGGTCTCGTTCAATCAAGGGTGGTTTAGTGCGTTTTAAAAATGTGCTGTTAGGGGTGTTTAAATCGTATGCAAATTCAGACACTTCCGAATACCGTTTAAGAGGGTCAATGTTAACGGCTTTTTTAATGGCATAGTCTACCCATGGGGGGCAGTGGTGTTGCTCTTCTAAGATAGATTGATACACAAGTTTGCGTTGGTCATTGGCCGATCTTATTTTTGATACACCAGTGCCGTAGGGCAAGATACCCGTTAACATGTGATATGTGATTACTCCTAACGAAAAAATATCTGAACGAGTGCTACCACCTTCCCCTAAATAGTATTCTGGTGCGGTAAATTGAGCTGTACCCTTGATCTCATTCAACTCCCTATTTTGACGTATGTCTAATAAGCCGCCTACTTGAGTTGCCCCAAAATCAATAATTTTAACCGTACCCGATGCATCAATCATAATGTTATTAGGCCGTAAATCTTGATGGACCATCTCTAGTCGATGAAATGCCTGCAGGCCTTTTGCCACTTGGTTAATGATGCTTCTTACTTGATCTATTTGGGGCTTAGGGTTGTCTACAATCCACTGAGATAGAGATTTTCCTTCAATAAATTCGGTTACGTTATACAGATATTTGTGTTTTCTTGGGGTATTAATGGCGGTTAGTACGTGGGGGTTATCAATGCGTTTTGTTATCCAGTCTTCCATTAAAAAACTTTCTAAATACTGCTTATTTGTTCTTAACTCTGTTGATGGGGTTTTAATAACCACCTGTTGTTGTGAGTATAAATCTTTTGCTAAATAGACATGGCTGCGGCTGCTGATATAAATATTGCGCAATATTAGGTAGCCATCAAATTCCATTCTGGCTTCTAATAAAGGTGGTAAGGGCAGGTCGGATATTTTTTGTTGAACTTCTTCAAGCTGATGTTCGGGCAAATCTAAAATTTTAACAATCTGTATGGTTAAATTATCGGTGCTGCCATTCTCTAGAGCGTGTTGAAGGATATGTTCGCAGGCTAGATCTAAGTCATGATCATATTCAGAGATAAACCTAGTTATGGTTAGACTATCTATATACTCGTAAATACCATCGGTCGCGAGAATGAATACATCTTCTATCTCTAGGGGCTGAGCTAAATAATCTAATTCAAGCAGCGGGTGAATACCCAATGCACGAGTTAAGTAGCTAGTGTCTTCTGATACAACCCGGCGGTGATCTTGAGTGAGCTGTTCTAAGGTTTTATTGCTTAATCGATAGATGCGGCTGTCACCAGAATGAAAAAGATGAAAGGTGTTTGATTTAAAAATAATTGAGCTGAATGTACAGACATAACCTTTATCTTTATTAAAACGATAAGGGCTATTTTGTGTTTGAGCGAATAACCAAGCATTGGTGGCTTGTAATACTTTTTGAGCAGAATGCTTCACAGACCATGCATCGGATGTGCAGTAATAGTCTGAAAGAAAACTTGTAACCGCCGTTTCGCTGGCTTCTTGACTTACGTTGCTGCTACTGATGCCATCAGCTATCGCAATGACTATGCCTTTTGAATCTAGTAGATAGTTATCTGGTATGTTTGCGCCATGAAAATCTTGGTTTATTCTTTTTCGCCCAGCACTTGAACTTTGACCGAGAGAAATTTTTAGTTGTTTTTTCATAGCAAAAAATCCCCACTCAATGACGAGTGGAGATTCCTAGTGAGAGTGAATTTAAAGAATTTTCTACCATGACTTATACGGTAAAAACTTCCCATTCAAAGTTAATATTACTCGATCCCCTTTCGGGTCTTCTTGTTTATCAACATCCATTGAAAAATCAATGGCGCTCATAATGCCATCACCAAATTTTTCTTGGATCACTTCCTTGAGTGTTTCGCCGTATACACCCACCACTTCATATAATCGATAGATAAGTGGATCGGTCGGTACAGCTTGATCCCAGATTTTTGTCGGGAATGCCATAAGCGCTTCAGCCACATTGCTGCCTAAGTTAAGGTATTCGGTTATGGCTAACGCGATATCTTTAGGTGCGCTATTCATACCCAAGCAGGCTGAGGTCAACCAAACTGGCGAGATGCCTAAATCAGTGCCAATCTTTTCCCACGTTAGTGATTGCTCTTTTTTAGCAACAATAATAGCTTCTGTCATGTCTACTTTGTTCATTAATAAAGCTCCTAAAGATTAAAAAATTATTATGCTAGTTTACGTTCAGGGCTCGTTCTAACATGGGTTAGGTAAAGAGGAAGGCCGACTAAGAAGAAACCACCAACAAGGTTGCCTAGTGCCGTTGGAATTTCATTCCATAATAAGTAATCAGAAACTGTGAACTCGCCACCCATGATCATAGAGAATGGGAAAAGGAACATGTTAACAATTGAGTGTTCAAAACCCATGAAGAAGAAAAGCATTACAGGCATCCACATAGCAGCCATTTTTGCACCCGCCGAAGTAGAAATCATTGCGCCAACAACACCCATAGAAACCATCCAGTTACATAGCATGCCGCGAATGAAAATAGTAAACCAACCAGCAATGCCGTGCTCTTGATAACCCAGAGTGCGAGACTCACCTATAGAGGCGACTTTAGCCGCAAGTGCACCGCCGTCGGTGTTGTAGCCGTAGGTTAAGATAAAGGACATAAAAAATGCTGTGGTTAATGCGCCAGCAAAGTTGCCTAAAAATACCCAGCCCCAGTTTCTTAATATTTGTGCCGGTGTGATACCTGGGCGTTTATCTAACCAAGCTAATGGTACTAAAGTAAATACACCGGTTAATAAATCAAACTTCATTAAATAAAGCATGATAAAACCAACAGGGAATAAGCAGGCGCCTAAAATTGGACTGCCTGTTTTTGTTGCAACAGTAATTGCAAATACGGCTGCCAATCCTAAAATTGCCCCCGCCATAAATGCACGAATAAAAGTATCTTTAGTGGACATGTAGCATTTTGCTTCACCTGCATCCACCATTTTTGTGACGAATTCACTCGGTTCGATATAAGCCATAGTTAAGGTCTCAACTTCTCTTTTAGTTTAAGGATTTATCTGATTTTGCAAAGAGAATGCCAATTTTTTTAAATATGCCCTAAGCCCCCATTTGATCTAGGGGTTAACGTTTTTAATGCTATCTTTGTTGCTAGCGGCGATTATAAAAATGCGTGATTAAAGAACAGGCTGCACTTAAATAAAGCGTACTTTTTTTATTTTTAATTTTTAGCATTCAAAAAATTAATAGCTGTAACTCATTACATTAGTATCTAATTAAGCTGCGCTGCAGAGAAAATGATATCAAATTGACAAAGGCGAACGGTAAATATAGTGTAGTTAAAAATATATACAGGGATGGATGTATGATCTTAAAAGGAAACTCTCCTCAGTTCGCCTAAAATATTTGGACAGTTCATTCTTCCAGAGACTGTGTTCGTCATTTATCTAATGTGGGCTTTAGGCTCTGAAAAATATAACAAGTCACTAAAAAATGACGAGAAAATGCGCGCACTTAAATAAGGCGTAATGCGTATAAAATATGATTGAATCTGATGGAATGCCTTTATGGCAAAGGCTTTTAAATATTGTTACTTCCTTTACACTATTAATCTGGGGAGGTAACGGGCTATATCATAATGATTTATCTCTTCCTTCGAGAGTCGCTGAGGATGGATTTAATCACATACAAGATGGGCCTCTCATTATGCTGTTCTCATCTTTTGTTTGTTTTAGCTTGTTACTTATGTCAGAGGTTATAGCTCACTATCATAAGAATAAAAGCAAGAAGGTATACTTTATATGTTTAGAAATTTTTTCTAAACTAGGCTGGACATTATTATTAATTTCATTGGTTTACTCTGCTCTGACAATCGTCTTTATCAAGGTATGAAATGGATTTCAAAATAGAAGCAACAAACTGTTTAAGTTTTTCTGATGCTGAATTAACAGGGTTGTTAAAGGAGGTTTATGTGGGCGAAGGTTATGTAAATGCAGAGCAAGCTGAAACAATGCTTGAGGCTGCTGCTATTCGTTCAAGAGTCAAAATTTAATGCTAAAGGACTCGATTTCTATCTTTATACACGAACTTTATAAGCCTAAGCCAATAGAGCAGATGCTCACCTGATTTTTACAGATGAGCAAAACCAGACTCCATCACTCTGCAGAGTTATACACCAAAGGCATTTTTCCTTTCCACTTTTCCCAAAGTATTGAGTCCGTTAATAATCGGCTCATCAGACTCGCAACGTTTATGCGGCTCACGTCACCTGAATCAAAAATAGCACTGCGAATGGGCGCGGGATGAAGGTCGTACTCGCTGACAGCATCTTGGTCGATCAAGGCATCAGGACGAACGATTGCCCATTGAATGCTGCTTTCCTGTGTGCGCAAATAATCAGCAGCTTGTTCATTGTCTCTGTGCGGCGGTAGCAATGCACGTAATAAACCTAATACTAGATGCTGCATAAACGAGATGGGTTCGTGCTGGTCTTTATTGCGCACACCGCTTGAATTCATTAATACCATTTTAAGCGGAGTTGATCGTACTACTGAGGTTAGATTAACGATTCGTTTAATGCTGTCTCTTACCAGCATGCGTGGGGCGCCGTACACTCCTTTTAAGGTTAGGTTGTGGCCTAGGCAAGTTACTACGCCATCAGCGTCTGCAATCAGTGTTGATAGCTCTGCATCGCTTAAGGTGAGCGCGGTGCCTGTAATTTGCGTGAGCTGGCTAGCAAACTCGCTCTCTAGAACAGACAATGTTTTAGTATCGCGGACGAGTGCCACGACCTGATGCTGTTGCTGTAAAAGTAGGTGTGCGACATGTCGGCCTGTTGCCCCCGTTGCGCCTAATATTAATACCTTCATGTTGCTCTCCTGACTGATAGATTGTTTGTAGATGATTTAATCAGTATATTGATTCATAAATGTTTGGGTATTGCCTAAATCTGCATTGCATCTATTCATATATGAATGGGTTGGGTGCGAGCTTAGGTGAGGGGTGGAATATATGGATTGGAAGCATCTACAGTTTGATTGGAATCATGCACGAGCCTTTTTGGTGGTTGCGGATGAAGGTTCGCTATCAGCGGCGGGGCGTGCCTTGGGTATGAGTCAGCCAACGTTAGGTCGGCAGATTTCTGGTTTAGAAGCGCAGCTTAAGGTGACGCTGTTTGAGCGAGTGGGCAAAGGCTTGTCGTTGACCCAAAGTGGCGTGCGTTTATATGACTACGTTAAGCAAATGGCGGAAGCGGCGAATCAATTCTCTTTAGTCGCTCAGGGTCAAAGTAATGAAGTCAGTGGGGAGGTGTGTATCTCGTTAACTGAGCTGGATGCTTATTTTCGCTTTGCGCCGCTTATTTCAAAGTTCAAAGAGTACGCCCCTAATATTCAACTGGAGTTGCAGGTATCGAATGCCATTAGTGATTTGAAACGCCGTGAAGCGGATGTCGCGATTCGTTACCAGCGGCCGACTCAGCCCGATTTGATTACCAAAAAAATTGGTTCAGAAAAAGCGTATTTATACGGCCATAAAGATTATATAAAACATTTTGCTAATAAAGCCCCGGCAGATGTGAGTAATTTGCAATTAATCGGTTTTGATCGTAGTGATCAGATGAAAGATTATTTATTGAATATGGGCTTTCCGGTTCGCAGTGATCAATTTACTGTTATCTGTAAAAACCAATTGGTGCAATTGCAGATGATTTTACAAGGTGGTGCGCTGGCGTTTTTACCCGATCATATTGCGGCGCGTTATCCAGAATTGGAACCTGCTTTTGCCGACCATTTTATTCCCATCGAATTGGACATGTGGCTTGTATGTCATCGAGAATTGCATACCAGTAAAAAGGTGAGGTTGGTATTTGATTTTTTGAGTGAGCAGTTGGGTGCTTAAGCTTTATGGTCACTATTGATGAGTAAATAATTTAGACAAAAAAGCCGCTATAAAAGCGGCTATTTTTAGGTTTCGATTTAAAGCTAGCAGTTTAAAAACTTAACGCTTTTTAAGAGAGGAACCACGGTTATCTAAGCGTGCCATGATGTCGCGCATCTCTTGTGCTTCAGCAGCTGCTTTAGCCAGCTTTATAGATTCACGTTCCGCTTTTTCTTCTGAAATGGCTTCTTTAATAGCACGTTCTTTAGCCGCTGAATTTGTACGGCCAGATGAAATCTTTGGTTTGGATAAAATGGTGGTTACCGGGCCATGAGATTTGCTGGTTGCTTTTTTCTTAGGCGCTGCTTTTTTAGGTGCTGCAACTTTAACCGGTTTCGGTTTGGTTGTTTTAACCCCTACAAGACTGATGCCGGCATGTTGGTCCATAGCCTCATCAAATAAATCTTTTAAATCTTCTCTATCATAAGCCACTGCATATTCAGCGGCGGTAAAGTTTTTAGCACCAAAGTCTCGAATGTCTTTGAATAAACGGGCAGCGGTATGATCTAGAGCCGCTGCTTCTTGGTATTGTTTCCAGCGCTCATCTACGCTGTCTTTTGTGGTGCCAACATACACTTCGTCGGTAACTTCATTAGTAATTGTAAAAACGATCAAAATATTTCTCAAATCTTGGATAGAAAAAAGGTTGAGCATTCTAATCGACCGTGAGAAAAAGGCTAGATCATATTTGTATTTTTTAACGAACTTTCGATGTTTTATTACATTTAGTTTATTGGAAGTCGCGTATTTGAATTAAATGATTTTTTGCAAGTGTTTATTGGCTAGGTTTCTCTCTTTTTCCTGCAATTGCAACGGTACTTTGTAGACGCCCAGAGCGCATAAATTCGATGCTGATGTTCTCACGAGGTCTCAATGCGGCAATTTGATTCATTGCCGATTTTGCGCTGGCGCTGGATTTTCCATTTAGCGACGTAATGATGTCTCCTATCATTAGTCCTGATTGCTGTGCTGGGCCATTGAGTGTTAACCCTGTGACAATTAAGCCTTCTAGGGCAGTGGGTAAGTTAATGCTGGTGAGAAGGGCGGGTGTTGCCTCTTGCACTTCAATTCCCATCCAGCCGCGTATGGTTTGGCCAAATTGGGTTATGTCCGCTAATACTTGTGCTGCGCTATTAGCAGGTATTGCAAAGCCAATGCCTTGTGAGCCCCCCGACTTTGAATAGATGGCTGAGTTAATGCCAACCAGTTCGCCGTGAGCATTAATTAATGCGCCACCCGAGTTGCCAGGGTTAATGGCGGCGTCTGTTTGAATATAATCTTCGTAGGTATTGAGCCCCAATTGATTACGGCCTAGCGCACTGATGATACCCATGGTGACCGTTTGGCCAACACCAAAGGGATTGCCAATCGCTAAAACGACATCACCCACTTGCATTGGATTATTATCGGCAATGCGAATAAAAGGCAGATTCATCAGATTTACTTTAAGTACTGCTAAATCGACTTCAGCATCACTGCCTATTAACTGTGCGGGCACTTCTCGGCCATCATGCATCGATACGAGAATTTCAGTGGCACCGGCAATCACATGGTGGTTAGTTAAAATATATCCTGCTTCGTTCATGATAACGCCAGAACCTAAGCTAGATTGCATACGCTCGCTTGGTTGATTGTTAAAAAATCGGCGTAAAAATGGGCTGTTTAATAGCGGATGTTGTTGCTGTTGTACAAGGCGTTGGGTAAAAATATTGACTACGGCAGGGGCGGCTTTGGTGACGGCTTGTGAATAACTAACAGGTCCGGTAATTCCTGTTTGTGCTTGTGCTTGTCGTTGAGATTGTAGTTGAGCTTGTTGAGTATTGGCGTGAGTAGAGGACGCTGTATTGAGCTGTGGAAACCAAACAGGTTTGATCAATATAATTAATAAGGCAATAATTAGCCCCAGCAATACTGGAATTAAATAAACAGTTAACCAATTTTGTGATTGTTGCATTACATCTCTACGCATTTAGTGTGCTTAGTTGGGAGTGTACTTTATTTATGGCTGCTATACAGACTAGGATTTTTTATGAGTATAAAACGTAACGATTTAATGCAGTACCTGAATACACTGATGCAGCCAGAAAAGTGTAAGGACTACTGTCCAAATGGTTTGCAGATTGAGGGTAAATCAAAGATTGATAAAATTGTTACGGGCGTGACTGCAAGCCAAGCACTTATCGATCGGGCGATTGCTGAGAAAGCGGATGCAATCTTGGTGCATCATGGCTATTTTTGGCGTGGTGAAAACGAATGCCTCACCGGTATTAAGAAGAAAAGAATTCAGACGCTACTAGCCCATGATATCAACCTCATTGCTTATCACTTACCTCTAGATAACCATACCGAGCTGGGTAATAACGTGCAGCTGGCCGAAGTTCTTGGGCTCACGATTGAGTCAGGGTTAAGCCCAACGGACCCATCAATCCCCGGGCTTATCGGGCGTTTGCCTAAACCTATGCCAGCACGCGCATTTTCTGCTTGGCTAGGAGAGTGTTTACAGCGCGAACCTCTGCATCTTGGGCCTAATGAAGAAGATATTATCGAAACCATCGCTTGGTGTACTGGCGGTGCTCAGGGGTACATGCAATACGCTGTTGATGCGGGCGTTGATGCTTATTTAACAGGGGAAGTATCAGAGCCAAGTCAGCATCTTGCGGTTGAGACACAAACTCACTTTTTTGCCGCAGGGCATCATGCGACCGAACGCTATGGCGCTCGAGCTTTAGGGCAGCATTTAGCGGATGAGTTTAATGTGGAAGTGAGCTTCATCGATATTGATAACCCTGTGTAGTAAACGGACACCTAAGACAGTTATTGATTAGGCGCTAAACAAGTAGAGCCTGCTAGACTTTTTCTATATGTCGTCATTACAGACGTTTATGGCTAGAAAAAGTGGATACTGCTCATGCCCATTAAGAAATATTTAGAAGTCTTAGCAAAGCACGATGGATCTGACTTGTACTTAAGTACGGGGGCGCCGCCCAGTGGTAAGTTTCAAGGCGTATTGAAGCCATTGGGTAAAGAGCCTCTCAAGCCCGGCCAGATTGCTGAGATGATCAAGGATGTTTTAGATGAAGATCAGATGTATGAGTTTGAGCATGAGCTAGAGCTAAATATGGCAATAAGCTTGCCGGGTGTTGGCCGTTTTCGACTGAATATCTTCCGCCAGCGTAATGAAGTCTCTGTTGTTGCACGCAACATTGTTACTGATATCCCTAAGTTTGATGATCTTGGACTCCCTGAAATTCTTAAAAAAGTGGTTACTTCTAAACGGGGGTTGATCCTTTTTGTAGGGGGAACGGGCTCTGGTAAATCTACCTCGCTGGCGTCATTAATCGATCATCGAAATGAAACGTCTGCGGGGCACATCATTACGATTGAAGACCCTGTGGAATTTGTCCATAACCACAAAAAATCCATTATTAACCAGCGTGAAGTTGGGGTTGATACAAAGTCTTTTCAGGCGGCATTAAAAAACACTCTACGCCAAGCCCCCGATGTAATTTTGATTGGTGAGATTCGTGATGCCGAAACGATGGAGCATGCCTTGGCCTTTGCTGAAACGGGGCACCTAGCTATTTCTACCCTGCATGCGAATAACGCTAACCAGGCCTTGGATAGAATCATCAACTTCTTCCCGTCAGAGCGCCATGCACAAGTATTACAAGATATTGGTTTAAACATGCAGGCGATTATTTCTCAGCGACTGATTCCTACGGTTGATAATAAGCGCGTAGCGGCTGTAGAAGTGTTGTTGGGGACTAAAACCATTCAGGACTTAGTCTATAAGGGAGATATTGATTCGATCAAAGAGATCATGAACAAATCAGAGAACCTTGGCATGCAAACCTTTGATGCCGCGTTGTTTAAACTGCAGCAGAGTGGCAAGATCAGCCTTGAAGAAGCGCTAAAGAATGCGGATTCTGAGAATAACCTGCGTTTGCGCATCAAGCTGGCCGAGAGTGAAAGTGGTTCAGAAGGTGCTGGGCAAGCGGAATCCAGTGCTAAAGCACCTTCAGCCTTCGATGGTCTTTCGTTAGAAAAAACGGAAGAAGAGAAAGAAGCAGAACAGAAGAAGGCGATAGAAGACGCGGAATTGGAAAATTATAGCAACAGTCGAAAAACCTAATACGGTTCGGCAATTCTCATAAATTACTACTAGATCACATTTTTTCGATGCTGGGATGATTTTTATATTTAACGGGTGATAAACTATCGCCAATTATAAAAATACTGGACTCCCATGCCGATAAGAAAATATTTAGAAGTACTCGCTAAGCACGACGGCTCAGATCTTTATTTGAGCACTGGAGCTCCTCCTAGCGCAAAATTTCAAGGTACGTTAAAGCAACTCAGTAAAGAGGCTTTGCAGCCTGGGCAGATCGCCAAAATGGTCGAGCATGTAATGGATGCTGATCAAAAGAAAGAGTTCGAGCAAGAAATGGAACTCAACATGGCGATTAGCCTGCCGTCTGGTGGCCGCTTTCGTATTAACATGTTCCGCCAGCGTAATGAAGTTTCTGTTGTTGCCCGTAATATTGTTACTGATATCCCTAAGTTTGATGATTTGGGCTTGCCGGTGATTTTGAAGAAGGTCATTACCGCTAAGCGTGGCTTGATTCTTTTTGTTGGTGGAACGGGTTCAGGTAAATCAACGTCGCTAGCGTCATTGATCGACCATCGAAATGAAACCTCTGCGGGCCATATTATTACGATTGAAGATCCTGTTGAGTTTGTTCATACCCATAAGAAGTCGATTATCAATCAGCGTGAGGTGGGTGTAGATACCAAGTCTTTTCAGGCTGCGCTTAAAAATACTCTGCGCCAAGCTCCGGATGTAATCTTGATTGGTGAAATTCGAGATTGTGAAACCATGGAGCACGCGTTAGCTTTTGCTGAAACGGGCCACTTGGCGATTTCAACGCTGCACGCCAATAATGCTAACCAAGCATTAGATCGCATCATTAACTTCTTCCCGCAAGAGCGCCATGCACAGTTATTACAAGACATGGGGTTAAATATGCAGGCAATCATCTCGCAGCGTTTGATTCCTACGGTCGATGGCAAGCGTGTGGCAGCGGTTGAGGTTTTATTAGGCAATAAAACAACTCAAGATCTTATCTATAAAGGCGATACCGATTCTTTGAAAGAAATCATGGTGCGCTCAGAAAATTTGGGCATGCAAACGTTCGATGCGGCTTTGTTTAAATTGCAGCAGTCAGGAAGAATTTCGATGGAAGAAGCATTGAAAAATGCCGATTCTGAAAACAATTTACGCTTACGAATTAAGCTGGCGGAAACGGAAGATGAGAAAGCAGCTTCTGCATCAGCATCATCTGGTTTAGCGGGTTTATCGTTAGAAGAGACGCATGAAGAACCACAAGGGCAATCTGCTGAAGAAAAACGTGTAGCACAAGAACTAGCCGAATTGGCTAAATTGATGGAAGCTCAAGGTAGTTAATTAGTTAGAACGAGGTGGAAATCTTGTTGTCTCGAAGACTGCTTTATTGATTAATAAAGCAGTCTCGAAATTTCTTAAAACTAAGCTTAAACGTTAAAACGGTAATGCATAACATCACCATCTTTGATCAAGTAGTCTTTACCTTCTAAGCGCCACTTACCTGCATCTTTAGCACCAGACTCACCTTTAAATTCGATGAAGTCTTCATAAGCGATTACTTCAGCGCGAATGAATCCTTTTTCGAAATCAGTGTGAATCACACCAGCACCATTTGGAGCGGTTGCACCTAGAGGCACTGTCCAAGCGCGAACTTCTTTAACGCCTGCAGTGAAATATGTTTGTAAACCAAGTAACTGGTAACCCGCGCGGATTACACGGTCAAGACCGGCTTCTTCCATGCCCATATCTTCTAAGAATTCCGCTTTTTCTTCGTCGTCTAACTCAGAAATTTCAGCTTCGATCTGGTTGCAAACAACAACAACAACCGCTTTATCAGCAGCCGCAATTTCATTAACAACATCAAGATGTGGATTGTTTTCGAAACCATCTTCGCTAACGTTTGCGATGTACATTACTGGCTTTAACGTGATCAGGTGGAATTGATCATACAGCTCGTAATCACCGTCTTCTTTTACAAGCGTTCGTGCTGGTAGGCCATCACTTAGGTGAGCCACTAAAGTTTCTAATAAGTTCTTTTGCTGAACCGCATCTTTAGCGCCGCCTTTAGCAACACGAGTAACACGTGATAATTGCTTTTCGCAAGACTCAAGGTCAGCTAAAACTAATTCGGTATTGATGATATCAACATCGTCAGCAGGAGAGATCTTGTTGGCAACGTGGATTACGTTTTCATCTTCAAAGCAGCGAACAACGTGAGCGATTGCATCGGTTTCACGAATGTTGGCTAAGAACTGGTTACCAAGACCTTCGCCTTTAGACGCGCCTTCTACTAAACCAGCGATATCTACGAATTCCATTGTTGTTGCCAAAACTTTTTCTGGCTTAACAATTTCAGCTAGTGCATCAAGACGTGCATCTGGCATAGGTACCATGCCGGAGTTAGGCTCGATGGTGCAGAAAGGGAAGTTCTCTGCGCTGATGCCCGCTTTGGTCAGTGCATTGAAAAGAGTCGATTTACCTACGTTGGGTAGACCAACGATTCCGCATTTAAAACCCATCGTGATGTCCTGTATGTTGTTAAATTCTTTATGCTTTAAAACTAATTATGCTTTAAAGCTATGAAGTCGGTTCATAGC